>Ga0255346_1001611_pt1 | contig 30945 bp, 25 predicted proteins | sample wastewater_treat_FD_194410 | JGI IMG/M metagenome (GOLD analysis project Ga0255346, IMG submission 194410) | Wastewater microbial communities from Lulu Island WWTP, Vancouver, Canada - plant22 | ecosystem: Engineered > WWTP > Wastewater > Unclassified | place: Canada: Vancouver, British Columbia...
TTGTTTCATAGTAGGGGACTCCATCGATCAAAACCAAAAGCTGTTTTTGGGCAAAGCCGTGGATGGAAACATTGGCTTCGTTTTTTGCCCCGGCCGTTACGCGAACACCGGGGGCTCTGAATAAGGCCTCGGCGAGTGTTTTGCTGTTGGTGGCCTTAATATCTTCAGAGGTGATTTCATTGACAACAGCCACTTGCTTTACTTTTGCTTTGTCGGCGGATACCACAATTTCGCCGAGGTCATAGACCTCGAAATCTTTTATCGATTTATCCTCTGTTTTGTCTGCAGCTACCGCTTCTTTAGCGGATACCTCGTCCGTATCAGTTCGTGGATGGGCCAGCAAATCTGCAACACAGAGTTTGAAAATAAACAGCCACAAAAAACAGACCGAGAAAATAATCGATATTTTTCTCACTTTATTCCTCCTTTTCTGATTCCCGAATTGCGGGTAAAAACAGCGTCATTAAGTGATGTCGTGAAAAACAAATAGCTCAGGATGCAAAAGAGGTCTTCAAAAAATGATATTGATGGAGCGCGGATTGAATTGGCTCGCTTATCTGGCTGACCGGGTTTAGGGCGGCAGGGAAGGCTTTTCAGTAGGGCTTCAACAAAATCCGAACAGCGCAACTGGTAGATGAGTGTCATAGCTTACGTTACTTAAAACAGATTTCAAGCCGGCTAGCGCAAAAAATCAGTTTATAAATTATTTTATGTGTGCTGTAAAATATATATGCTATATCTAACATATATTAATGAGTGCATATGTTAGATGTGACATATATGTCAAGAGAAATCTTCACGGCTATATAAAGCTTGAATATTTAGTGGTGATTTTCGTGCGGCGCACGATATTGTCGGCACGTTGTGCAGTAGGCGAGAGGATCAGGCTCACAGATTTTAAAAAGAGATTCATTTGCCGTAACATTAGCGGGCCAGCCGTGGGCATATGGATTTAATTCTTTACACAGGCAGGCAAAAAGGGTAATCAATGCTGATAACAGGAGGAGGGACAATATTACATATGATTATTAAACGTATCTTACGGCTCGAATTCCGCACGATAAAATTATCCAGGCACGCCGTTATGCTATTTATGATTCTAGTTTGTTTTTTCACTGTGGGGAACGCATTGGCGTCAGGCAATGAGGCTGAAGTGTCGGCAGCTGCCATGAAAATGGTTGATTTCGCGTCAAACAAAGCTGCTGCACCGGACTATCAGGCGGCAGCGACGCTGGTAGATTATGTATTGGCAAAGAAAGGTTTCAGCCAGACGGCGCTTCCTCAAAATCGTGATGCGCACGGCGGGTATTACGAGTTTGATACACGTATCGATTTTGCCGGCTTCATGCAATACGCCTATAACGGACAAATCCCTGCTGTGCTTACCAGCCCTTCCTCATTGCGCTATTCCCGGTGGAGCGCCCAAAAGAAAAAGCATGAAAAACTGCCCGCCAAATGGTCGGCGATTTCTGCAGGAGGCAAACCGCTTGTCATTCGCGGGGTACAGCGTGACGCGATTACTCCTGATCTGAACACGGGGATATATTACGAATATGATCTTAACCGTGCTTTGATCCAGATGAATTATAAGGGGTGTCAGGTGCTCATTACCGTATCCAAGCAGGTGGATACCTCCGAAGTGGGTAAGAAGGGATTGATTCTGGGTAATGATGAAGACTGGAATTATTACTATTCGGGCGAACCTGGCTCGGCCAGAACCGGTCTTGGCTGGGTGAAGTCATACATTTATGATTATTTTTCCGTCGGCGTTTATGTAGAAACAGGTTCGTCTCCCGCTGTATTGAAAACAGGTATTTTCCAGTGGCTGCGCGCCGGCTGGAACGGTATAAATTTTGTACAGCCGGATCACATTATTACCGGTATTCAAAGATACGCCAGGAATTCAAAAACTGTTCTTGAGTCGTCCGATTTACCCACGCCTGAGCAGATTGCCCGCGCCTATTCCCGCCTGTCGTCTCTGTCTCAACAGGACCTTCTGGAAAAATATGACCAACTGCAGCAGTCCCGCCTCGAGCTTGCCGTCCAAACAGGTAAAATAAACGGGGCCAAGTCGCGGAAAAACAATTACGAAACGATACCCAAGGACCAGATTGTAGAAGAATTGATGCTCGAATACCTGAAAGTAGCCCTCGGGAAGCCTTCTGCGGTCGGCCAGAAAGTGGCCTCGGCGATAAACTAAAAAGAAAGTTGCCCGACCGCACAGATTTTCGTTTGCGGTCTGATGAAGATGCACTTTATGGAGAGGGTGATCTGTTTATGTTCAGAAGAAATAAGGCATTGTTTTTTCTGATGGGGCTTGCCGCGTGTCTTATCGTTTGGGCAGGCTCTGGTCGGTTTGTAACACAGGCCTGCGCTCAGGAACTGGTTCGCGTGGTCCCTTTTTTTGGCAACGGGCCCTATGAAATACTAATGTTTTCTGATTATTTTTGTCCGCACTGTAAACTGATCGACGAAAAGGCAGAGTCATTGTTAAAAGAGCTGTCAGCCGAAGGCAAAGTTAAAGTCACTTTCATTGATGTGCCTTTTAATCGTGTCACGCCTCTGTATGCAAAATATTACCTTCAAGCCGTCAATGCACAGCCTGATCTCGACAACGCTTTACGTGTCCGCAAAGCACTGTTTGAGGCAGCCATGGACAAGGGTATCCGTGATGAAGAAAAGCTTACCGCTCACCTGGCGACAAAGAAAATAAAATGGGCGCAGATGAATGAAAAATCCGTTTTCCCCTTCATGGGCGCCCTGATCAAAGAGTACAGAATCAACCAAACACCCACCTGCCTGATCAAATACCCTGCCGGGGAGATCAAAAGATATACCGGCAGGATTGAAATCTGGGATGGTTTGAACGAGCTTAAAAACCATCTGTCGCACGGCGAAAAGCAGATTAGTAGATAAAATGGCATAAGTTATAAAAGTGGCCCGGTTTCCACCGGAGTCGCAGACAGCGACTGTCGTACTTGTTCTCGTAACAATGATATGCAGGAGCGAATTTAAAGCCCCCTTCCGTCCCATTTTCTCTCCGGAAGAGGGCTTTTAGTTTTCTGGTTTACAGTCCGAAGACAAAGTGCTTCAGTCAGTCAGATATTTGAATGACACCCGCAGTTTTGCCCGATATTCCACTACTTTGTTGTCCTCGACGCGCATATCAAGTTCTTTTACTTCCGCAACCCGAATTTCCTTGAGATTTTTTGCCGCCATTTCAACTGCTTTCTGGGCTGCATCCCCCCATGAGATTTCACTGCTTCCGATAATTTCAATGACTTTGTAAATACTGCCCATTTCCCTCTCCTTTCTGTTAGCTGGTCAGAATTTCCCGGCACCCCGGGCCGGCTTCGATCAGGACGGCACCGATGTTCCGGGCCGTGAGTCAGCGTCAAAGCGTACTTGTCACTACTGAATCCGCAGGGAAAGAGGAGGCGGTTCGGTAGTCGGTCGGGAGCCGGTGGCGAAGCCGTGGTCAGTGGATTAAGTACAGCAAAGAGGGGCGAAAGACTGGTACTGAAGCAGGGTCGCTTTAGGTCGTATTATACTTTTTTGTGACAAAACTTCAACCCGTTATTAATGGCTGATAATGCAGGCGACACAGGGGGGTTGAATTGCAAGCCGGGGAAAGCATAAAAGTAGAGCAGAAGTCGGCCTTTTCCGATGAATGTATATTTTTTCTCAATCGCCGTCCAAAGAGGCGTTTGGGCAAAGACTGTTTTAGTGGCCGCAGGTGGAGCAGTTCGTCGAGGTGCATGATGAGCACGCGGAACTCGCCGGGCTGCCTGTCGAAGTGGACAGGTTCGAGAGATTGCCGCCATATCGACCTTTACTGACCTGAGATATCATCTTACGGGTCTTTTTTGATTTGCACGCCGGACAGACGGCGTTGGGCTTTTCACTCAAACTCAAGGTTACGACTTCAAACTGCTTTTTGCATTTATCGCACTCAAATTCATAAATAGGCATAACGGCACTTCCTTACTTCTTTTCATTAAATCTAGAGATTCCGTCGATAAATGTCAATAGAATACCTGAATATTTGCCGGTTTTTATTTATCAAATTGACATTGACACGAGGGGGCCTTCTTTCTATACTCCGTGCAATTAAAAATCAGGCCTCGGCCGTAAATGACGGCCTGGAAAGGAAATTATGAGTCCGAAAGAAAAGCAAAAATCTATTTTTACCAAGGCGATCCATGCCGGGGAAGACAGGGCGCGTTACGCCGATTCCATAACCACTCCCATTGTACAGTCCTCGACTTATTTCTTCAAAGACAGCAAAGAGATTGAATCCTATACAAAAAATTCTAAAAAGCGCTATGAGTACGGAAGGTATGGCAACCCCACGGAGATCGTCGCGCAGCAGCGTTTGATGGTCTTGAATTCCGCCGATGACGCGCTTGTATTTTCGTCGGGAATGATGGCGATTACGACCACCATTCTGGCGCTGGTGGAATCGGGCGATCATATTGTGATTACGGATGACTGTTACGGAAGAACACTCGAGTTTTGCCGCACCTATCTCAAACGCTTCGGCATCGACTGCACGATCGTCCCTTTCGGCGATTACGAACTGCTGGATTCTTCCATCAGAGAAAACACCCGCTTTGTTTTTTCAGAGTCGCCGACCAACCCCTATCTTAACGTGTTTGACATGGTAAAGTTCCGGCATATCGGCGATAAGCACAAGGTCATTACGATTATTGATTCCACATTTGCCACACCGTACAACCAGCGTCCGCTGGACTACGGCATAGATCTGGTGATTCACAGCGGGACCAAGTACCTGGCCGGTCATAATGATATATTGGCGGGAGTTCTCCTGGGGAAAAAAGAGCTGGTCGGCAAAGTGCGAGAATTGCACAAGTCCATGGGCGGGGTGATCGACCCGCACTGCTGTTATCTGCTGCTTCGCGGCCTCAAAACCTTTCCCTTGAGAGTCCGGACGCAAAATGAAAACGCCTTCATCATTGCGGAATATCTGGAGAAGCACCCGAAAATTGAAAAAGCCTACTACCCTTTTCTGGAAAGTAACGCTCATTATGCCATCGCCAAAGAACAGATGAAAGGCGGGGGAGGGGTGGTCACCTTTACGATTAAAGGCGATCTGGATGCGGCGAAAAGATTCATGGATGCTCTGCAGATGATCTACATTGCGCCGAGCTTCGGCGGGACGGAAACCCTGATTACCCATCCGGCGACCGTGACTTATCACCGTTACAGCCGCCAGGAGCGCTACGACCTGGGCATTGTGGATAATTTGTTTCGCCTGGCAGTGGGTATTGAAGACGTGGAAGACATTGTTGCCGATCTGGAAAAAGGGTTTGCCCTCATCTGACGCCAGTATGCCATTTGTGGAAGATCAGCAGTAATTTCACCTGCTGCGTTACGCTGGCATTATGCGCACGAGCTTGTCGGCTTTTGATAAAATCAGCCACCCGCCATCTCCTTCGAGCTCAATCACCTTTTTTTACTTACCGGCCGTTATCAAAACGTAGGGGCATTGCCTGATGCGTGTGCTTGCGAGTCCCCTGAAGCCTGCCTGTGATACAATGTCGGCCAATTCTTTTTCAGAAAAACTGCGCCCGAAAATGACATGGCGCAATCCCCAGAAAAGAACTCTGTCCGGCAAAAACCAGACTTGAAAAAGTTTGATGAAATCTTCCAGATCGCTGTCGGAAACCTCTTTGTCTGTTTCTGAAACTATGATCCTGCCGCCCGGCTTCAGTATGCGGTAAATTTCGCTCATGCCGCGTGATGGTGATGGCCAGTGTTTGATGGAGCCGATGCTGACCGCCGCGTCGAATGTTTGATCAGGGTAGGGGATGTTCATGGCATTGCCCTTTTGAAACAGGCAATTTTCCACCCTGTTTTTTGAGGCATACTTTCTTGCAGCCCGAACCTGCATCGGCGAGTAGTCAATTCCCGTTATACGTGACAACGGAGAGTTTTTGGATATTGCGATTGCGCCGTAGCCGCGCCCGGATCCGACATCGAGAATCTTTTCATACCGGTTCGTCGCCATCTCCAGGGCGACATGCTCATACAGTTCGGAAATAGGCTTCAGGATGCGCCGGTTGTACACCGGACCCATAAGGTCCCACAAAAGCCGGCTGTCGCGCACTGCCACAAGCAGACTGATTAGCAAATCGCTACCGATCATGGAGCCTGTCCCGAATCGGCAGACGGCACAAAGACGTTGTGGGGCAGTAATTTGTTCGTCATCATTCTCAGCGGGAAATTCTTTTTTTGAAATCTTCAATCGAGCTGCCGATGTCACGCAGCGTTTTGCCTGCCTCTTCAGAGACTGAAGCACCCTTTTGTTTAAGCTTTGCAGCAAGCTCGTTTGATTTCGTCATGGTGTCGGTCATGCCCTTTTCAATTTTCCCTCCCGCCCAGCTCAGGCTTTTTTCCACATGCTCATTGGCTGACTGAAGGGCCTCCCCAGCCTGATCATATTTTTTTTGAGACCATGATTTTGTTGCCCTGACGTGCTCGTTGGAGGCAAGGGCAAGATGGGCGCGGGCAAAGGCATCTTCTATTCTTTTTGGCGACGACACCAGTCCTTGTTTTACGTCGCCGGCGAGCTGTTCGAGCTCATCAGCCGATTCACGGAGTGCTTTTTTGCTTTTCGCGGAGGCTTTGCCGACCTGCTCTTTCATAAAAGCCGCGCCTTTATTTATATGTTCGGACGCGGAGTGCAAATTTTTATCCAGATAGTCCTGTTTGGCCTTCTGGAAGGTCTGTTCAATGCCCGGTGATGATTCCTGATTGGCGACGGCCGTCCATGAAATCACTCCGGCGGACCAAGCGACAAAAACAATCATGGTAAATATATGGATGATGCGGCGCATAAGACATCTCCTTTGGTGTTATTGATGACGTTTAAACTTGCTTATAAAAGCGTAAATTGTCAACAGCTCTTTTTTGGGTCTGTGGCGGTGCTTATCAAAGCATGGGAATATCGGTGGATCTGTGCTATAGCGAACCCGCCGGACTCTCCGGTGCAACATGAAGCGAAACAGGTGAGCAAGAGGTAGCGATGCAGGAAATTCTGGTAGTGGCGGCAATCGTCCTCGCGATTTATTTCGTTCCGCGTCTGATGGGCAACAAATCCTCATCATCGCCCCAATCAAAGCAGGATGCCCGCCCAGAAAACGTAACCCGGCCCGATGTCAAAATTGCCAAAATCAGCCTGACCGGCCGGATGCGCCTGGCCATTTTGCTGACGCTTGTCTGGATTATCGCCTGCGCCGTTTACTTCAGGCCGTGGGAAGGCAACCGATCGCTGTTTATTTTGGCCACGCTTGTGCCGGCGACGGTTTTTTGGGGCGCAATCTGGGTGTGGTTCGGCTATAAAAAACACCGTCGCTGATGAATTACCAGCCGTCCTTTGGTGTAATCTTCGACTCTATCAGGGAAGACCAGCCTCCCCAACGCGCCGGGCGAGCCACGGCATGCGCTTTGAGCTATTGGATTTTCTGCAGCATGTCCGCCATCATTTTATGAATCAGATTGATGGCTTTAAGGGGGCGGATCATCACCTTGAAGTCGGTAATCTTCCCGTCCTCATTCCAGGATATCATATCCACGCCGTTGATAGTGATGCCGTCGATTACCGTCAGAAACTCCAGCACGGCGTTTGATCCGGAAACAACCTCGCGCAGATATTTGAACGAATCGTTGTTTAAAACGTGAAGAGCGGCTGTGAGGTAGAGAGTGGTAATCTGTTTTCCCGCCTGCGGTGTATGAACGACGGGGGAATGAAAAACCACATTTTCTGCCAGGATGTTGTCCAGAGCTTGAGCGTCACGATCCTGTACCAGTTTGTGCCATGCGGCCATTGTATCTGTAACCATGGTCATCTCCTAATTTAAAAGTCGTGCAGGTTATTGCTTGGTGTAAAACTCTGCGATATCCTTTTACGGCAAAACCGTAATTTTATTTTTACCGGCTGGGAACAATCAGCCCGGACGCTTCTTTAGCGTGTGCTTTTTGTGCTTCAGCAATCATCTCCTGAACGGTTTTCTCAATGGCATCGGGCAGTTTTGCCGCCGCTTCGGCAAGTGTTTTAGCTCCCTCGATGAGACAGGAAACGGGGATCGGCCCGTTGGGGGACATAAGTTGTGTCATGCCGGTGAAGATGGGTTCACGGCTTTCATCAGGCGCGCCGTCCGCCTTGACGGGCGATAGTTTTCTGATGGTCGCAAAATTCAGATCTGTAAAAGATTCTTCGCGATAAAGATTGTCGGTATCTACTTTGATTTCTGTTATCTTCCTGTTGCCTGCGTCGTTCATGATGTGTCTCCTTTATTGAATTGGTTGGACGGTGTTTTTTCCACGAAAAGATGGAGACCAAATGAACGGCTGCCTCCGTTTTCCGAAAGTTCGCTTAATGACTACACCGAAAGTGACAAAGGGGCAAGGAAAAATCCAGAACAGACGATTGGCCTGAACCGGTATTGTATGGATTAACCCAGATTACGCAATAGAGCATTAAATCCCGGAAAGATCATCATTACGAGCGAAGAGCAGCAACCTAAGCTATTGATTATATGAGATTACTTCGTCACTTCGCCCCCCGCAATGACTGTTTTTTTGTAAATTATTTTTCTATTGCGTAATCTGGGATTAAATCATTGGTGATCGTTGTCCGATACCATAGAAGATGCATTTGTCCGGCAGAAGATCTGTTCGATGGAAGGGGGGGACGAGGAAGAGGGGTCAGAGAAAGCATTTGGGAGATGCTTTTTGCTCCCTGCCCCCCTCTTCCTCTTCGGCAGGAAAAAAAGGGGATTGTAAACAGCTGAAAGGTATCAGCCGGATGTTTTCTTTTTGAGCTTGGCCTTCTCCTCGTCCTGAAGTGTTTTGCGCAGGATCTTGCCTACCGCGGATTTCGGGATGCTCTCCCGGAATTCAATGAGTTTGGGTACTTTATAGGCGGCAAGCTTGGTGCGGCAAAAATCAATGATCTCTTTTTCGGTCAATGCCTCTCCAGGTTTTGTGACGATGAATGCCTTTACTGTTTCGCCACGGTATTCGTCAGGGACCCCCACTGTGACAGCTTCCGACACTTTCGGGTGCTGGTAAAGCACTTCATCCACTTCCCGCGGGTAAATATTAAAACCACCCGCGATGATCATATCTTTTTTACGGTCGACGATATAGAAGTAGCCGTCTTCGTCAGCTTGCGCGATATCGCCCGTCCGGAGCCAACCATCGGACATCTGCAGTCTGGTTTCTTCAGGTTTTTCCCAGTAGCCCTGCATTACCGTAGGGCCTTTAATCAGTATTTCTCCCGGTTCACCCTGAGGCACATCGTGCGTGCCTTCTTCAAGATCAACCAGGCGGATGTCATTGTCCATGACGGGGACGCCGATGGAGCCGGTACGGCCCGATAGCAGAGGGTTACATGTTCCCAGAGCTGCCGTTTCACTCATGCCCCATCCTTCACCGAAGAGGATGCCCAAATCCTTAACTTTCTGGATGAGCTCCGCCGGCATGGGCGCCCCGCCGGAGTTGATAAGACGAATGCGCTGGGCCAGATCCGCATCCGAGGCTTTCGGATTGTTGACAATGGCCGTGATCATGGTGGGTACAGCCGGGAAATAGAAAATCTGCTCCATGCGTTTAATCGTTCCCAGAACTTCATCAATTTCGAACCGGGGCATCAGTATCTGTGTGGCGGCACTGCAGGTCGCCCAGTTCATGGCCGAGACATTGCCGTAAATGTGAAAATAGGGGATGATGCTTAAAATATTACGTTTTTCATGCGCCGTGAAATTCAAAAGCCCCACTCCCCAGTTGACGGCCTGCAAAGTGGCGGCCACAATGTTGCCGTGTGTAAGCTGGGCGCCTTTGGGAAGTCCGGTTGTTCCGCCTGTGAATTGAATGAGGGCGACATCGGAAGCAGCGAGTTCGATACGAGGAATCTGTGTACGTGAGCAATTTTCAATGAGATCCGAGAAATGATGCCAGCCCTCTTCCAGTTCCAGGTCTTTTCTTGAGCTGACGCCCATTCCGGCGGCGTAATCCGTTACCCTGGTTACAATAAGCGTGAGTCCGAGCTCTTTACCCAGGGGGCGCATGGTCTGCATCGCCGCGTCGAAAGTGATAAGCAGCCTGGTCTTTGTGTTTTCCAGCATGAACTTGAGCTCATCATGAGTGTAGTAAGGATTCAGATTAACGACGATAGCGCCGGCGGAAAGGATGGCGTAGTAGGCGATAAGGTACTGTGGGCAGTTAGGTAAAGCCAGGCCGATCCGGTCACCTTTTTTCACGCCTATTTGTAAAAGTGAGTTGGCCAGGCAAAGCACCTGTGTGCGCACCTGCGAATAGGTCATTTCCGAGCCGAAAAAATCGGTGGCGACTTTCGAGGGGCACTGTGATGCGGCAATGTGCAGAAAATTTTGCACGGGAAACTTCGGATACCTGATGGTGATTGGCGTGGTATAGTCGTAATTTTGTTGCCAGGGCCTTGTCAGCAAAACTATTCTCCTAAAAAACAGTGCTTACGCACGAAGATCTTAATTTTTTTGTACTTATCCAGCATGATAACGGATGTAAATTAGCTTTTCCGTGTGATGCGCTCCTTACTAGCATTCTGCATGCCAAATAAACATAAAATTTATCTTAATGAAATTATTAAAAAAATAATTTTAACCTTGATTTGTGTCTCAATAAATGATTCATTACTGTCTCATTGAGACAGCGATAAGACATGGATGATACATTTTTGTGTTTGCTCAAGTGGACAACAAATTTATCGTTACAGCCGGACAGGTTTTCTTTGCCGGGCTATTAAATTTTGAAAATTAAGCCGAGCAGACGGCTTGAAGATGGAGGCAGGGGAAATGGCGGATAAGGCAGCTATTGCCAGAAGAAGGCAGCTCAGAGATGTCAATCTGATGGGGGTGGAATATTACGAAAGAATTTACCAGGATACCTACAGCCAATGGCAGAAATTCGTCTCCGGCAGACGGGACATAGATTTTTCCATTATCCCGGAAGAGATCTATGAATCCTGGCTGCGTTGCACCGAACTGGGGCTTGACCCATTGGCCGGGCCGGAAAACAAGGTACTGGAAGGAGAGGAATTAAATGAGTTGCTGGCGCAGAACAAAGAATTAATCGATGTCGCCCATCCTTTTATGAAAAATCTCTACCGATTTCTTGAAGGTTCCGGTTTTTTGCTCAGTCTCCTGGATCGTAATGTTTATGTACTGGCTTTTCTGGGCGATGCGGAAGAAGAGAAACTGGTGCGGACTGCCAGGGGATTTGTCGGCGCCTGCTGGGGCGAACAATATTCCGGAAACAATGTAGCCGCCTCGGTGGCGTTTTATAAAAAACCGATGCAGATTTTCGGCCCTCAGCAATATATGCGTCTGTATCATGGCGCTACCGGTTGCGGGGCGCCGATTTTCGACGCGTACGGAGACTTTGTCGGCATCGTTACCATTTTCGGTCGTTACTATCGCGCCAATCCTCATACACTGGGCATTGTCGCCTCCGCGGCCAGTGCAATAGAAAATGAGCTGAAAATCCGTCGCGCGCTGGCGGAGGCACAGATGGCCGCAAGCCACCAGCAGGCGGTGATCTCGTCAATTCAGGAAGCTCTGATAGCGCTCGATTCCGGTGGGCGCGTGACGTTATTTAACGATATCGCCCGGGAGAAGTTCGATCTGGATGAAAAAGACCGGGGGCGCAGATTACGAGACATTCTGCCACGTGAAAACGCCCCTTTTTTCACTCTTATTGAAAATAATGAAACGATAACAGATACGGAGGTGCGCATCCTCACGGAGAAAACCTCCGGCGACTACACTCTGACCCTGAACCCGATTCTATCCCCCGGGGGAGGGAGCATGGGCAGAATCATCATTCTCAATGAAATCCGACGCGCAAAATCTATGGTGACAAAGATGATGGGCGCGACGGCTAATTTCACGTTCGAGGACATTTATGGGCGTAACCACCGGTTCCTGACGACGATCGATCAGGCCAGAATGGTTGCCCAGAGCTCTTCAAATGTTTTACTTCTGGGGAAAAGCGGCACCGGGAAGGATGTGTTTGCCCAGGCGATTCATAATGCCAGCAGCCGTAGAAAAGGGCCCTATGTGGCCATTAACTGCGGCGCCATCCCCAGGGATCTCATCGCCAGTGAGCTGTTCGGTCACGAGGAGGGAGCCTTTACCGGTTCACGCCGGGGCGGTAATCAGGGTAAATTCGAACTTGCCGACGGCGGGACGCTCTTTCTGGATGAAATAGCCGAGACGCCTCTGGAGCTGCAGACGGCGCTCCTCAGAGTGATCGAGGATAAATCCGTTTTGCGCATCGGCGGAACGAGAGTGAGGCCCGTAGATGTGCGCATTATCGCCGCCACTAACAAAGACCTGCGCCAGGAAGTGCGCAGAGGCAATTTCCGCGAAGACCTCTATTACCGGGCCAACGTTTTCGCAATTGAAATGATTGAACTAAAAGAGAGGATTGACGACATACCCATCCTCACCGATTATTTCATCAAGCGCTACGCCAGCGCCATGAAGAAAAGAATCGCGCGCATTGACAAAAGGATAATCGATGCTTTCATGAAATATCCCTGGCCCGGCAATGTACGTGAATTGCAAAACGCAATCGAGAGAATGATTAATTTTCTCAATTCATCAGAGTTGACATATGAACTTGTCCCGGAACACATTCGCAGGCATGGATATGACATTGAGCGCCATGATGAGACTGACGTGCCCCAAGAGCGGGAGCGGCAGACGATTGCGTTGCTTCTGCATCAAAAAATACCCAAAAACCGTATTGCCGCAAAAATGAATATCTCGCGTGCCACGTTGTACAGAAAAATGAAACTCTATGGCCTGAAGTAGCAGGGAGGGTAGCTGATAGCTCGGGGCTCGTAGCGCATTGAGGGGTAGATTATTAGAAGATTAGAGGATTAGAGGATTAGAAGATTAGAAGGTTGGAAGATTGGATGATTAGAAGATTAGAAGGTTGGAAGATTGGATGATTAGAAGATTAGAGGGTTAGAGGGTTAGAGGAAGTATGATAGCTGATAGCTGCTAGCTCGTAGTTCAAAGGTAACATATTTAAAAAACTCCGCTTGCCCTGAGCCTGTCGAAGCCTGCCCTGAGCCTGTCGAGGGGGGGGAGTGAGCGGGAATATGATTTGCCGTTCATGGTTCGACAGGCTCACCACGAACGGTCCATAAAACATCACCACGAACGGTCAGTAAAACATCACCACGAACGGTCAATAAAAGCCGAGCACGAACGGGCAATTAAGCGCGAAGCGCATCCTTCTTATCCTCCGCCGGCGGAGGTGGCCTGCTTCAGCGGGCCGGAGGTGGAGAATAGCTCACAGCTCGTAGCTCATGGCTCATAGTCCATGGTTGATGGTTCACCGCTTCCTGTCCCCCGGCCGGAGACTGTGTCGCAATTATTTTTGTGACGGGAGATTTATCCGCATTTCGCATGAGCAATCGCCCGCAGACGGCCGCCAGACAGTCCGCTATCTGAACCGGCAGGCTGCTATTCGCGTTTGCCGCACGAAAAAAAGGGAGAGAAGCATGCTTCTCTCCCTTTTGAGTAAGCGGATCTGTTTTTTATTCATTCATCGCGTATTCGCCATTCAGGGAGATGACATATTTCTTCCAGACCCGGTCATACTGGGCATCGTCCTGGGCGGAGAGGATCATCATGATCTTTGTGAAGTATTCTCGCTGATCGTCACGTGTTTTGTGCATGCCGAAAATCTGGTGGGCGAAGCGGGCAAAATCGCGCACCATGAAGTCGAAGATCTGGTTGAGCACATCCGGGTCGATATTGTCAAATTTGGCCTGCTCCAGAATCAACTGGCCATAGACCACGACGGAGAACATCTCGCCCAGCGGGAGCGAGAAGGACGGATCCATATCCTGAGCCTTGTCCGGCCCCGCCTTTTCCAGCATTTCCCGGAAAAGTTCAATCTGTTTGATGAAAATATCCACGTTGGGCAGATTTTTGTTTGCCTCGAAGACAGGTTTGTAATCGTGGAATTGTACGGTACCCAGGCCTCTGGTGGGGCCCTGATTGAATAAAAACATATCGTCTTTGAGCCCGAAGTCCGGCTTTATCTCCGGATATTCCATCGGATTGAAAAAGTAATTCTTCATGAATTTACGGATGAGCTGGACATTGACATGAACGGTACCCTCCAGTTTGGACGGGCCGCGCACGTCGGCTGATGCAAGCGAAAAGTATGTGTCCTTCTCAAAGCCTTTGGCCGCAATCACTTCCCAAAGCAGATTGACCACATCCTCGGCCTGAAGCGTCACTTTCATCTTGCTGGTGGGATTGTAAAGCAGATAACGGCGGTCGTCAGGGCCGGCGTTCCGGAAATAATCTGTCGCCCGCCGCTGATAGAGTTTCATGCCGATGATACGAAGCCAGGCGTCCATGAAATTTTTACGTACATGTGGCATGTCCGTTACGGGCAGACCATAGAGAATCCGGTTGGCGGCATGGGTGATGGCTTCGTAAAAACAATGCTCGGTGATTCCGAGTGATCCCGGCCCGATATTGAATTTACCGATGTTGACCGTGTTGAGTGAGCAGTCCCAGGCGTGTGATCCGCGTGACAGGATGTCGTCTTCAGTTATGGGGTAGTCATGCAGGGCGAAATTGGAAACGTACTGCTGGTGGGACACGACGTTCTTTTTCAGCTCATACGCCTTGTGGCGGAAATTGGTGACGAAAAAGGTGTAGTCGTCCGTGCCGTCCTTTATTTTTCCCAGTGTCGAGACCATTTCCGCTTCGTTACCGTTGCCGATATAGTATTTTTCGCCATTGGCCACCCAGGTACCGTCGCCTTTGGGTGTGAGCGAAGTTTCGGTTGAGTAAATGTCCGCGCCGTGCTCACGCTCGGAAAGGCCGAAGGCGAAGATGGCGCCTTTTTTCAGCAGCTCGGCCGCCTTTTGTTTTGCCTTTTCATTGGAGCTCATCCAGATCGGCCCCAGTCCCAGGATGCTGACCTGAAAACAGTACCAGTAGCCGAGTCCGTAAAAGGCGAGAAGCTCGGAAAACTCACTGTTGCGTGCCGTGTCCCAGCGGCAGTCGGGATCTCCCCCGCCGTACTGACTGGGGGTGAGCAGTTTGGCGAAAATCTGTTCCTTGCCGATAAAATCGACGAATTCCCGGTACCAGACTTTTTTATTGAAATCTTCGGTGATCCTCGTCTTGCCCATTGTCTCAAAAAAGTTGATGGTTTTATCCATGATGGCGCGGGAACCTTCATCGGACATCAGACTCTTGTACTTTTTCGGCTGCAACAGATAGTTCATGTTCAACTCCTTTGTTTTTTGATCATGAATTTTTTAATGCCCTGGCGGCATTACTTTTTGCAGGAGCACACTTACAACTTTTCAGCCAAAAGAGCCAGCAGCAAAATTAGCATCTCCCCTACCGGACTTTTTTCCGGTACGTAAAAATTATCTTGACTATTATGGGTGCTGGGGCAGAATGTCGTGGCTGAAAAATTTTTAAGGAGAAGAAATGAAGGAATTGAACTATATGGATATTGCCCGAGAGGCAATGGGTAAAATAAGAAAAGGTGCATTTTTGACAGTGCAATCAGAGGCCGGACTAAATACCATGACCATCGGATGGGCGACGTTCGGGTTTATCTGGCAGCGACCGATCCTGATGGTGGCGGTGCGACCCACCCGCCACACTTTCGGGATCATCGAGAAGGCGGCCGATTTCACGGTGAGTATCCCATCTGGAAATATGCTCAAGGAGACTTCGTTTTGCGGAACCAAATCCGGCCGTGATGTGGACAAGTTCAAAGCCTGCAATTTAAAAACCGAAAGCGGACAGAAGACGGTATCGCCCATCATCTCTGTGGCCGGCATTCATCTGGAGTGCCGGATAGTCTTTAAATCCGCGATGGATCCCGATTATCTTGACGCAGCCTGCGATCGGGCGCTTTATCCCCGTAAGGATTACCACACTCTTTATTTTGGCGAGATACTGGCATGTTATGAAATTTAATAAAGGAGGAAGATATGTTTACCTATCATGATGTTCAACTGGAGGTTAAAGACAAAATTGGTACCGTCGTACTCAACCGTCCCGAGGCCAGAAACGCTTTTAACGGCGGTATTCTCAAAGGACTCTACGATGCGGCGGCCCATATTCTTGGTGACCCGTCCATCAGAGTAGCTATCATTACCGGTGCGGGTGACAAATCCTTTTGCGCCGGTATAGATCTGAAGATGATCGCTGCAGGTGAGGATTTGTCAAGCGAAATGAAACGGCATGATCGTTTCGGCCAAATCCAGATTTATCGTGACTGCTTTACCGCTTTCGAAAAATTGCCGGTCCCGGTCATTGCCGCCATCAACGGTTTCTGCTTCGGAGCTGGCCTGGAGCTGGCGCTTGGATGCGATATCCGCCTGGCTGATGAAACTGCGCAGTTTTCCATACCCGAGGTGCAGCTGGGAATCATCCCCGACGGAGGCGGCACGCAGCGCCTGCCCAGAGTGGTGGGTGTCGGCAAGGCCAAAGAGCTGATTTACACCGGCAGACGAATCGACGCGCAGGAGGCGCTGCGGATAGGCCTGGTCGAGCACGTCTATCCCAAAGCTAAACTCATGGAAGAGGCAATGAAGCTCGCCGGGGAAATTGTGAAAAACGGCGAGCCTGTGCTCGGCTGCAAGCGGGCGATCAACATCGCCGTCAACTACTCATCCGACGTGGGGCTTTTGTTCGAGTCATCGACGCAGCAGGCCTATCTGCAGGCGTTCCAGGACGGAGCAGGTAAGATGCTCGATAGCGTGAAAAAGGAAAAATAATACCTCAATCACGTGGGTCAGGCCCGCTTATGAGACCATTTCGGCGATGATTTCGGCGATGGGCTTTATGTCTTTAATCAATGCGCCTACCTGGCCACTGCCGAAAGCCGCTCGCTCGTAATCACCGGTGGCCTCAGGATTGCGCTCCAGAAGCGGAGTCAGGTTTTTCACCGACTGGTCGGCAAGCTTTTCCTTGATCCAGGGCGTGATGATGAGCCTTTGCGCCATCCGCGTGTCCTCAAGCGGGATCAGGCCGGTTCCTCCGTCTGTGCACTCCACGATGGCTTTTTTCCATGCGGCACCGGCTGGGCTTTCTTCGGATGCCAAAAATCTCGTTCCCACCTGGACTCCTTGAGCGCCCAGGGCCATAGCAGCCCGGTACCCGCGTGAGTCGGCGATGCCGCCTGCCGCTACAATCGGCACATCCACTGCGTCTGCCACCAGGGGAACAAGAACCATAGTGGAGGATTCGGAACCGGTGGTTCTCAAGCCGCCGGCTTCCGAGCCGACCACTACCAGTCCGTCGGCGCCCGCCTTTACCGCACTGATGGCGTGGGCTGCCGCCAGGACAACGTGAATGCCTTTCATTCCCAGATCATGGATGACCGGGTAGATGTCCCGGGGTGAGCCCACCGAAGTGGTGACGGTTTTTACGCCTGCGTCCGCCAGAATTTTTAAAAACTCACCGCTTGACGGATTCAGCAAAACAACATTGGCTCCGAAAGGCTTGTCCGTCAGCTTGCGCACATCGTCAATGAGACGGCGGACCGTGTCGCCGTCGTTAATGAAGCCTATCGCCAGCAGGCCGTAGCCTCCCGCCTCGCTCACGGCGGCAACCATTTGGGGGCTGTTGAACATACCGATCGGACCTTGAATAATCGGATAACGGCAACCGAGCATTTCCAGCAATTTTGACATGGGGTCAACCTCCATAAATTAATTTTATTTTCAAATCACTTCAAACATATCTGTGCCCCGGGTAATATAGGTACTCCACAGGGCCATTTTGCCATCTTCAATCTTCATCTGTTTTTTCTCATACCGGGTCCTTGAAGTTGGGAGGATTGCCGGTGAGTTGTGAGTTTACCGCCTCTAACTGGTTGGCGCTGCCCATCAGCTTCATCATAAGTTGGGATTCCATCATAAGGCCGCGGGCTGAATCGCCGTGCCAGACCTCATTTATCAGCTTTTTGGCGGCACGAACGGCATCGGGGTTTTTCGAGGCTATTTCACGGGCGAGCGCCATGGCCTCATCGAAGGGATTGTCGCTTAAATGAGTGATTAATTTTAGCCTCAGAGCTTCTTCACCTTTTATGACTCGGCCCGTAAAAATGAGTTCCTTGGCCACGTCGATCGGCAGGACATCGCGTATTGTCTGCGTCAGACTCATGTCCGGGATAAGGCCCCAGCGCATTTCCATGACGGAAAATTTGGTATCCGGTGTGCTGAACCTGATATCTGCGCCCATGGCGATCTGCAGGCCGCCGCCGAGAGCCACTCCGTGAATGGCGGCGATCACCGGCATGGGCAGCTCTTTCCAGCCGTAACAGATATGCTGATAGACGTTGGTGATTCTCTCTTTGTAACGCTCGGTAAGATTCGGGAACCTGTTGTCACCGGATTGCATGGCCGCGAAGTTTTCAATATCGAGGCCGGCGCAAAAGCTCCTGCCTTCGCCTGAAATCACCACCACCCTCACGCCCGGTCGGGAGGCCAGATCATCGATCGCCTCCGCGATCGCGTCAATCAGAGCAAAGCTCAAAGCGTTATACTTGTCGGGACGGTTGAAGCGGACATCCGCAATATGGTCTGCTACGCTTATTTTTACCAATTCACTAATAGTGCCCCCTTTATTTTTTTACATAGCCTCCACCCGGCACGGCACAAAACGGTGCTGCGGTGTGCCGAAGCGGTCGCGGTGTGTGTTTTTTGTCAGACGGTTCACATTGGCCCCGTATTTGACACCGTTATACACCAGGCCGAAGCCATGGGGCATGGTGACATAACCGGGCCTGGTCGTGTCCGTAATTTCCAGCTCGATTTCCTCCACGCCCGCCTCCGTGCTGACACGCACCTGTTGGCCATCCTGAAAATTAAGGCGAGCCGCATCGTCAGGATGCATCGTCAGTGTGCAGGCGCGTATGCCTTTGTTCCATGCCGGGTCGCGCATATTGGTGTTGGCGTTCGTTTCCACATGGCGGCCGGCCATCAGGATGAGCGGGAAGGAATCGGGGAGAGTCAGCGCCTTTAATTCCTGCGCCGGTTCAATTGTTTCCAGCTCCTCGAGCAATTCAGGGATATGCAGATTGATCCTCCCGTCGGAAGTTTTCAGGCCGGAGAAGTTGTCGTCCGGATCGATTTTGCCCACCCAGATGCCTTCGGGATGGTCAATAAGTTGCTGAAAGATTTCCTCACCCAGTCCCGGCCCCGGCTTGAAGCCGGCCCGTTCGGCGTTTTTATGAAAGGCTGCGGGAGCGCTTTGGAGCATCCCCCAAAGTGCGGACAGGTGTACCGAGCCCAGAGCCTTGCCCAGCGTTTTTCCTAAAATGAACGGCATGGTTTTCAAAGCCTTCGGTTCGCCGGCAACATATTGCATCAAAGCCTTCGCAAAAGCGGGACGGCTCTCCATTGCGGCCTTGTACAGATAATCCGGAATCGGCGGGACGAGGCCCATTTTGTCGGCGATGCGCAGATGAATTTCGCCCATTTCCATCTGCTCCCCATCCGGCTCGATAATCGGTCGGCGCATTTGAAAGTGAATGCCCGGGTAAGTGACAGGGAAAAAAGTGCTGTCCCATGATTCATAACCGCTTCGTGACGGCAGAACGTAATGGGAAAGAGTCGCCGTTTCCGTCATGGCAATCTCCGCCGTTACCAGAAGCTCAAGCTTTCCAAACGCATTTTCATAGGCGGTGGTGTCGGGGTATGAGCGCAGCGGGTTGGATCCGGCAACAAGCACCGCACGCAGCCGCTCCGGGTGGTCGTTGAGGATTTCCTCCGGCATGACGCTGGGTGGATAAATACCGCAGACCGGAAAAGAATTTGTGGCAACCGTTCGCCAGGTCTTGGGATTGGTTTCGTCCGAGTGCGAACCGATGGGTATCATATGGCCGGGCAGAACGTTACCACCGGGAATGCAAAGCCTCCCGCAGATAGACTGCAAGATGACAATAAGATAAGAATTGAGCGCTCCATGACGCCCCATGTAGATCCCCAGATCGTTACGCAGAGCTGACTTACGTGTGGCGTAAAGACGGGTCACCTTATAAACTTCATCAAAGTCCAGTTCACAGACTTCTATGGCGGCGCGCGCGTCGAAATTTTCAAAATAAGATCTTATCCGGTCAAAACCGCCGGTGCGTGACTCAAGATAGTCTTTGTTTTCCCATCCTTCTTTCAGGATGATGGAAATCATCGCCTTCAGAAGCAATGAATCAGTCCCCGGCCGGATGGGCAGATGGATGTCGGCGAGTCGGGCCGTTTCTGTTTTTCTTGGATCGACAACGATAAGCAGTTTGTCTTTGTCTTTGGCAAAACGCCTGAGCTTAAGCGGCGCCTGGGGCATCTGGTGGCTTTGCATCCCGTTCCAGCCTATGGCGAAAAGTAGATCGGCGTTGTCCGCATCGGGGCGGTCATGCAGGTATTGCCGTCCGTGGGTGTGGCCGATGACCCAGAAGGCGCTGGCAAATTCCTGGCCCAGGGCGCTGTAGTGGTATTGTGAGCCCAGGCCACGCAGCAGACGCACGCCGAAGCCTGCTTCAAAATGACAGCCTTGCATGGAGCCGCCCATATAGGCGAATGAGCGTGGGCCGTGCGTACCGAGGATGCTTTTGAGCTTTCCGGATATTTCGTCTATTGCCTGGTCCCAGGATATGCGTTCGAATTTGCCGCCTGTTTTTTTAAGCGGATATTTCAGCCGGTCGGCATTGTGTTGGTGATAGGCGATTTGCATGCCTTTGCGGCACACATAGCCCTCGCTTTTGGCGTTGGTTTTATCCGCCCTGACCTTGACGATGCGGTTATCTTCCACTTCGATTTCCAGTCCACAGTTCTGCGGGCAAAGGACACATCCGGTCTTATGAATTGTTCCCATGATTACTCCTTTTCTCCGGCGGCGCGGCCGGGATGAGATGCGTCATCAGGCTTGCGGGCTGGAAAGACGCAGGGTTTGAATGATGCTGAACAGTTCCTTTATCTGCTTTTCGCTCAGCTGGTGCAAAAATTCCCGATTGGCGCTAACCAGAAGTTCGGCAGTTTCACGCCCCAGCGCCTTGCCTTTGGGTGTCAGGTGGATGTGAATGGAGCGGCGGTCATCCGGGTTGCTTCTGCGCTCCAGAAAACCGGCGGCTTCGAGCCGGTCCAGAATGCCGGTAAGAGTTGCACTGTCGAGCTCGGTGCGTTTACCCAGCTCGCTGGAGCTGATCTGGTCTTCTTCAGTCAGAAAACCCAGCACCATGGCCTGGACCGATGTAAGATTCAATTCGGCGACTTTTTGAGTGAGAAATTTACTGGAGAGCTGGTAGGCTTTAGCGAATTGAAAAAATATGCAATCATCTCCACGCATATGATCTCCGATATGCTCGTGCACAAATTACTTGTATGCAAGTATATTTGAAAAATGAATTATGTCAAGAAATATTATTTTTGGGGTAACTCCGGCGGACAAATTCCAGCCGCTTCAGGCATCAGCGGCCGGACGAACAGCCGGGGCAAAAAAACACATGATGATTTGTTGCAGGGTTGGCAAGGGAAGGGCTGAAACTAAACCAGACTCTTCAACACTTCAAACAAATGTTTGCAGCAAGCCAATAAGGTGCTGCGCCTGCGTCATTTTTTTATGATCAGGGCATCCACTGCCTTGACACCCTTTTTAAAGGCCATAAGGGGATTGATGTCCAGTTCCTGGATGGTATCGCCATGTCGCGTCACCACCTCTGAGACGCGCATGATCACGTCGGTAAGGGCGTCGAGATCAACGGGCGGTTTACCGCGCATGCCCAGGAGGAGCTGGTAGCCTTTAATCTCGCGGATCATTTCCTGTGCGTCGTTTAGGGTGATGGGCGCCACACGCAGTGAAATGTCTTTCAGTGCTTCGACAAAAATTCCTCCCAGACCGAACATGACGACATGGCCGAAAACCGGGTCCCTGGTGCTTCCGACGATAATCTCGAGCCCGTCTTTGACCATTTCCTGAACGAGCACCCCCTGGATGTCGGCGGCGGGATTGAATTTACGAGCCCGGCTCACGATTTCCTTGAAGGCACTGCGAACTCCAGCATCGGAGCGAATATTCAGTAAAATGCCGCCTGCCTCCGTCTTGTGCCGGATCTGGGGAGATTGAATTTTCATGGCGACCGGATAGCCTATCCGGCGTGCAATACGAACCGCCATCGCCGCGGAAGTCGCCATACCCTCGTTCGTCACGGCAATGCCACAGTCTTTCAGGATTTCCTTGGCCTCATATTCGGAAAGAGGCGTATCCGAGTTCAGCAGTTCGATTGTTGCAGGGGAGGGACGGACTTCAACCGTTTTTGTCTCCAGGGAGGCTTTTTCGAAATCCCTTAATTTTTTTGCATACCATGATAGATTCTTCATGGCGGTGATGGCATGGAGGTGATCGGAAAAAACCGGTACTCCCGCTTCCCTGATCGCTTCAACAGCCCCAGTGACTGCTTTTGAGGGATTCATCACGTAGGTGGCCATGGCAATGGGCTTATCCGTGGATTTGAAAGCTTCAATTACGTCGTTGGCCAGAACCGACGCCATGTGCGCCATGAACCCCATCGCCAGTGCGATCATGTGGATATTTTCATCTTCGATCAGGGCTTTGAGGCACTTCCCCAGCATTTCCGGTTCGGAGACGGCCACAGCAGTGAGATCCACCGGGTTTTTCGCAGACCCGAAGGGAGGGAGATATGATTCGAGTTTACGGCGAGTTTCACCGGTGAATTCCGGCACATCAAGCCCCAGCCCCTCGGCATGGTCCGCCATCAGGACGCCGGCGCCGCCGGAGATCGACAAAATACCGATATTGTTCCCTTTCGGGAGCCGCCCGCTGCGGTGGAGGATAACAAAGGATATCAGCTCGCTTAAAGTCTCCAGACGAATGATGCCCATTTGTTTGAAAAAGGCATCATAGACCTGATCGTTGCCGGCAAGAGAACCTGTGTGAGATGATGCCGCTCTGGCTCCGGCACCGGTGCGGCCGACCTTCATGATCATTACCGGCTTTTTGAGCTCCAGGGCCATTTCGGCCGCCCGCCGCAATTTGGATCCGTCCTTGGCTCCTTCAAGATAGCCTCCCACCATTTTTGTTTCCGGGTTGTTGAGCATATAGGGCAGATAGTCTGAAAATTCCGTATCCGCTTCATTGCCCACACTCACGAAGGCATTGAAACCGACACCAGCCTGCACGGCCTGAAAGAACATCATCGTTCCGAATGCCCCGCTTTGTGTGACAAAGCCGAATGTCATGGGATGGACAGGTTCCAATTCGATGACGTTGGCAAAGCTGGCCATCATCGACTTACTCAGGTTGACGATGCCCACGCAGTTTGGGCCGAGAATGCGCAAGTTGTTTTTCCTGGCCAGCTCGGTCAGCTCCTGCTGGAGCGCTGTACCTTCCGGGCCGGCTTCCGCGAAGCCGGAGGTGAAGATCACCGCTGCTTTAACCTTCTTTTCGACGCACTGTTGGAGTTTTTCAAAAACCGTCTGTGCCGGGGTGCTGATGATGGCCATGTCGATCTCACCCGGAACGTCCGCCAGTTTGGCATAACAGGGGATTTGCCGAATCTGTTCGACATTGGGATTGATCGGATAAATCTTTCCGCTGTAGCCTCCCTTCAGGAGGGCATTCAGTGAGCGGCCCCCGGGTTTACGATAATCAGTTGATGCTCCTATGATTGCAATTGAGCGCGGGTTGAAGAAATACTCCATATGCAGGGGATCATTTTGAGAATCAGGCTTGTCCATCTCGGTACCACTCCTTCGTGTAAATTAAAAAACCTTCCGGCGATTGCTTTATCCCCGGGAGGCTTTGATTGCCTCACATAGCCATATTCAGAATGGGACTACCTGTCAAGATTAAAGAGGGGAGGGGGGAGAGGAGGGGGAGGTTACCAGAGAAGTTGACCGTTCATGGTTCGACAGGCTCACCACGAACGGTCCATAAGGTTTCCCGGGTACGGTCAATAAAGTTCACCACGAACGGTCAATAAGGCTCGCAACGAACAGCCGATGAAGCCCACCATGAAAGGGGCATCGGGAAACAGAAGGATATCAGATTAATTTCGGTAGCTGATTTGGCATTTTTTTCCAACTTTTGGGAAACCACTTTGTTTTAAGCAATGCAAAAGATGCATTGTGTTGGCTTTTAAAATAAAGCTCATGTATATTAGAACCGATAGTATAAAGTGGTGGGTGTCGCCGCGTCGATTCACTCACACCAGAAGAGAATTGAATTCCTGCTGATGTACAAAAAAGTAAGCGTTTGATCATATTATTTGGAAAACTGAAAAATTTATAGAAAGGAGAAATTTATATGTATAAAAAAATTCTTGTTCCCCTGGATGGTTCAAAGCTGGCGGAATACGCTCTGCCGCATGTGAAAAAAATCATGAAAGATGACCTTTCAAGTGAAGTCACCATCATCAGGGTATTTTCGGTGGATTTTCCCGAATTCAGAAACCTGCAGAAGCATCAGGCTTATCTCGAATTGAAAGACACCGCCATGGCAGAGGCCAAACAATATCTGGCGGATATTGAGGGAAAGCTTCGTGAGGATGGTCTGAAGGTGAATTCCGTTCTGATAGAAAGCGACCGGGCAGCTACCATTATCACAGATTATGCCGCCGACAACGGAATTGAAATTATTGTCATGGTCACTCGCGGCTATACGGGGCTGATCGGCAAGTCCCCCGGAACTGGAAAGAGAACCATGCTGGGCAGTGTGGCCATGAAAATTCTGCATGAAGCCAGCGTGCCGGTCCTGCTGGTAAGGGCTGATTACTGTATGGGAAAATGACAGTCATTTCATTATGAACCGGTTTTAAATTTATTTTTCAATTCAATGAGCGAAGGGATGCCGGTGCGGCCGCCCATTTTTGTGCTGACCATGGCGGCCGCCCATGCGCCAAGATCAAGTGACTGTTCTGCGCTCCAGCCAACTACAATCCCATAGGTGAGGCCGGCGTGGAATGCGTCGCCACAGCCGGTCGTATCAATTGCTTTTACTCGATAAGCATCCTTTTGTATCCAGCGGCCATCTGCCAGCGCGATATAGCCTTTTGAGCCCAGTGTCACGCCGGCGAGCTTCACCCCCATACCAGCCAGTTTAAGGCATGTATCGGGATGTGTTTCGGAAAATGCATTGGAAAAAACCTCCGACGTTACAACGCAATCACTCAAACGTATAATGTCGGTCATGCCATCGCGCAGGGTGCCTGCGTCCAGAATGACGGGAATTCCCGCGTCTTTTGCCCTGCGGCATGCCCAAAGGCAGGCCTCCGTGTAAAGTCCGTCGATATGCAGGGCCGAGCTTTGCAAAAGAATATCGGTATTTATTTCATCTGGTTTGAGCTCTTCTCCGGTGGGGCGCTGCCAGAAAATCGTCCGTCTTGCCAATGAGGGTTCACTCACGATAAAGGCGAACTGGGACTGCCGCTGCGGGCGAACCACAAGGCCTGTGGTATCGATGTTTTCGGCAACAAGAAAGTTACGTATCTGCTTTCCGAAATCGTCATCTCCCACCACACCGGCGAGGTGGACGTTAAGACCCCAGCGTTTAAGTGCGACCATGGCCGAAGCAGCCGGACCTCCGCCTTGAATTACCAGATCAGTGAATTCGCATTTAACGTCCGGCGGCGGGTAGGAAGAAATAAGGCCTATATAGTCAAGGGAACATTGACCTATGCCGAAGACAAGGGGAGCGCTGCTCAACAAATCATCCTCTCTGAACAAACGTCAATTTACCGCCGTATGACGGTCGGGATTTCAAAACCGTGCGTGAACGCAAATTAAACGCGTCCGCACAAATTATACAGGCAAGTAGCTTCAGGCAAAGTTGTTAATCAAAATAGTCATGCTGCTTTTTGGGAAGCGCATTTTTATCCACCTGAAAAAGTTCGATGAGGACATTGTCCGGTGCAGGGACCATGATATACTTCCAGGCGCCGACATCAGTGATGCCTTTGTTGAACGGCACGCCCATGGATTTCAATTTCTGCACGTCTGCCTCGAGATCATCGGTTTGAATACCGAAATGATGAATGCTTCCCCTTCCTGAAAACGAGGGGGCCTGGTCATAGAAGTGGATGCGGCCTGTTCCGACACGCATAAACACATTTCTGGCACCGGCCATATTTTCGTCAAGAATTATTTCCCCTCCAAAAACCTTTTTGTAAAACTCGAGGCTTTTTTCAATATCCGATGCAAACAAATGCACATGATGGACGTGATGCATAGCTACCACCCTTTCTTTTCATTTTTCCGTACAATCAATATAGCGTTCGCTTCAAAGATGAGCCACGCTCATGAACTTGTTTTAATAGCACTTAGGAAAAGAATACAAAAGTGGATAAATTAGCGCCGTCTTTCCCGAACATGATATTTTCAGGAATGAAATTTTATTGACAGGCACAGACGACATACCTATAGTCGGAAAACAGTGAAGAAAATAAACATAAGTGATTCAGCAAAGGAGCTCTATTGAAATGAAAATAGTGCTGATGTCCATGCCGGACGCGGTGCCGATCATCATGCACGAAAGCGCGTTTCACCTGCCTAATTGCGGTATTGCCAGTCTGGCCGCGAATATCGACGAAGGACACGAAATCTATATTGCCGATCTGATACGGAAACGCAGACGATTGGAAAGCTTTTTGAAAAAGACACTGCTGGGGATACGCCCCCGGCTTGTGGGGCTTTCCGCAATGGCCTGGCAATATGAAACCTGCATTGCGATTATCCGTTATATCAAAGAGCTCCTGCCGGAGGCGAAAATCGTGATCGGCGGGTACCATGCCACACTGATGCATGAGGAGATTGCCGCCTCACCCGAGGCTCAAATGATAGATTTTATCATTCGCGGCGAAGGAGAAGAACCCCTCCGGCGCCTGGTCAGTGCTCTGGACGGTAAAGACGACCCGGAAGAAATACCGTCGCTTTCTTTTAAAAAAGGAACTGAATTCATCCACAATCCCATAGGAGAACTTACGGACCTGTCGAAACTTAAAATACCCGTGCGGGATAAACGACGCCTGACTTCAGGCTATCATGTAGTCACGTCAAAAATAGAGGTAATGGAAACATCGCGCGGCTGCACCAGGAGTTGTTCGTTTTGCAGCATGCGCAATATGTATGGCCGTAGTTTTCGCACCTTTCCCATTGAAAGGATCCTCGCCGACATTGATGATATCTATTACCGGCGAAAAACCCGCATGATTTTTATCACCGACGATAATTTCGTGCTCGACCCGGGGCGGGTGATCCGTATCTGCGATGCAATTATAGCACGCAACTATCGGGGATTGAGGCTGAATATCCAGGCCGACTCGGTCACGATCGCCCGTAACGAGGAAATGGTCAGAAAAATGTCCCTGGCCGGAATGCAAACCATATTTCTGGGTATTGAAAGTGCCTCCAAAAAAAACCTGGCGGCTTCGCTCAAGGGGAACATTATCGAGGAATCACGAAGGGCGGTTAATTTGTGCCATAAATACGGTATCATGGTTATTGCCGGTTTGATCTTCGGTTTTCCCGACGACGATGAAGAGGATATCATCGCAAACTATGAGTTTCTCAAGTCTCTGGATGTGGACGTGCCTTACTGTCAGTTTCTCACCCCTTATCCCAGGACGCTTATCCGCAGCCAGTTGCTCCAGGAAGGAATGGTAGCCAATCCCGATGATTACAAATGGTACAACGGCGCATGGGCAAATGTCAGAACCAGACATCTTGATGCCGCCACGCTGCAGTTCATGGTATGGCTGTACCGCCGCGGGATATTCGGGTGGTGGGAGCCTTCTTCCCTTGTAAAAAAAGAAAAAGGTGCCTGGCTGAAGATCTGGACACATTTCATGCGGCCGCTGATGAAATTGATTATAGGAAAAAGGCAGGAAAGGCTGGGGCCTGCAGAGTGCTACAGACTTGAGATTGAAGCTCTGGCCGCGATGAATCGTTTTCGCGGCATTACGGATACAGATACTCCAGGGCCTCCCGCATTTGTCACCGGCGGTCAATCGTGAACATTGCAGAAGATTGTTTTACAAAATTTCTCTGAAGTTTTGAGGCTTTCCCGGGCAGATGCGAATTTGGATGAAGTCACGGATTGACAAAAAATAACATCGCTGGTAGTGGACTTTTATATCGGGGTGGCGGGGAGAATTCCCGTCTGAGAAGATACCCGTTGAACCTGATCCGGATAATGCCGGCGGAGGGAAAATATAGATTGCATAAAAAACCCTTTCTCCGCCGTGGTGAAAGGGTTTTTATTTGCCGGAAAAAACCTTTAAGGATGAGACCATGAAGATCAACGCTCAAGACATTTACAATTCACTCGAAAATGTTAGGAAGTCGGGTCCGCTGATCCACAATATCACCAATTACGTTGCCATGAATAATTCGGCAAATGCGCTTCTGGCCATCGGAGCCTCACCTGTGATGGCGCACGCGTCGGAGGAAGTCAAAGACATGGCGACAATGGCGCAGGCACTGGTCATAAATATCGGCACGCTCAGTCCCGTGTGGGTGCAGGCTATGTTCGAGGCCTTTGGCGCCGCCCTGAAAAAAGGTGTACCGGTGATTATCGATCCGGTAGGAGCAGGGGCCACTCCCTATCGGACCAGGACCGTGCGTGAACTTCTGGAAACAGGTCGCCCGGCGATACTTAGAGGTAATGCCTCTGAGATCATGTCCCTTGCAGATGACGACATGAAAACGAAAGGGGTGGATAGCACTTTATCCTCCGACGAGGCGCTTAAGAGCGCCCGGCTGGTAAGCGACAAGTACCAATGTGTAGTGGTTGTAAGCGGGGCGGTGGATTATGTTGTACGGGGCGACAATGTCGCCAAAGTACAAAACGGCCATCCCATGATGACACGTGTCACGGGGCTGGGCTGCACGGCCAGCGCTCTTTGCGGAGCTTTTGTCGCCGTCGGGAATGATAACTTCTCGGCCGCCGTACAGGCGATGGCGGTGATGGGAATTGCCGGAGAGCTCGCCGGGGAAAAATCCACCGGCCCCGGAAGCCTGCAGATGCACTTTCTGGATGCTTTGTATAATCTGTCTGCCGGGGACATACATGAAAAACTTAAAATAGAGGTTTAATCATGCGAGGTGTTTATCTGGTCACCGACCGCAAGCTCTGCCTCGGTCGCCCTTTAGAAGAAGTTATACTGCAGGCCCTGCAAGGCGGGGCGGCCTACGTTCAGCTAAGGGAAAAAGAAATAAGCACACGCGAATTTATCGATGAGGCCATAACGATTAAAAAAATGCTCAACTCCTATCAGGTTCCTCTCATTATCAACGACCGGATCGATGTGGCACTGGCAAGCTGCGCTGATGGCGTTCACCTGGGTCAGGAAGATATGCCCTACGAGATCGCGCGCCGTCTGCTTGGCCCGAAGGCGATCATCGGGCTTTCCGTGGAAACCTGGCCGGATGTCGAGGAGGCGCAAAGCCTGGATCTTGCCTATATAGGTGTCAGCCCGATTTTTGCCACCCCCACCAAAACGGATACGAAAGAGCCCTGGGGGTTGGACGGGTTGAAGAGGATCAGCTCATATTGCCGCCACCCGCTGGTGGCCATAGGAGGAATTAATGATCAGAATGCCGAAAGTGTGGTTGCCGCAGGGGCCGGGTGCCTGGCGGTCGTGTCTGCAATCTGTTCTTCCGACGACCCGCGGGCCGCAACGGAGAGGATAAAAGAAGTGATAGACAGGCACACCATCTGACCGGTGGCAGGAATCGCGCATTCATTCAGGATGGTTGTCGTAGGAAAGTCAGGTTTTGCTTTTCGGTTCCCCGGATTCGGCGACTCTTTCCCGAAGGATGACCAATGAACGGGCTGCGGCTGCTTTGACCTTGTCAGGATAGGTGCGCAGTTTCAGGAATGATTTCACTTCGGCGATTTCGGCAAGCGCGCCGATGGCCTCGGGATTTCCGATGGCTCCCAGCGCGACACAGATCTTTTCTTCAAGGACCGCTCTTGCGGCTGAGGCCAAAAGCGGTCTTTCCCTGAGCAGGTCAATCAAAACAGGCACCGCTTCGACACTTTTGGACTGGCCCAGTACTTCAACAATAGCGGATTTGAATTCATCGTCGGCATGAGGCAAAGCTTCCAGCAGAATTTTACCCCGATAGCTTCCCCCGATTCTGTGAATACTCTTTAGCGCTTCCTGGCGCAGCTTCTGATTGTTGCTGGAAAGTAGAGGGGCGATACTTTCGGCGCTTTGTTCATCTCCGATCCGCCCCAGCAGGTAGGCAAGGTTGCGCAGATAAAACCACGGAGCGTCTCTTGTGACGAGTGCGTTGATCAGGGGAAGCGCCTCTTCTCTTGCGTAAGTGATAAGGTGCATGGCGCTGACGCGATCATCGCTTTGGGTGCTGGTGCGCAGTTTATCCAGCAGGTACACAACAGCATCCCTCCCCAGAGAGGCGAAAACACGTCCCGCCTCGTCCTGTTTGTCCGGGTCTTCCGGGTCAATTTCGGCTTGTAAAATCGCGATATTTTCAGGTGTGATCAGTTGCCTGATGCCCTCCAGCGCGCTGTTTTTCGCCTCGGGCGGTTTCTCGCCGCCGGCCGATATAATTGCCTGCAAAGTATGAAGATACACCAGAGCATCTGTAAATAATTTAAGCCCGATAAGCCTTTGGATTTCATCTTTTAAAATACGGCAGATCCTTTTATAGTCGGGCGAATAAATATTTTCATTTTTGAGCCAGGCAATCAGACGGCGGGATAGCTTTTCAACTGTTTCCTGTTTTTGCCCGTCGGGTAGATTCTCGATAATATCGGCCAGAGACCGCGCTGCACTGAGACGCACTTCGCTTTTTTCACTGGTGAGGTTGGCGGCCAGGCGCTCCAGGAGATCTTCCATTGCCTC
>Ga0255346_1001613_pt1 | contig 30933 bp, 24 predicted proteins | sample wastewater_treat_FD_194410 | JGI IMG/M metagenome (GOLD analysis project Ga0255346, IMG submission 194410) | Wastewater microbial communities from Lulu Island WWTP, Vancouver, Canada - plant22 | ecosystem: Engineered > WWTP > Wastewater > Unclassified | place: Canada: Vancouver, British Columbia...
TCCGTATGTTGTATATATATTATAGTCCCCCTGCCAAATTCCTGTGCCATCTTGTTGCCTGCCTATCCTTTCTGTACCACATAAAGCTTTACCGAACTTAGTATCAATTGCTTCTCTGGAACCTGGTGCTCCTGCTTGCTGTCCATTAATAATGATAAAAATGTTATTTGGAGGAATTTCTTTTACTTTATTTATGGCTGATTCAATATCAAAATTAGGTGTCATGCTTAATATAGCATAAGTGGGATGATTTCCTCTACGCTCTTCATCAGTGTTATGAAGTTTACATGGAAAATACTTTTGACTTGACATACTTAACTCCTTTCTGTTTTAATTAGTAAATAAAATTATCTTCATCAATGTTATTCGTAATAACAAATAATTGACGTGATCTTATCGGGATTAATGAATAAATCCGATATATGGACTTCGAGGCGTTGTCAACTCTCGCGGAGCGTTCCAACAGTGGAACTACCATCAAATCGCTGATTTTGTCAGCAGTAACAATTATTGTTCTACGATTTCGACACGTCTATTCTTAGCTCTACCTTCTTCTGTAGAATTGCTCTCCACAGGTGAGACGGGACCTACGCCGAATGGTTTGAGTTGGTCTCTATTGACGCCATATTCGGATATAAGTTTTTCCATTACCGCATTTGCCCGCTCCTGTGACAGATTTATATTCATATCAAAATCACCTATGTTGTCGGTATGCCCCACTATTACTACTTTTTGAGTTTCATTAGCATTCAGGTATTCGGCAATGGCTTTCAACGCATCGGCAGACTCCGGTTTTACTTCAGATTGCCCCGTATCAAAAAAGATATCATAAATGGGAATGCGCCCTAGTGTTGATAGCCCTTCTCCTATATCTGCTGCAGTTACCATTCCCATTTCCATAGGCTCAGCTTCTACTGTAACAAGTTCAAAAAAAGTCATTTTATCTCTACGTTCAGACCAGTCTCCGGGACCTATAGCAATCATAATATAAAGATCTTTGTCCGTTGTTCTAAGCTTTCCCACCAAATATTCTGTTGCTGAAGCAGGAAGTTTAACCCTACTATATCCACTCTTGGTATATGCAGCTTCTTTATTCATTAGTTTGCTGAAAATATCGCTAAATTTTTCACCGTTTATTACAATTGCTTGTGGTTTGCGGGTTATAAACAATATTGATCCACCACTTTCTTTAATGGCTTTTTCATAGTTTCTTGCTACTTCTAATGCAGAACGCCCCTCCGGAGCACGACAAAAAACGCGTCTTATGATACCTTCAGTAATTTGAACTGTAGAATCATTAATAATTATTGGAAATTCTTCAAAACCGATTTTATGGTCATCCCAAATCTCACTTCCTGAATAAAGAGGGATAATCAACTCGTCATCATTTTTCTTCGATTCTGTTTGGTCGGAAATCTGTTCTTGTTCTGTTTCCTGTTCTTTTGCTTGTTCCTGTTCCTTTTTCTTGTTTGCTGCTTTCTCGGTTTCCTTTACTACTGTATTCAGAAGTCCTTTAACGTTTAATTTTACTTTTACTTGTGCTTCCGACGGAAATGAAAAAGCGGCCACAAGTATAGCGATGATAATAATTAATTTAGTTCTCATAGCTTTTCTTTTAAAAATTAATATTTCATTTTTAATCAAAGTAATCTAGACAATGCTCTCTTTTTAGCCTTGTTGCTAATATGTAGTTTACAGAACAAAAGTAGGGTGCTAGCGAGTATGAAACTTTGTCAATGCTTTATCTGCTGTTCTTTCAAGCATCTCCCAAATCATCCATTCATTTAGCGATTTTTTTTTAAGTTGTTCATCTAGCACCAACCACGTTTCTTTTAATTCTTCTAATCCCATAAATTTTTAGTTTTAACTAGTTGACATTTTTCTTAATTTTTCTTTTGCACGTTTCAGTCTTGTACCTACATTGCTGAGGGATATGCCTGTTATCTCGGCTATTTCTTTGTACGATTTTTCTTCCAGCCAAAGCAGAATAATGGTTTTGTCGAGTGTTTTTAGTTTGTTTATCATCCGGTACAGTTCTCTAACTTCATCGGTCAAATCCACCGGTGTAATCGTCCAGTCGGATAGTGAACTTATAGGGACGTTGCTTTTAGGAAGTTTACTTTCTCTTCTAATGCTTGAGATACAAGTATTGATAGCAATCCGGTAAATCCATGTGCTGATATTGCTTTCATTTCGGAATTTCGGAAAACCAATCCATAGATTATGAACAACTTCCTGATACAAATCTTCCATCGGAAATTCTTCTGAAACGTAGAACGAGCAAACTTTGTAAATGACCCGTCCATTTTGCTGAATAATTTTGATAAAATTTTTCTCTACGCTCTTCATTCCAATTTTCCCCCTATTTATCTGTTAGACGCAAGATAATGGAAAAAATGGCAAAAAAAGAATTATTTTTTTATCAATCAGCTAATTAGATATCTCCATCTACTTCGGTTGCTTAGGTATTAAGACGAAGCAAAATGGCCGCAAGTTCAGCAGCCTAAGCTGAATAACCGCCTCACAAGAACAAACAGACTTTCGATTGCTGTGAGTAGGGAAGTTGTATGTCCTTAATTAGTTTTCGCCGCAAGCGGGGAGAGATGTGCGAGTGAAAAGAGCAAATCCCGGAGAGAAATTAAAGCTTGTCAATTGCCGGTTCTCCATATTTCATCCATTCCGGCATTGGTTTGCCTTTGAGATAGTGATCAAAAAACTCTGAAAGACGCCTTGTATAATCCATACAGTTGTGACGCTTGAGTAGGTTGTGGGCCTCATCATTATACTGCAGCATCCACGCTCTCTTTCCGCAACGTCTCAGAGCGGTAAAGAACTCTATACCCTGCCACCATGGGACAGAGCCGTCCTTGTCATTGCTCATTATCAGAATGGGAGTTCTCACTTCTGGGACATAGAAGAGCGGAGAGTTCTCAATATAGAGATCAAGTCCATCCCAAAGGTTCTTTCCTATCCTGCTTTGTCCCTGCTCATACTGGACCTGACGACTCATACCGTTGTCCCAGCGCAGACCGCCGTACCCACTAGTCATGTTCGCAACAGGAGCACCGGCACAGGCTGCCTTGAACCTGTCTGTCTGAGTAACCACAAAAGAGACTTCGTAACCGCCCCAGCTCTGCCCTTGGATACCTATATTATCAGCGTCAATCCAGCTGTTCTTGCAAAGCATATCGCATCCTGACATCAAATATTCCATCACGCTCTTTCCGGGGTGTCCGGTAGAATAATGGATATCCGGCACAAATACAATATATCCGTTGCTTACGTAATATGGTATGTTGATAACCGACTGGCTGGGCTCCGGTTGGCGAATGTTGTAAATCTCATCAGAGCATCTCTCGTAAAGGAATATTAGGACAGGGTACTTCTTTGAAGGATCAAAATCTTCAGGCTTGAAGATCATGCCCTCCGACCTGTTGCCTTTGGCTGTACTCCACTCTGTCAGCTCTACAGTCCCCCAATTGTAATCCTTCCGTTGAGGGTTAATATCAGATATTCGCACGGCTTTTTCGAATTTGCCGTCTGCAAGCCAAATATTTTCCCCCTCTTCGTAATTGCCGCGTACAAAAGAGTACATGGTCTTGACTTTATTATTCCGCTGCCCGATATTATGTCTACGTATCGTTTTTAATTCGTACTTGCCTTCACAAAGAACTTCAAGAGGTTTTTTAGTCGTTTTGACCGCAAGTCCATGTTCTTTAGTAATAGTATTAAACATCCTGAAGAAAACAGGCTCACCTTCCGTCTGCAATCTCCCTTCATCCTTTCCGCTCATATCAGCGCCATTAATGCTGCAGATCGAATATCTTGTACCGCTCTTTTCTCCTTTACCTTCAGTAAGCATAAAAGGCGCGATTTTACCCTCGGCATCGAATTGCCATACATCGTAGCTGTCTCTCAGGTAAAATGTCCTGTTATCGCTGTTCCATACAGCACTTTCCCATGGCATTGGGAGAGTCGGCGTATCGTTGAGGTCATTCTTGAAGTTCCGACCAAGTAGTGCCGTTACATTTACATCATGTTCGCTGACGATGTCCAGAAGATGGAAATCACCCTCTTCAAGAGAGTAATAAAGATAATAGCGCCCATCCGGGGAAGCACTGATATTTGTCACTCTAACACCTCTCTGTAGTAGTTTGCGATTACCATCCTTGAGTGACACCTTATAGAGGTCAAACTGCTTCTCCATATCCCATTGCTGCTGTATCAGATAGGGTGCATCGGTAGAGGCCAGTATGAAATCCTGAGTGTTTTGTCTGCCGACAGTAAACTCCAGCTCCGGACTCTCAAGAGCATAAACCCTTGAAGTGTCTTTAAGGTTAACGCCCATCATAAAAGTCTTGTTGAGCTCAAGACGTGCACTAAGCTTCTGCTTGGCCATTAGCACGCCCTCATTCCAAGTCCACACATCAACTTTGGGTTGCTTGAAATCGGGTACGGAATTGTCTTTGGGTTTCGGCTTCCTCCTGACGAAGAAGTAAAGCGTATTACCGTCATTACCCAGTTTAGGAGCAGTTGTGGCAATGGCCATTGATTCGGGGATATTAATATTATCATGCCTTAAAACAAGACGGCACACACCATCCTTAAGGCAGTAGATATCTTTCGGGGATGAAGGCAGGGCATTCTTGTCAAAATTGGCAAAAAACAGAAGACAATTTCCATCATCCGCAAGCGTAAGTTTCGATATTACAGCCCTTTCTCCCACTTTGAGCATGGTATCAATTTTTCCGGATGAAGTTTCATACCGGTAAATTCCCCTGACTCCAACGGAGTCTTCAGCGATAGGATCGGTAAGAAATATGATCTTTTCAAGGGCAGGGGTCGCCACATACTCGGAAACATTGGAGAGCGTATCCACAGCTCCATCATTGAGGTCCATGACGAAAAGGGCATTCTCGCAACCGTTGTCCTTACCGTCAGAATCGCTCAGTTCGAAAACGATGTGGTCAGACTGCTGTTGGCCGTATTCCAGATTGCTTAGGTGTGGAATCTTTACTATCTCACCTGTACTCAAATTAAGAATCCCAAGAGAATCCTTCGGCATCTGATTGGGACGCTTCTTTGCGATTCGTGCCTCTCTGCTCTCTTTGTATGTGGGTGAGAGAGTAAACACAGCCTTGCCGGTTGTAGGGTGAATCGAATATCTGTCTATCCGGTCCACCTTATGTTGATTCTTTGTCAACACATTGTAGAACACCGCATAGCTGTCCCCTTGTTGTTCATCAACCTTGTAAAGGACCCACTCTCCGTTGTTAGAAGCTTTGTGGTCTGATATCGACTGCCAACTATCATAGACTGAATGGTCCAACGGCCTCTTTTGTGCAAAAGAGGCCGTTACCATTAATATGGATACAATTGAAAAAATGTATCGTTTCATTCAAGTTCAAGGAATCTGCTATTATGCGTCAGGTTCTTCCCATCCGGGGTTTTGCTCCCAACCCATGATACTTACTTCCAAGGTGTTGAAAGGAAGAGCCCAGCGCGGATCATTAGGTCCGAGGGTAATTTCCACCTCTGTAGAGAGGTCAGATGGATCTGTAAGGATCTTTCTCTTGAGTGAGATATTGGCATTGTCAGCACCGTTACGGCGTTTGATGTCATACACTCTCCAGATGTAGCTCATCTCCCTTGCACGCTCGTCAAGTACTGTTTCCAACGAGACGCTTGAACCTACATTTTCTGCAACTGTCTGATCTTTGAAACGAGCACGCCTCAAAGTCTTGAGAGTTGTTGCCGCTTCTGCATTCTTGCCGGTGCGGGCTTCGCACTCCGCTTTGATAAGATACATCTCCGGGGTTGTCATGCCAAGGTTGAAGGCAGTACCTCTTCCGTAGTATCTCAAGTAGCAGTGCCACATATATTCATAATCTTTGATCCAGTTCTGATCTTCCTTGGTAACACATTTGGATGTAGAGACTCCGTTTACCATAAGTGTCTGGACTACACCTTTAGAATAGCTATTCATTATAAAGTGGTTGTAGTACCAGCATGTCCAACGTGCATCATTTTCTTTGTCAAACAGATCGTAATACCATTTTGACAGAGGCATCCAGAGGGCTGTCGTGTAGTTTGACAGGAAAACCTCCTTATCCTCAGTCATAGGAACGTGATTGGACCTGCTGATAGGGAAACAACGATTGTAACTCAAGGTCTTCTCCACTGCGGTACCCTCTGCATTCAGGTACTTGACACCATTGGCAGCTACAGGCTGCTGGTTCGGATCGTCATAAAGGTTTGTAAGGACGTTGTACTTGTTAAGTGCATCCGTCGCGTTCTTCAAAGCTACTTCGTAGTCCCCTCTATAGAGGGCCACACGCGCTCTGAAAGCCTTTACAGTAACGACTGTAGGATGGAATCTGTCTCTGAGTTCATAACTATTCCTTCCGGCCTTTATTAGGGCCTCTTCCGCAGCATCCAGGTCGGCATAGATCCTATCTATGGTGTACTTGACAGTCATTCTTTCAGGAATATCTCCAGGATTGGGGTTATCCCTATAACCTATTCCAGGGGCATTATCATCCCATAAACAGTACTGGCAAAGCAACATGAATTGATAGTATGCTCTTCCGAAGAGTGCCTCGCCTTTTACTCTGTTGTAATCTTCAGGAGTTGTCTGCTCAACCTGATCAAGGTATGTGAGCATTGTGTTGAAGGTATAAATCCTGTTGTATGCGGCTGTCCATGTAAAAGCCATTGTGGACTGTTGTGTAAAGAAAGAGGGCTTGAGAGAGTAGAAATTATAATTCTTTGTCTCTGAACTTTTCATTGCCTTTACAAAGTATTCCGGCTCATAAGAAATCGCATCGCTCAGATAGCTCTGCTCCTGCATGTAGCTGGCGCACCAGCCCTGATTGGCAGCAGAAAGTGCATAACTGTTGTACATAAACAACTCAGGGTTTGATGTCATTTCCTTGAGCTGGTCCATATGGTATATCATGGAACTTCCCGATTTATTAGGGGTTTCGCTGAGGAACTTCTCACACCCAGACAGAAGTACTACTGCCAACAAAGGAAGAATGAACAGATTATTTATTTTTTTCATAATAATACTCTTTTGGTAATTAGAAATTAAGTTTTAGACCGAATGTATAGGTTGCCATAGGTTTGAGTGAACCAACAGGATAATCGGGGTCCATGCCTGATTTGCTCCAGATTACACCCAAGTTGCTGGCCTGGGCGTATACATTGACCCTAGAGAAGACATTCTGTTTCCGGATGATATTCGCAGGCAGATCATATCCCAGATAAATCTCGTTGAGACGGATATGGGCACCGGGGAGTATATTGTTGGAAAACATATCCCTGACCATACTCATGTAGTAGTACGTCTGGTCTGTGTTGAAGAGAGGATAGTTTGCATCATTAAAGAGTGGATATGCGGAGTATCCGCTCTGGTTGCCGTAACCTTCGTCATATACTATGAATGAATTTTCAAGTTCCTTCGAGAATGATGCGAAGTAATATGTGTTGCCAAGTTGACCTCCTTTACGGAATACATAGCCGAAGCGGCCTGTAATCATGAAAGAGAGGGTGAATCCTTTATAAGAGAAAGAGTTAGAAAAACTCAGTTCATGCTTTGGTGTTCTGCTTCCCATGTAATAAATCCAGTTGTTAGCTGCAATCGGATCACCATCTTCACGGGACAGAATCTCCTGGTAATGAGATGTGGCCTTGTTGATAATAGTCTCTGTAGTTCCATCCTTTCCCTGAAGGATTACCTGGCCAACAGAGGTATATCCTGAAGGAATCATGCCAAGCACAAATGAGATCGGATAGCCCTCGATATAGTCGGGAGTAGTTGCATTGAAGTCGCTGGTAACAAGGAACTTGGTGACTTTATTGTTGTTATACGAGTAGTTGAGCATGCCGCTCCAGTTAAGGGCATCAACAATTCTAAGATAAGTTCCGACTGAGATCTCGACACCACGGTTGAGAACCTCTGCGTTATTGAATGTTGCTTTGGTGATACCCTGAGAGATGACAGGGACGGTGGCAGGAGAAAGGACATCGTAAGAATATCTGTTATAAAAGTCCACACTACCAAATAATTTGTTTCCGAAGAACCCATAGTCTATACCGACGTTGAGAGTTCTTGACTTCTCCCATGTGAGAGAGGTATTGCCTCTCTGGTTTGAAGGCACATAGCTGTACGATTCACCGTAGTTGCGGGCAGCAAGACCGGCAGAGGTGGCAAGTGTAGTTACACTTGAAGTCTCAGACTTGCCTGCAGCTACGCCGGCAATACCGTATGATGCCCTGAGTTTAAGCAAGTTCACATCGCTGTAATCCTTTATGAATTCTTCATTGGAAATAATCCAGCCGGCGCCGACACTCCAGAAAGGAGAGAATTTCTGACGGACATCAATAGCCTGATAGTTGGAAGCGTCTGTCCTGAAACTTGCTGTCAGAGAGTATCTATTGTCAAAGGTGTATGCGGCATTGGCATATACCGAGAAGAAACGCTCCGAATATGTGTTGAGTTCGCCAGGCGCCACATAAGGATTGGTAGACTTTGAACCGGTATTTCCGAAGATATCATCAAGATTGGTTACATAGTCTATTTCTCTGACCACAGAGTTGGTGTATTTGTTGAAACCGTATCTCGTGACAGAAGGGATGAGTTCAGTAGTGGCGGATATCACTTCTGTACCGGCCAATGCCGTGAATTTATGCTTGTCGGCAAATGTTTTGTTGTATTCTGCCTGAAATCTGAGGTTGTACCCGCTGTAGTCGTCACCACTCTGAGAGAACACTCCGCCTTTTATAAACTTCGGATATGTGTTGACCAGGTCGCGGACATAATATGATTGCGGTTCGTAAGATGTCTTAGCATTGAATAATCTGCGCTCGTACTGACCTTTAGCCGATAACTTCAAACCCCAGTCTGTTACGTAATCAAGACCGCCGGATACCCTCATCGTAACATTGCTGGACTGTTGATTCATATAGTCCCGGTCCGCAACCGGATTATAATCCCAATCCAAATCAGCATATTCAGTCCTGAGGATAGGTTCGTAAACTGTATTAGATGTAGGTACATGTACGAAATTTCCTTGTTCATCCACCAATCTGCTCCAAGGACTGAGGTAGTTCTTCATAGATGAGAGGATGATGCCGTTATTAAGTCTCTTCGAGAATAATGTAACAAGATTGGCATTGAAAGTGAGTTTGCGGGTAAGTTTAGTACTGTTCATTAGATTAATCAGAACACGGTTGCTACCGTTACCCTGGAGATAGCCGTCTTCCGTATTGTATCCGAATGAGAGAGAGTTGTTAACTTTCTCAGACGCACTTCTTACTGCCACATTATACTGACGGCGAACATTATTTTGGAGAACATATTTATCAAGATCCTGCATCCACATTCCATCCCGTGCAATCAGAGCTGCTTTTGCAGATGAATATTCAGCATCAGAGATATTGGCTTTTTGGTCACGCTCGAAAATAAGCCTATAGGCCTCTGACATATATTGAGTCTTGTGGGCCTTTTTGTCAAGATATGGATCTGCAGTAGAAGAGAGGTTCAGCGGCATATATTTGTTTACAAGTTCCAGATATCTGAACTGGCTTGCAGCAGATGCCATATTGAAATAATTGTCGATGTTCGCTCTTTCGCTTATGGATACAGTAGCGTCAACCGATACGCTAATCTTATTCATATCCTTACCGCGCTTGGTGGTGATTACTATTACACCGTTGGCTGCACGTGCACCATAGATTGATGTGGCGGCAGCATCCTTGAGGACAGTGATAGACTCAACGTCGTTGGGATTGATCGTTGCGAAAGGATCTTTGATATCGTTGATGGGGTCTGACACGGTACCTGAGCTTGAATAGCCATTGATTGCGAACCCATCCACTACGATAAGCGGATCCCTGTCGGCCTGGTTGCCTTGAAGAGTACCCTGGCCACGGATGATATAACGTGTCTGACCGTCAACCGGAGCGGATTTTACCTGAAGGCCCGGTACAAGGCCGGTGAGAGCAGATGCTATATTAGCAGTGGGCTTCTGCTCCAGAATCTGAGCGCTGACAATGGAGTAAGAGCCCGTCGCTCTTTCTCGGGAGATTGTCTGATAACCTGTTACAATTGCACCCTCAAGAATCTGGGTGTCCGTCTTGAGCACTATGTTATCAAGATTGGACTTGCCCACCGTCACAACCAAGCTCTCCATGCCGAGGAGAACAAAGGTCAGCCGATCACCCTCTTTTGCCTCAATTGAAAAGCGTCCATCAAGGTCTGATACAGCCGCTTTTTTATTAGTTTCGTTAAGAATAGAGACGCCAATAAGAGGCTCTCCGTTTTCATCTAGAATCCGACCGCTCACCAGAGCCGCTCCGGATCGGGTCGTAGTCAAGTTTTGAGAATAGGAAGTCAGGGTGATACACACAAATGCGAACAGCATCAACAGCGTTCGCACGATTGTTCTAAAATGATGTACATTCATATTGGTACTATTTGGTTGAAAAATGTTTTAATATTGACAGAAGGTGTTATTCGACATATTTCCAGAGGTTCTTCATAAAGTTCTTGTCGGATTTTACTCAGCATTCAGGCTCTCAAGTACGCTCCTCATATGCTCTTTGTGGATTTGGTATTGTCCGCCTTGGTCTTCCTCATGATGGCGAAAAGGGCCGTGAGTCTAGGTTGGGGTCGTAAGCATCTCTCCTTTGGATCTGATCAAGCAGTGCGGGGACGTCACCTTTGATGGCAGTCTCACCGTTTTCGCTTACAAACTTGTTGTTCACATATTTGCCCATCTCCGGCTTAGGTACCATGTTTTTCATGAACATTTTGCAGGGACCGCACCAAATATCTGAAACCATAACAAGGGCCTCTTTATTGCTCTGCCTGGCCTGTTTTAACAGATCTTCAAGAGAGTCCTCGAATATAATGATCTGTGCCTGGGATGCAAATGTGGCAAGCACTAAAGCCAAAACAAGCGATAATACCTTTCTATTCATTGCTATGACTTTATCTAAATTAAGTAGATGGCAAAAAATTGAAAAACCAGATTTCCGAATTTAACTTGACAGCACAATCTGTCGCACCTCGCAGCATCTTAGTATTATTTACACATTTGCAGCACTGTTCCCCTTAATTTGTGAACAAAACTGCCTCATTCCAATTAGAATGAGGCAACTTCAATAAAATACTTTCTAACGCTAAAATCCTCTGACTTTACTTCAATTTAGATTGATTCTCTTGCAGGGTGTAGCTGTTTGGGAATTCTTTTAAGCCTAAGTCTAGATATTCCCTTGCTTTGGCAAATTTTTTTTCCTTAATGTAGTAAGATGTAAGTAAACCATAAATCTCTTCTCTTCCCCAGGTAGGCAAATATGGGTCTTTACTTTTAGGCTTCTTGATGGCAAGTGATTTTAGAAGGTACTTTTCCACATTTTTCCCACCACTATACATATCGTAAGTGGCTAGCGCATAATAGGCTCTAATATTGTTATTATCAAGCTCCAACGCTTTTTCAGCACAATCGCTACACTTTTCGTATGTTTCCAAAATAGCAGGAAAGCCTGTAAACAGACAAGAGAAACTATGCAACAATGATAAAAGTGCATAATCATCAGAGTTTTTATTTTCAATTGACTCTAAGAGTTCAATGCCTTGAGTCATCTGTCCATTCGATTTTACTGCTTTGCGATTTTGTAAGTATGCAACACTATTATAATATAGAGCATATCCTTTCCAATAGAGAAAAATTTTATTTCCGCTATCTTCATAAGAGTCTGATAATTCATCAATGATGGATTCGATTTCTGAATTATTTTTATCAAAATAAGCACTCATAAAAGCATCCATTATTCGGGACTGAATGCTTTCTTCCGGCGCTTCAACGGCAGCATTAAGAGTGCCGACAGACAAATTATCGGATTTGGCAGATGCATTATAATTATATAAAAAAAACATTGCCAAAATCAATGTAAAAACAATTGTAATTGAACGTTTCATATTTTATGTTTATTGGTTATTCCCGTGAATATATAAATAATATCTTAAAAACAACGTCGCATGTTCTCATAATTCATTAGCAGTTCCATTCATTGCCTTTTTGAGTAAAAAATGGTATGTTCATTTTATGCAAATTTTAAGTACAACTACAAAAATACATAAAACTGCCCGCATCCAGCTCAAAACTCCTGCACCCCGTACCTCGTACCCCGTATCTCACAACCCATACTCCACACCACAGTCGGAAATTATTACTACATACTTTTCACTCAGAACTAAAATCTAAAAATAATCACTATCTTCACATTTCATCCAAACAACACAGCTATGTCCGAAAAAATAGAGACCAAAAACCGCATCCCTGAGCGGAAATCGAATCAGGAAGGTAATTTTTATAAAGAATATCATCAAAAACCGGGCATGAACCGGCGCATTCAGGATTTGAGGGAGGAGAGTGTTACAACACCCGCAACCCTATCCATCGAGCGTGCACTCATCACCACCCGTTTTTACAAGGAAAACAATGGAAAATACTCCATTCCGATGATGCGCGCCCTGAACTTTCTGGAAATTTGCGAGAAGAAAGCTATTTATATCGGTAAAAATGAGCTGATAGTTGGAGAGCGAGGAGAAAAGCCGAAAGCTGTCTCAACATTTCCCGAACTCACCTGCCATACGGTGGAAGATCTAAACGTGCTCAACACACGTGACCAACAGCGTTATACTATCAGCCGGGAGGATATCGAAACTTATCGAAAAGAAGTTATTCCCTATTGGCAAGGTCGTACCCAGCGCGAGCGCATTTTCAATTTCGTGCCTGATGAGTGGAGAGCCGCCTACGAAGCAGGGTTATTTACGGAGTTTATGGAGCAACGCGCTCCGGGGCACACCTGTCTGGATGGGAAAGTTTATAAAAAGGGGATGCTCGATTTCAAAAGGGAGATAAATGAAGAGATAGCCAATTTGGATTATTTCAATGATCCCGAGGCCACCGATAAGGAGGAGCAGTTGAAGGCTATGGCGGTCTCTTGTGACGCTATCATCAGGTTAGCTGAGCGATACGCTGAAAAGGCCGAAGAGATGGCAAAGGAGGAGAAGGATCCGAAGCGAAAAAAAGAGTTGCTGCAGATAGCGGAAGTTTGTCGTTGGGTGCCTGCAAATAAGCCGCGCAATTTTTGGGAGGCTATTCAAATGTATTGGTTTATGCATCTCGGAGTTATTATCGAACTGAACGGTTGGGATGCCTTCAATCCGGGACATTTTGACCAACATCTGGCACCCTTCTATAAAAATGATTTGGCTGATGGAACCCTTACACGCGAGGATGCAAAAGAGCTTCTCTCCTGTTTCTGGATAAAGGTAAATAATCATCCGGCTCCGCCAAAAGTGGGTGTTACCGCAAGTGAGAGCGGTACATACAACGATTTTACCAATATCAATATTGGTGGTGTAAAGCCCGATGGTTCGGATGGTGTGAATGAGGTCTCTTATATTATGCTCGAAATAATTGAAGAGTTGCATATACTTCAACCCGGTAATTCGGTGCATATTGCATCCTGTACACCCGATAAATTCCTGCATGCTGCGATTAAGGTAATTCGTCAGGGACACGGCTATCCTTCCGTTTTCAACCCGGATATTTATGTCCAGGAGATGTTGCGTTCAGGAAAATCGATCAATGATGCACGTGAAGGGGGATGCAGTGGATGTATAGAAGTAGGTGCTTTTGGAAAAGAGGCTTTTCTGCTTACAGGTTACCTGAATGTGCCTAAAATTCTTGAAGTTACGCTCAACAACGGCGTCAATCCCGTAACGGGCAAAAAAGTGGGAATTGAAACAGGCGATCCGCGCAATTTTAAATCCTTTGAAGAGCTTTACGAGGCATTCCACGCGCAGCTGAAATATATAATTGATCTAAAAATCCGGATAAACAACTATATCGATCGCATGTTTGCCAAATATGCGCCGGCTACATTTTTGTCGGTAATTACCGACGATTGTATAAAAAAGGGAAGGGATTATTATAACGCCGGACCCCGATATAATACTACTTATATTCAGTGTACCGGTCTAGGCACCATAACCGACTCGTTGTCGGTTTTGAAAAAGCATGTTTACGAGGATAAATCCATTACAATGGAGACTCTGCTGCATGCCATTTCCGTAAACTTTGAAGGTGAAGAGGTATTGCGTCAAAGAATTATCAATAATACGCCCTTCTTTGGCAACGATGATGATTACGCTGATGATATTGCCGTGAGAGTTTATGAAGATCTCTTCAAGTTGATAGATGGTCGTCCCAATGGAAAAGAGGGTGGTAAATATCATCTGAATATGCTCTCCACTACCTGTCACAACTATTTCGGCAACGTTATGGGCGCAACTCCCAATGGACGTTTGGCAGGGAAAGCCATTTCCGACGGAACATCACCATCTCACGGAGCCGACACTAATGGTCCGACAGCGGTTATTCGTTCTCTCGGAAAATTAGATCAGGTCAAATCGGGGGGCACATTGCTGAATATGCGTTTTCTGCCTAGCCTTTTGAAGCGTGAGGAAGATATAGTGAAATTGGGCAAATTAATTCGCGCTTACTTTGCGCTTGGAGGACACCATGTGCAGTTTAACATCGTGGATACGGCAACCCTGCTGGCTGCACGGGAGAACCCCGAAGACTACAGGGATTTGCTGGTCAGAGTAGCCGGTTATAGCGACTACTTTAACGATATTGCCGAAAACTTGAAACAGGAGATTATTGATCGCACTGAGAATAGATCGTTTTAAAGTTAAATATAGAGTATAGTTAATTAAGAAGCCGCTGTTATCACAGCATTACTTTCTTAATTAAATACTCGAAACTATCTCAAACCCTACACCACTACACACTACATACTCAGAACTCAGAACTAACTCAATACTCCATACTCAGAACTCAGAACTCAACAATGGCGTTTTTGTTCGACATAAAGCGTTACTCTATTAACGACGGACCAGGCATACGCGTGACACTCTTTTTCAAAGGGTGCCCGTTGTCCTGCAAGTGGTGCCATAATCCCGAGAGCTGGTCATTCAATGCCGAAAAAATGTATGCCAAAAACAAATGTATCGGTTGCTCATCCTGTGTGAATATTTGTCCAGAAAATGCCCTTGTGCTAACAGCAGACGGCATCCAAACCGACTATACTAAGTGCATCATTTGTGGTAAATGCGCCATAGTATGCCCTACGAAAGCGATGGAAATGAGCGGGCGGGAATATTCGGAAGATGAAGTTATGACCGCTATTCTGAAAGAAACCGCTGTAATGGATTCTTCGGGTGGAGGAGTTACCTTTTCAGGTGGTGAACCCCTGGCTTATCCCCAAGAGTTGAAAAGATTGCTGGTAAAATGTGGGGGAGAGGGTATTCATAGAGCTGTGGATACATCGGGTTATGCAAAAAAGTCGATAATTGAAGAGATTTTACCGCATACCGACCTGTTTTTATACGATTTGAAACATTTAGACGCAGATATACATAGAAAATGGGTTGGTGTGGACAATGCGATCATTCTAGAAAATCTTCGAGTTATTGCTGCAAACGAGAAAGCTTATCATGTCCGAATTCCCTTGATAGAGGGAGTAAATGCCACGGATGAAAACATCAGTGCTACCATTGATTTTTTAAAATCACTAAAACGGGCACCGTATAGGGTAGGACTTTTACCTTATCACAATATAGCCACGAATAAGTATGAGAAACTCGGAAGAGTTTATGATGATAAAGGGCTATCGGCACCAAGCCAAGAGAGACAATTGGAAATTTTGAATATCTTTACCGACAACGGATTTAATGCCGTTATCGGTGGTTAGAAGTCTGTTTGGAATTAATGCTTATTCCGCTAAATTCGCTCAAATTCAGTATTTTAACTAAAATAAATATATCAACTATGAGACACAAACATTTTTTTGTAATAGCCCTTTTGCTTTTTCCCTTGATCTTATCGGCACAAGGGATTGAAAGCCTGTACCATCGGGCTGACAACTACTACGAAATATTTACTTCAAAATATTATTATGGTGCCGCAAATGTACGTGCAGGCTATAGAGCGCATCTATTTGCCTATGAGACACAAACACCCGACGGCCGTGAGTATTTCATTATTGATCCTGTGACTAAAACCCAGGAAAAAGCATTCGATCACGAACGTGTCTCCGTAGCACTTTCTGAGCTCCTTAATCGGGAAATTGATCCCAAAAATCTTCCCATACGCCGTTTGCGCCCTGAAAAAGATTCGCTCTTTTTCACCATTGACGACATAGATCATTTTATGACCCTGTCAGATTACAAAATAGCTAAATGTGAGAAACAAAATAATTATATCAGACCTTATTGGGGCCTTATTGACAAGGAGGATGCAAAAGTAACCGTACCCTCTCCCGATGGCAAAAAAGAGGCCTATATTTCCGAAGGAAACCTTTGGGTAAAGGATATTGAAACTGGAGAGAGAAAGAAGTTGAGCAACGATGGTTCGCCCTACGCTTACTACTCTTCAAAAATCTATTGGTCGCCCGATTCACGAAAAATCGTATGTAGCAAATATAGCCCTGTAGAATACAGGAAGCTGCTTTTAATCGCTTCATCGCCAACAACTCAGCTGCAACCCCTTACGGAAGAGTATGAATATCCAAAACCCGGTGATGCGCTACCCGTAAGACGTCCTGCCCTTTTTATGGTGGAAACAGGCGAAATAGTCCATTTCGATATTCCCAACGTGGAACAACAATATTATCTGGGCAATATCCGATGGAATAAAAACAGCGATTTCTTCACCTTCGATTTTAACAGACGCGGGCACCAGCAATATGTAATTTATGCCGGAAATCTCTCGGGAGAGCTGCGTCCTGTTGTAAATGAAGAGTGCGATACCTTCATCTATTACTATTCTCTGTATCAACATTGGTTCGATAATTCCGATGAAATGCTCTGGATTTCGGAAAGGGACGGATGGCGGCATCTCTACCTATACGATGTCCTTTCGGGAAAAGTTAAAAAGCAACTGACAAAAGGTGAGTGGATTGTTAAAGATGTGGTTAAGGTGGATGAAAAAAAGAGAGAAATCCTCTTTATTGGGTGTGGAATGGATAAAGGTGAGGATCCTTATCTCGAAAAATATTATTTGCTGAATATAGATAACGGCAAAATAGTGGCTCTTACGCCAGAAAATGCTCACCATAGTGTAACTTTCTCGCACGATTACGCTTATATGTTTGATTCTTATTCCCGGGTGGACTTGCCGCCGACTCTGGTTGTACGATCCCTTGAAAAAGGTGGGAAAATGATCTATAAGCCCGATTTGCAGCCCGATATTTCTGCCGTTAAGGCGGCAGGGTGGAATCCCCCTGAGGTTTTCTGCGCCAAAGGTCGTGACGGAAAAACCGATATTTGGGGAATCATCGTTCGTCCTTCCAATTTTGATCCTTCGAAAAAATATCCCGTTATCGAGTATATCTATGCAGGACCGCATGATTCACACGTGCCAAAGCAGTTCGCCATTGAGCAAAGGTATACATCTGCTCTCGCTGAGCTCGGATTTATCCTTGTAATGATAGATGGAATGGGAACGGCAAACCGCTCGAAAGCCTTCCATGATGTATGCTTCCAAAATTTGAAAGATGCCGGTTTCCCCGACCGAATTGCATGGATCAAGGCTGCTGCAGCGAAATATCCCGAAATGAATATAGACAATATGGGGATTTACGGTATGTCGGCCGGCGGACAAAGCACCATGGGAGCTCTATTGTTCCATCCCGAATTTTACAAAGTGGGCGTATCAGCCTGTGCATGTCACGACAATAGAATGGATAAAATCTGGTGGAATGAGCAGTGGAGGGGGTATCCTATCGGCGACCATTACGCCGCCTCTTCCAATATGGAGAATGCTCACCTTCTGGAAGGGAAATTGCTGCTTATTATGAGTGATTTGGATAACAATGTTGATCCGTCGAGCACTATGCAAGTGGTAAAAGCGCTAATCAAACATGATAAGGAGTTTGATCTTGTGATGCTTCCGGGAGAAAGACATACCATGGGAGGAAAATATGGTGAGAGAAAACGGCGCGACTTCTTTGTAAAGCATATCCTCAACATCGAGCCGCCGCAATGGAACGACAAAAACACTAGTACTGAGAAGTAACAAATTAATACTTTCGCACACTTGTGTTGCTCTCGTCGCTCCGGGAGCAATAACAGTTATGTGCAAATGATCAATAACAATAAAATATCAAAGCCTATGTTCTCAAAAGAAACTTATATCTCGAGAAGAGAGAAATTGAAAAAACAATTTCAATCAGGAATTCTGCTTTTTCTCGGCAACGACGAGTGTGGAATCAATTATGAAGACAACACCTATTTTTATCGTCAGGACAGCAGTTTCCTCTATTATTTTGGAATAAGCAAGCCCAATCTGGCTGCAATAATTGATATCGACGCAGACAAAGAGTATATCTTCGGCGATGAAGCCACCATAGACTTAATTGTTTGGACCGGCTCCCAACCCTCCATACAAGAGTTGGCTGATAGGGTAGGAGTTAAGCACACCGCCGGTTTATCACAATTAGCTGAGAAGCTAAGTAAAGCCGATAAAGATAAAATTCACTATCTGCCACCTTATCGACCGGAACATATTCTGAAACTCAATCACCTTTTGGGCTATTCAAAAGAAGAAATCCCGGCAAAAGTCAGCAAAAAGTTTATTGAAGCGATTGCCAATCAACGCAACATCAAATCAGAGGAAGAGATTGTTGAAATTGAAAAAGCGGTTACCGTAACCTCCGAAATGCACAAAAGAGCCATGAATTTTGCTCTACCGGGTATGACGGAAGCCCAGGTGGCTGCTGTGGTTCACGAAACGGCACTTGCTGCGGGCGGAAATCTCTCTTTCCCGATTATTGCCACTATCAACGGGCAATTTCTTCACAATCATTACCACGGCAACACCATAAAAGAGGACCAACTCTTTTTGCTGGATGCAGGCTATGAGACACCCCTGGGATATGCCGGAGATATGAGCAGCACATTTCCCGTTTCGCAAAAATTTACCGAACGTCAGAAGGAGATTTATCAAATAACATTGGAGGCTCACAACAACGCCATTAAAATGGCGAAGCCCAACGTCAATTTTAAAGATGTGCATCTGCACGTATGCGAAACTATTTTCGAAGGACTGAAAGCCCTTGGATTTACCAAAGGTAATACGCAAGAAGCAGTTGCAAATGGAGCGCATGCGCTATTCTTCCCCTGCGGCACGGGTCACCTGATGGGATTGGATGTACACGATATGGAGAATTTGGGAGAGGTTATCGTGGGATATGACAATGTGCCCAAAAGCACCCAATTCGGCTTAAAATCACTTCGATTGGGCAGGCCTCTCGAGCCCGGTTTTGTAATCACCATCGAACCCGGAATCTATTTCATTCCCGAACTGATTGACCACTGGAGAGCAAATAAAATCAATGCCGACTTCATCAATTTCGACAAAGTCGACAAATACCGCGACTTTGGCGGCATCCGCAACGAAGAAGACCTCTTAATTACAAAAACAGGTAACCGCATACTCGGCAAACCCTTGGCTAAAACTATCGAAGATGTAGAAGCAGAAAGAAAAGTGGCCTTTATGAAATAATTTTTGCCGGTATCGGCAAAAACCCCTATATTTACTGTAATATCTGAATTATAACTTGCTGATAGGTAAATATTATGAAATATATTTCAGTCACAGAATATGCCAAAAAGCACGGCATCCCGGAAAGAACAGTCAGGCATTATTGCAAAACAGGTCAAATCGAAGGGGCATATCTTGTTGGAAAAACCTGGAATATACCTCCGGATGCTGTTCGACAATTGCGGGAGAGTGATCAACGCAAAGTGTCGCCACTTTTGAAAGCCCTGCGTGAACAGCAGCAAATCGGTCTAAAGGGTGGCATTTACCATCGCACTCAGATAGATCTCACTTACAATTCCAATCATATCGAAGGGAGTCGCCTGACACATGATCAGACAAGGTTTATTTTTGACACCAACACTATAGGTGTGGAGGGGGAGAGTCTGCGGGTGGATGATATTATTGAAACAACGAATCATTTTCGCTGCATTGACTTGATTATAGCGAGGGCGGAAGAGAGATTGACCGAAAGTTTGATAAAGGAGTTGCATTTTATTCTAAAGTCGGGCACTTCCGATAGCCGGATGAAGTGGTTTGCAGTGGGAGAGTACAAGCTCCTGCCTAATGAAGTTGGTGGGATGCCGACAGTCGCTCCTGAAAAAGTGAATGGGGAGATGAAAGTGATGCTAAAAGAGTACAATTCAAGGAAAACCAATTCTTTTGAGGAGATACTCGACATGCATCATAGATTTGAAGCGATTCATCCTTTCCAGGATGGCAATGGCCGTGTTGGCCGACTTATTATGTTCAAGGAGTGTTTGGCAAACGGGCATGTGCCATTTATAATAACGGAAGAGTTGAAGATGCTCTATTATTGGGGATTGAAAGAATGGAATCAAACCCGCGGTTATTTGCTTGATACTTGTCTGACGGCGCAGGATAATTATAAGGCACTACTCGATTACTTCAAAATCAAGTATTGAAATGGATGTTATGCAGATAGACCGTTTCTGCAACAAAAAAGGAATAAAGCAATGAAAAGACTTTTTACAATTATTTTTTTGGCGATCGCTTGTTTCGCGCAAGCGCAAGAATTGCCAACCATACCTGCAAATGGGTTTGCTTTCTCATTGGGGACTAAGTTTACGATCAAATTGATTCCTACCGATCCGGATCATTATGATTATTCAGTACTCACTTTTGAGACTATTCATGAGATCATTGATACAAATGAAAAGGAAAAATTGTTTGAGGAAAAAGGGGAGGATAACACCGTCGTTTGTTACTTTTGTGTAGGCACCTATGGAGAAACAGAGGAAGAGAGAGATAATAATATGAGGGTACTTTTGATTATGAAGAGCTTTTCAAAAGAGGCATTAAGCTACACTTCTGATATTCAGACAGAGGAGGATGGAGAATATGAGGAAACCTCTAATATGGGGGCCTTTCCGGGTGCAATAATGACGGAAATATGGCCCTATATGATCTATTCCATCGGCTTGAGGGATTTTAGAAAATATGGCGCCGATCCAACTTCCGAATAGATAATCGTAATCGATTAATCCAACCTTATAACCACCCACAAGTTACTTTATCTACACATTCGTTCGATAGGCATAATTAGAACCACACCAATATGAAAAAATACCTTCTCTTAATTTCTGCACTAATACTTGCTTCTTGTTCTGTTTCTAACCGAACTATGGGACAAAAATCTCAAGATATGGAGAAGTTTAGAACGGATACAATTGATGGAGTCTATATTCCGGCCGATCTTGACGACTGTTTCAAGCAAATCGATGGGTTTTGGAATGACTCCACTAAAACAGTGGTTAAAAGTTGGAGTGAAGATGAATTTATTGCCAATACTCATTTCGGGATTGGAATGTGGATGAGAAACAATTGGCGCTTATGGGGTGGTTCAAGACTCTCAAAGTATTTTAATGAATTGGGTATATTCCATCCGGATGATATGTCAAGTATCATACTCACCGGTTATCATAGATATTTAAATGGTGAAGATATTGAACTCCAACATCAGATTGATTATCATAAGGCCTATTGGCTGGTAATGCAAGAACCTGAAAGGAAAACCTATCCCAAAGGTGTTTACAGGATTAAGTTTGACACTAAGATGCTCTATCATTTAAAAGAGAACAATATGCCGGGTTGTATCCATATCCAATCTAACTCAAGAACCGACAATAACTGGATCTATGATTACCATTTTGGATGGAAAAAGCTTACCGAAGAGGAATTGGACGAGCTCGAAGATGCTGATCCGGACAAAAGAGAGGAGATATTGTTAAGACTCTTTAATCAAAAAAAATAACTACGCCTAAAGAACCGGAATAGACCCTAGGCGTAGTTTCGACTTCAACTTGTTTGAGCCCTATGACAACTTTCTCAGTAGGAGATTACCTCACATAGTCTCCAAAAAATAACCCAAATTTCGATATTTTAATACTGAGCAGTACGATTAAAGTTGCTTCCATCCCATGTAGTATATACATTGTATGTTTTGCCATAGGTTATTGTTCTAGCGGGGAGCATGGAGCTATTTAAATCATAATCCCCATTAGGGAACCAAATATCCCCATCCAATGCGGGAATGCTGGTGCCGCTTGCTACCCAACGATAAAATATAATAGAAGCTCCTGCTTCCAATGTGCCCCCATATAAAGGGCTACTATTTTCTTCGTTTATATTTAAATATAACCAGCCTTGGGTAGAAGAAATACTATAAGAGAAAGTATGGTTGGAAAAATCAAATGATGTAGTACCAACATAATACCAATCTCCATTAAACACCCAATTAACATTATCCTTTCCAAACGCAATGTATTCCGGTAAATCAATCTCACCACTGGTGTTGTTTTTAAAATGTATCGCCATTATCCACCCCGCATGTATAAGTTTTATTGTACCAATGTCAGGACTTGCTGTATTGGTAATATTTGTTTTCTCGAAATAAAGCATAGGTCGCGATATACCCCTTTGACTGGTTGGACTGAGTTCGTTTAATGTGATACAGTCTTTTTCACTCTTTTCTAAATCGTATATTTTTGAGTTAGGTCTAAAATAACCGCCATCCGTACCATTACCATTTGTCTTTTGATAAACAACATATAGGTTGAAAGTTGCATCGGGGGGAATTTGGACGGGAATAGCAAAAGTAAAATCGGCAACTTTACCATTGGCACTTATGCTGCTCGGGACAATAGGAGCATCAACGTGATAATAATTAGCGTTGTATTCAAAACAAAGCATCAGTTTATCTGTTGTCTCCCATTTGAGGATTAAGCCTTGAGGCGTTCCCGAATCGGGTGTAAGAGATACACGAGTAGCAGCGTCATCCTCAGGAGAAGTCATGGTAACCGAGACTGTAACCATTTTAGGCTCAGCCTCTGTCTCTATATTATCCTTCGCGCAGCCTGTCAAAATAATGAGGGCGAAGAGCGCGGTAAAAATTGATAATCTTGTCTTCATGATTGTAGGTTTTAAGAGTAAATTACCAATCTTCTCCCGGCATATCTTCCAGACTGCCGGTTAATAAGATGTTTTGATTCAGTTTGATATCTATCACTTCGATATCGGGCGCAACGTAAATTTGTGTCGCCAAATAGTTGTCAGTTTCTGGTTCCATTATGTGTGGAGTTTATAATTGTTGTCTCTTCTCTACAACGAAACATATTAACAATACAAAGTTAAATTACCTTTTTGGATGAAAAAAGAATTAAAGTGGTCTATTTTGTTGAAACACAAAATAGACCACTTAGGATCAGTTGTAAAGCTAAATGTTTTCTAACTCGAAACTCGCACCCTGCACCTGGAGTCATTCAAAACTCAGAACTAAGATGATATCGGTAGTCGCAGAAGGCGGCCACCTCTTCACTATGGGTGATAAAAATAGCAATCCTATCTTGAAGTCCAGCTTTTAAGTTGTGCAGAAATCGTTTTTCGGTCTCGATATCGAGTGCTGATGTAGCTTCATCAAACAATAGCACGTTTCCTTTTCGTAGCAGCGCACGAGCAATGGCGATACGTTGCGCCTGTCCCTCCGAGAGTCCGACTCCATCTTGTCCTAAAACAGTATCCACCCCCTCCGGCAGATTGAAAACAAAATCTGCTGCGGCCGTCGTGAGCACCTGATTCAACATAGCATCATCGGCGTTTGGATCACCCAAGAGCAGGTTTTCGCGTATTGTGCCGCTGAAAAGCGAGCCACCCTGCGGCACGTAGACGAAATTGGCGCGTGTCTGCTCTGAAACATCCAGGGATTGCGTTTCATCGGCGATGCGTATTGTGCCACTATCGGGCTTAACCAGTCCGAGCAGGAGTCGCACAAAGGTGGTTTTGCCTGCGCCCGTTTTTCCTGTCAGGGCCACCATCGTACCTGGTTTAGCCATCATGGAAAACTCATTTAAGACTGGTTTAGCACTACCCTTGTAGCCAAAAGTCAACTTATCTACCATAAGAGTAACATTTCTTTCCAAAGGAAGAGACTCCCCGCTCTCTTCCTTGGCGAAGCCGGTGAGGAAAATCAGTCGATCTATCGATGCCTTTGCTGTAACAAGAGTGGGAAGCAGTCGCAACAGATCGTGTAGAGGGCGCTGGATCCTTCCCACCAACTGTAGATATGCCGTCATTATACCAAAGGTAACAGTGCCTTTAGCTAAGCCGTACGCTCCCCACAGGAAGGCGGTTAGATAGCCACCGCTAAATGCGACACCCAATATCAGGTTGGCAACCACCGAGACTCCGGTACGCTTATACACACTACCATGTAGCCTTGATTGCAAATCCTGCAGCCGTCCCAGTTGGCTCTCTTGTCGTTCAAAAGTGCGGATAACCGGTTGATTTTGCAGGTTCTCCTCCACCATGGAGGTTATTTGGCTTTCGCTCTCCTTTACTTCACGGGTGTACTTGTGCATTAAACGGTAGTAACTCCTACCAAATAGCGCGATAAGCGGCAGAGCTACGCCGAGAATCAGAGCCAGCGTGGGATCCAGGATGTAGAGCACTACCAGAGCACCCGCAAATTGCGCAGCTGCAACGATACAGACCGGAATTGTGTTAACCATTACATTTACTACATCGTCGCTATCCTTGATAAATCGCGTGAGCATATCGCCGCTATGCAGCAATGACAACTCCTGCCAGCGTGTATAAAGTAACTGTGAAAATAGGTTGTAACGGATGGCGTTTCCCAGTTTCACCTCTGTCATTCTTCTCAATCGAATGTCCATAGCGCGGAAGAGAATATTCAGGGCCATCAGCAGGATAAGTAACAGGGCGTAATGCATCAGCTCCCCTTCTTGTGCCTTGGTAGCAATATCGATTACCTGTTTCGAGCACCAGACGAAGGCGAGCGAAAAGAATACCCCTAACAGCCCCAGCAGGACAATAAGCACTATCCTAAGTCTAAAACCTCGGATAATGGAGCGGATAAAAGAGAGTGTTGCCTTCATAGATAGTTGGAATAATACCTATTCTGCTACAAAGGTAACAAAAATGATGTAAGCAGACTTTTTTAGGATTCGCTAAAAGACTCTATATTTGTAATTGGATTTGTATAAGATAATAAGACGATGTCAACCACAGGGCATTCTGCCAACTCTTACTTCCTCTATTTGCTTAGCGCGGCCATTTGGGACCGTCCGCTTGATGTGGCTATTTTTAAGGGGATTGATCAGTCGGTTTGGAAGGAGATAGCAGCTATGGCCTATAAACAGAGTGTGAGCGCGCTTGTCGGTGATAAGGTGCTGTCACTTTCGGCAGAGTGTCTCCCTCCGGGTGATATCACGATGCGGTTTGTTGCTGTGATTGAGCAGACAAAGCAGGCGAACCTTAAGATGATCAGCTTGCTAAAAGAGTTGCAGGAGGAGTATACGCGGGAGGGTTACCCCTTTCTTTTGTTGAAGGGATTGGCCTGCGGTGCAAACTATCCCGAGCCGTTGCTGAGGAACCCGGGCGATATAGACCTGTTGCTATATCGGAAGGGAGATTACGATAGAGCAAATGAGTGGCTTACCAAAAAGGGTGTTAAAATCGAACATGGCGGGGCAGTACACAACCAATATTTGCGTGACGGCATTGCTGTAGAAAACCACAGCCACTCAACCTATTTCAGTAACTGGCGGTACAACCGGAGGTTTAAAAGGGTTGAGGAGGATGTTTTGAAAAAAGGGGCATTCGCCACCGTAGAGCTCAATAGCGATTTATCTGTACCGATATTGCCTGTAACGTTCAATGCTTTTTTCCTATTTCAGCACCTGTTTATCCATTTCGTGAACTTCGGCGTGGGATTGCGACAGATTTGCGATTGGGTGCTATTTTTGCACAAGCACCGTGGGGAGATAGATGTTGATGAGTTTAACTCTCTTGCCACGCAATTCGTCCTGCTTTATCCCATGCAGCTATTTGCCCGAATTGCTATTGATTATTTGGATGCACCGGAATCTATATTCCCTTTTCCGATGATTCACAACAATTGCCATACGGACAATATTAAACATGACATCCTGGAGAGCGGGAACTTCGGTTTTCACAGGCCGGGCAAAAAACGTCCTAAAGAGAAATTGGCGGGTATGTGGTTCTCGTATGTTGGAACGATAAAGCGCTCGAAAAAGTTTGGCTCCATATCGCCGCAACATTGTGCCGTACTTCCTTTTACAAGGTTGCTCTACCGACTTAAAAAAGGATTTAAAAATTGATGAAGCATTTATATTATACCATCGCTGGGCACTTGTTGGCCATAGAGACCCCCTCACCGGAGGAGACCGTAGAACTTTTGCCCAATTTTAAGCCCTTTTTGGCTGAGGCCCACTCCGGTTGTGCTTCTTCACCCGACCAATTACCCATTCTAATTTTCAAAGGAAATGAGAAGCTGGAGAAGCCCCGCTGCAAGCCAATTGAGGAGGTGTGCCTGGATGGAATAATGTTCAACATTTATCATAGTGAAGGTAAAATATTGGTTGAAATGGGTGTTGATGGAGTAGAATATATTATGTTGGTGTCGGCTGATAAAAGGAGCTGCGAGAGCAACCTATCTCTAACCGAGACGAGGGAGCGTTTTTTCGCGATCTCCTTTCTTCGTATAGCATTTTTGCTGGCATCGGCCCCTTACCGGACACTGAAGTTCCACGCTTCGGTAATCGAAAAAGATGGCGAAGCTTTGATATTTCTTGGAGAGAGTGGCACAGGCAAAAGCACTCACAGTAGGTTGTGGGTCAAGCATGTACCTGGGTGCTCCCTGCTAAACGACGATGAGCCTATCGTGCGGATTATGGATAACGGTGAAGTGCTTGTGTTCGGAGCTCCCTGGAGTGGCAGCACACCCTGCTACCGCAATATCTCCGCAAAACCGATAGCTCTCGTGCTATTGGAGCAGCATAGTGAGAATATACTCACCGGGCCATTGGGAGCTGAGGTCTATGCACAACTATTCCAATCGGCTGCCCTGTTGCAGTCCGATGAAAGACACAGGCTGCAAGTGATATCCACGGTGCTGGATATCGCCGAAAGGGTACCGGTCTACAGGCTCCGCAACAAACCCGATAGGGAAGCGGTAGCTCTCTCTGAATCTCTTCTGACTAAAAAAAATAATTTTGTATGAGTACTGTAAAATGGACAACTGTTACTAATAGTGTGCTGTTTAAAGAGGTGGCGGATGTGGTGGCATCAGGTCACCGAGTAGAGATCGTGGGAAAAGGGAACAGTATGTTTCCACTGATAAGGGGCGGAAAAGATAAAATAGTGCTTCGGAAAATCGACGATCGCTCGGTAGTAAAAGGAAATTTACTGCTTATAAAGCAGTCAGACGACAATTATGTCCTGCATAGGATAAAACAGTATGATGACTGTATTGTGATTCTTCAAGGTGATGGTAACCTACGCGGTACAGAAACCTGCCGGAGAGAGGATATTATCGCAGAGGCGGTGGAGGTGATTAGGGGCAGGAAGAGGATAATCAAGGGGAGTTTCTTGTGGAAAATGTTTAGCTCGTTAAGCCGGCAACCTTATTGGATACGCCGGGTGGTGTTGGCGATTTGGAGAAGATGGTAGGGTAAAACAATTACACGATTGATAATATAGCGATAAATTAACAATTAAACAATATGATATTGAAATTAAAAGAGGGTTGCGTGGTGCGAAAAGTCGGGAACGAAAGCGTGATTATCCCGTGTAGCGGCGAAAACCTCAATATGATGAGAATGATCAAACTAAACAGCACTGCAACCTTTTTGCTGGAACAGATTCAAAATGGAGAGCATAACAGGAATGATCTGGTGCAGCTGCTGATGGACAAATATGGCATCGATCGGGCTATCGCCGAAAAGGACACCGACGTATTTATAGCTAAATTGCGCGAAGAATCTTTACTGGAGTTCTGAGTGTTGAGTCCCTAGTATTGAGTAGGTTTTGCCTTCTTAATTGTTTGTAGCGAAGAGGCGGACGCTTAACCTACGTTCATAAGTGCTTGAGTAGTTAGAGTTCGCGCTACTACTAAAGTATTCTGTACCCCACGAATAGCTGCCTTGGGGCGACGACGACCAGAAGAAACCATTAGAGCCTCTGAATTTGAGAAAGTCAGTGTATTTCCAGCCACTTGCAGGAAAGTAACGAACAATATTGTTCTCTGTGTTGCTGCTCCAGAATGTATCATCTTCAATATCAGTAATAGATACCGTCTGCTCATAAACGCTACGGCTGGTAATTTTCAAATGGGTATTATTCCCCGAACCTCTATACTCGTACTTCCAAGCCGATACCAGGTCAGTACCCTTGTACCGTAGAGCGTATGTGGTTCTAGTGGCGGATTTATTGCGGAAATCACTCGTCATGGTGTAACTACTATTCGCAATAGTTACAGTCTCAGACTGATTGTCGTAAGGATTATTGCTACCATAAGAGACCCAATTACTATTTTGCGGCACAACAGAACTCCACTCTTCAATGCTCGGCAAGTGATAATGTTTACCCTCGAATGTAATATCACTAAAAAGGTTAACGGCAGTATCATATCTAAAGTATCCGCTTTCATCGCAGGCGGTTAGGTCGGTTACAAATCCGTCGCTTGCGGATTTGATGTTATATTCGGCAACATAACTGAGCGGATTGGGTTGAATAGAAGACTTTGGTGTAAAAGCATTGTTGGTAAAGTAGAGTTCGTTTCCATCCCATATAGCGTATAGATGATATGCACTCCCTTGCTGCATGGCAGAACCTCGTGCCGGCTTGCAGTTATTGGAAATATATGTAGTCCCTCCGTTTGGGGCCCTTAACTTGATTTCCGGAGTATTGTCAGCGGTAGGCATTATCCATTGTGCCAATTGTACAGTGCTATTACTAGGGATAGTTACATTTCCTGCCGCTGAAGGCATGACCGTGGCATCTTCAACCGTCTTGCCGATCAAATCGTAGTGAGGAGCAGTAGTGCCACCCGAGTAGGTGTAATACCAATCTGTTCCTGAAGCATTTGCCAAAGTAGGAGTAATGACAAAATCCGATGTTGAAGTGTTTTTAAAATTGAGGCATTGCAATACTCCCAAATGATTGAATGGAATGGTGATTGAACCTACCGGAGGAGTAACCGTAACTTCGCCCGATACAGGCACATTGTTCAATGCAGTTAATAAACTAAAGCCTACAGGAGAGACATTTACGTTTACCTTACCATTGTCTAAAATATATGGTGCCCCGTGCAGGGCGTAAATCTTGAAAGGGTTCCCCGTATCAATCCCTGCCGGAACAGTGATGGGAAAGGTGGCAACCTTTCCGTTCGAGGAAATATCCTGCTGGGCCAATGTTACACTATTTCCTTCCTCAAGCGTAGTGCCTTGCTGGAAGAAGAAATATAATATGTCTCCCGCCTTCCATGTAACGATAATATTCTTTGTATTTGCCTCAGGAGCTAAGTTGATACGGGTTTGTGGTGATTCACTCGGTGCGGATGCCGTTATCACAAGTTTATATTTTCCCATCTCGGGCATTGGGTTCTCATTATTGATCGCATTTTTAGTGCATCCGGCAATAATAAAGAGTGCTGATGCTAGCCATAGAAAACATTTATTTCTCATATGTTTGTTCTTTAATACGCGCATAATTTGTTTCAAAGTACAGATTTAGTTACACATTTTCTTACCAATCTTCACCACCAAAATTAGCAGGTGCATTACCCATGTCGGGACTTGGCTGAAGGATGTTTTGGGTCAGTTCGATTTCGACAATTTCGATGTCGGGCGCGGTATATTGTTCCGCCGATTTGTATTCTTTTTTGTTCATACTCGATTTAAATTATCTGCTATCCCACAAGTTAGTCATTTTTTTATTTAAATAACAATTTTGAGGGTATCAATAGTTTAAATAATGGAGATAACAGTTAAATGTCATTATAATGAAATATGGAGTCCTGAATTCAGAACTCCATACTCATAAATCACTCAGAACTCCATACTCGGAACTCAGGACTATCATCTAACGCTACGGTGTTGATGCAATTTCTTTCACCTTAATAACTGAATCGGCATTGGTATATATTGCATACACTTTATTCGCTGTGTTGCCTTTATTGACCGCTGCCACTTGAGTGCCGTTTCTTACTGTTATATCTGTATAGACATACTCCGTAAGAGGTCCGGCATTGAAATACTTGGCAAACAAGTTAGAACCGGAAAGTCCGGCAATTTCAAGCTTATGTGATAGAGTGTGAGGGATGGCGCCAGGCGTGGTAATCTTAGCCTGATCAACGAACGATGCCTGTGTCCCTTGAACCTTAATAGTGGCTGTCTGGTTTCCATTAGTGTCTTTATAAAGCGCAACAGCCTTAGTCCCGTCAAACTCTAAATCATATATATCGTGTTGGTCAGTTGGTGATGTTGCTGATGCACCATACATTGTCGTAGGTGTTTTTATTGCTACGCTATAAGTATGATTTTCCGGGTTAATATAACGGAAGTATTTATGCGCTATAATGTAGTAAAAAGTTCCGGCTGCGTTCACAGCAATACGTGAGCCTTTAATATAGTGATACTCTTCCCATTGAGTGACGTATCCGTCAAACGCAATCGTTTTTACAAACACACCACCACTATTGGTTTGATTTTCTGCATACATAATATTAGGCAGGTCAGCCTGGTATCCAGCATTTAGATCTCCTCCTTTCGTGTCTGTATAGGTAATATGAGCATAACCGCTGCCATCCACATCGATGTCGGGTTTTGAGCATTTTCCGATAGCCCCGACGTTATTGCTTTCAATGTAAACAGGCGCATTCCACGCAGTGCCATTATGTTTAAGGTAGGCA
>Ga0255346_1001616_pt1 | contig 30923 bp, 27 predicted proteins | sample wastewater_treat_FD_194410 | JGI IMG/M metagenome (GOLD analysis project Ga0255346, IMG submission 194410) | Wastewater microbial communities from Lulu Island WWTP, Vancouver, Canada - plant22 | ecosystem: Engineered > WWTP > Wastewater > Unclassified | place: Canada: Vancouver, British Columbia...
ACCTTCGACTTTATGACCTGAGCGTCGTCGGGTCCGCGCCCACGGTCTCGAAGGTACGGCACGACCCAGGAGTCCATCATCTGCTCCATCTCCCGGGGCACGCCCGGCAGGCATATCACGCGTTTGTCGCCTGACTCGAATAGGACGCCCGGAGCAGTGCCCATTGGGTTCGGTATGAGCCCTCCTGCGCCTGGTTCAGGGCATAAGGCCTGCCTGCGGTTGTTATCGGTCATGCAGGCCCCGCGAGCACCGAAGAACCTGGCGAGGCTGGCGAGAACCTCTGGGCTCTCCACCAGCCTCACCGATAGCGCATCCGCCACCGCCTCGCGCGTAAGGTCGTCTTCTGTCGGCCCCAGGCCGCCGGTGGCGATCACTACGTCCGCACGCTGAAGCGCCTCCCGCACAGCAGCAGATGCCCGGGCCAAGTTATCTCCTATAGTGGTCTTTCGGTACAGGGTGATGCCCAGCTCTGCCAGTCGACGCGCAATGTATGCAGCATTCGTGTCGACAATCTGCCCCAGAAGCAGTTCAGTGCCGACCGAAAGGATTTCCGCTTTCATTTCGTAGCCTGCCTCCCTGCGCGCTGCCTGGCTCGCTCGTCACGCCGCCCCTGCCAGTCGCTGCCTAAAAGCGTCTCCGTCGATTCTCTCCGCGTCCATGAGATCGCCGGCAACCTCGCGGATCAGCTCAGAGTATTCGCCCAGCAAATCCCGGGTGCGGTCTTCTTGCGCCCTGACCAGGTGCCATATGGCGTCATGGTATTTGTCGCGCGGGATATCCTCTTCGCTGATGATCCCAAGGTCCGACAGGCCGCAATTGACGATCTTGCGCGCCGTCTCCACAGCCTGTTCAATGTCTTGCGACGCCCCGGTGCTCCGCTCGCCCAAGATGAGTTCCTCTGCCAGAGCGCCCGCCAGCAATGTGGACATCCTGTTCTCCAGTTCCATGCGAGTCTCCAGGTAAGTGTCGGACTTCGGAGCCTGCCGCACGTACCCCAGAGCTTTTCCACGCGACGACACGGTGACGGCCGCCACTGAGCCCGGCTTAAGGCGTTCGCTCGCGACTGCGTGACCAACCTCGTGTACTGCCACTCTGAGCAGTTCGTCTACGTCCGGACGCCTGCTGATCTTCTCTCCCATGATCACCTTCTCCATGGCCTCGGAGAAGTCATCCATGGTTATCCGGGCCCTTCCAGCCCGCAGCGCCATTATCGCCGCTTCATTGGTCAGGCTCTCAAGGTAAGCGCCGGAGAAGCCGAAGGCTTCAGCCGCGACGCGCCCTAGGTCTACATCATCCGCCAGTGGCTTTCGCTTGGTGTGTATCTCCAGTATCCGACGGCGTCCTTCACGGTCAGGCAAGTCCACATTGACTACCCTATCGAACCTGCCCGGCCTGAGAAGCGCCGGATCCAGCAGATCGGCGCGGTTCGTAGCGCCTATGACCAGCACTCTCACGCCTTCTCGAGATGCCGACACAAGCCCGTCCATCTCCACCAGCAGCTGGTTCAGGGTCTGGTCGTATTCCAGGTGGCTGGAGTGCTTGCCTCGCACACCGCCCAGTACGTCTATCTCGTCAATGAATATGACTGCCGTCTTCTTGCGCCCAGCGACCGCCGTAGCCCGCGCCGTGCTGAACAGATCGCGCACGCGCTTGGCCCCGACGCCTGCGTACATCTCGACGAAATCGCTGCCTGCTGCGGATATGAACGCTGCATCCGTGTAGCTCGCGGCAGCTCTGGCAAGAAGTGTCTTGCCGGTGCCGGGAGGTCCGCTCAGTAGTATGCCGCGGAGCGGGCGTATCCCCAGGCGCACCGCGCTTTCTTCATTCCTTATGAATTCCAGGGCCTCTACAAGCTCACGCTTGGCGCTCTCCTGGCCTCCCACGTCGCCAAAGCTCAGCCCGTGCGTCTTCTGCCCGGCGCAGGCCTGGTTTGTGACCCCAAACCGCTGGCCGGTAATGCGCCCCGACAGGAGCAACTGGGCAAGGGCAGCCACCCCGCCAGCCAATACGACCAGGGCCGGATCATATCCGGCAATGAGAGAGAATATCAGAGCCGCAGCCCACGCCCCTATCACGATGTCTCTTACCATATCCGCACACCTCCCGAAGCCGCGAAGGAGCGGGAATCGGAACGTGCGGCCGACGTCGAACCAGTCACGGCGCCGGCTTCATATGGTCGCCTCGGAACAACCTGGTACAGCTGGCTTGCCCCATGCGACATGGAGACATATACGTACTCTGAGTCTACCACAATCCTGGCCTCTGTGAGGCCTGCCTCGCGTGCCGACTGCTGAGACTGGCGCTCTAGGTCCTCAAACGAGCCCGTAGCTATCGCCTGCTGCACTGTGAAATGGAGACGGTAGTACACCTCCCGCAGCGTGTCGTCACGGGAGTCCAGGATGCGTATACGTACCCCGTCCCGCCCCGCCAGATGCGCGGCGGCCATGGTTACCTTCATGACTGTTTCAGAAAGATCTGACACATCGCCGAGTTCGACATTGAGCACGACGCCGTATGGAGTCGACTCAATCGAATACGACTTGACCTCAGCCATCTGCCGAAGCGCGCGTTCTACGGGAATCGAAACCCGAGTCATGCGAACAAGCGCGTTTCCTCCGAAAAGCAAAGCCAGGGCGACGATGAGGCTTGCCGCCACTAGCTTCACATTGACATCCGGTAGCTTCAAGGCGTACCCTCCCCTCTGGTAAACAGCCCTCAAGCTGCACGGATGATTATAACATACAGATCCGCACGGACTTTGTGTAATGACCCGGCAGGAATGCCACGCTTCTACTTTTGCGCCAGCGCCTTCCCGGCTTCCAACTTGAGCCTATCCGCGGCAGCGGCTGGATCCGCTGCCCCAAATACGTAGCTGCCGGCCACAAACACGTTGGCGCCCGCCCTGGCCGCCCTGGCCACAGTATCGTGATCGATCCCGCCGTCCACCTCGATATCGAGGGAAAGCCCCCTTCGAGTGGCGATGTCGCGAAGTTCCCGCACTTTGACGAGCGCTTCCTCGATCATTCGCTGGCCGCCAAACCCGGGGTTGACCGTCATGACCAGAACCATGTCCACCATCTGCAGCACGTGCTCTACCGCGAATACTCCCGTTGCTGGGTTTATGGCCACTGCCGCGCGGCATCCTGATGATCGGATCTCGTCCAGCACGCTGTTGAGATGGAATGTGGCTTCGGCGTGTACTGATATGATGTCGGCCCCGGCCTTGGCAAAAGCCTGCACATGCCTCTGGGGCTCCACGATCATCAGGTGGACGTCCAGCGGAAGCCGCGTGGCCTTCCTGATACACTGGACCACCGGAGGGCCTATCGTAATGTTAGGAACGAAACTTCCGTCCATTACATCCACGTGCAGCATGTCCGCGGACGCCGATACCCTGCCGATTTCGGCGCCCAGTGACGCGAAATCCGCCGACAGAATGGACGGAGCCACTTTGAGCTGAGCCATGTCACTACCCCCTCGGCAAGTGTGGGTGCTGTCGACTACTTGTACTGCCTCTTCTCCGCTTCCCTCAGTTCACCTAGGAACGTCAAGTATCGCTGATATCGGCCCTTGTCTATCTTGCCTTCCTGCACAGCCTGTTTGACCGCGCACTCCGGCTCAGCATCATGCACACACCCGACGAACCTGCACTCCCGGGTGTACTCGCGCATCTCGCGGAAGGCGCCGGCGAGGTCGCACGGTCGGATCGACTCGATATCGAGGACGGAGAAGCCCGGCGTATCGGCAACTAGGCCTCCCACATCCAGCGGGATGAGGCGGACCTCTCTCGTGGTGTGGCGGCCTCTCCCTATGCGCGCGGAGAGCTCGCCCTCCGCCAAGTTGTGGCCCGGCTGGACCGCGTTGAGAAGCGCCGACTTGCCGGCGCCCGAAGGCCCGGCGAACACAGACGTCTTGCCTGCGAGCGCCTCCGATAGCATGCCAATGCCCAAACGGGCGCGGGCGCTTGTCAGGATCGCCTTGTAGCCTGCCAGGGAGTAGGAATCGACCAGGCGTTCGGCTTCCTGAGGAAACGACAAGTCGGCCTTGGTGAAGCAGACCACAGCGTCCAGGCCTGAATGCTCCACCAGCACAAGCAGCCTGTCAAGCAGATGCAGATTGGGTTCGGGCTGGGCGACCGACATCACGACAATCGCCTGATCCAGATTGGCCACCTGAGGACGGGTCAGGTACGTCTGCCTGGGCAGCACCTCTTCCAGTACGCACTCTTCGCCGCCCGGCCCGGAGGATATGCGCACGCGGTCGCCTACCGCCACCCCGCCTGCACGTTTCCTGACATTGCCGCGGGCAGCGCAGCGCACGGCCTCACCGCCTGCGTCCGGGAGCACCCAGCATATGCCGCCGGTCAGCCTCACCACGACGCCAGTATCATACATCGTCAGCTCTCACCGGACGTCCATCCACCCATACCTCTATCTTCCCAGGCCCGAATACCTCCACGACATGGGCGATGTTATCGCCGGGACTATGCGAGCGGGGGCCGTAGCTGACCCGTTCGCCGTAGGTGTCGATGACTTTGATCACTATCTCCTGCATGGAAGGACCGGGCGGAACCGTGTAAGTGACTGCGAATCGACGCGACCCCAGATAGGACGTAGATCCGCCGCCTTCCCTGTTCCGTTCGGCCACTACCAAGTCCACAGTCGTGCCCGCCTCCACGCGTCCGTATGGAGCAGGCGACTGGTCTACAACCGTTCCTTCCTGGTATAGGATGCTGAACCTGGTCGTCACGTCGCCGACTGCAAGGCCCAGGGCATTCAGCGTCTCTGTAGCCCTCTCCAGAGTCATCCCGATAACCAGCGGCACCTCAGGCGGCGGAGGCGGAGGGCCCACCGATATGACGACATCGATCCGCGACCCCTTGGATACGTACAGGCCGGCCTCCGGTTGCTGCTCGATTATCCTGCCGGGCTGCACTTCCTCGTGGTACCCGTCGGTCTTCTCGCCCAAGGCGATGTTCATGCCCTCTAGCTCGAACCGCGCCTCTCGCTCTGTCTTGTTGAACAGGTCGGGCACGGTCACCATCTCCGGGCCAAGACTCACTACCACGCGCACTGCCGAATGGACCTTACGTTTCACACCTGCCACAGGGTCCTGCGAGATGATGCGGTTGTACTCCACCTTGTCGTCGTAGCGCTTGACCGATGCATCGAGAGCCAGCCGGTTGCGCCTTGCGGCCCCTTCAGCCTCTGGAAGAGTCAGCCCAACGAACTCGGGCACAGCAACCTCCTCCACCTGGATCCATTCCCTGAACGCGTGAAGCGCGCCAAAGACCACTCCCGCCATCAGCAACATGAGTGCCACTACGGTAGCCCAGATCCTGAGGCGCCGCGATCGTGCGCCTTCGCGGACGGGTTCCGGCTGGGAACGCTTGGAATCGTCGCGTTGCACTTCGAAGGCCTCCCCCGTCTTCTCGAACGGCCTCGTGATATTGTGCTCATCGTGAAGCGGCCGCTCTGGCGGCGCCTCACGCTCCATGCCCTCCATGCCCGCTGCAGGAAGCGGCGGTCGCCGCCCACTGTCGGCCATCTCCTGGCGAGCACGGGCAATCGCATTCTTGAGCGAGCGGGCCGTTCGCCACCGATCCTCAGGCTTTTTGGCCAGCGCCCGCATGACTACGCGCTCGAACTCGGGCGGGACGGTCGGGTTCAGGAGCGAGATCGGGGCCGGCTCTTCCTGCACATGCTTAAGAGCCACCGACACCGGCGTATCCCCGGCGAAAGGCAGCTTGCCGGTGAGCATCTCATACATCACTACGCCCAGCGAGTAGATGTCGGACTCCGCGGTGGCGGGCGCGCCACGTGCCTGCTCGGGCGAGGTGTAGTTTACCGTTCCGATGACTCTGCCCGTCTCGGTGAGAGCGCTCGCCGACACCGCCCGCGCTATGCCGAAGTCAGTTACCTTTACGCGCCCGTCGCGCGTAATCAGGATATTGTGCGGCTTTATGTCGCGGTGGATGACTCCGTTGGCGTGCGCGTGATCCAGCGCATCCAGTATCTGCGCGCTGTAGTCGGCGGTCCGGTCCACACTGAGCCGGCCCTCGCTGACTATGATATCGTTGAGCGTGCGGCCGTCCACACACTCCATGACAATGTAGTTGGATCCGTCTTCGCTGCCTACATCGTATACATTCACGATATTGGGGTGAGACAGAGCCGCGGCGCTCTGGGCCTCCCGCCTGAATCTCTCACGAAACTCGGCGTCCGATGCATACTGCGGCCTGAGCACCTTAATTGCGACTGTTCGCTGTAAAAACCCGTCCCTGGCACGGTAGACTGTGGCCATGCCGCCTTCGCCTATCGTGTCGAGTATGGAGTACCTGCCACCCAGGAGTTCGCCGGTCACTACCTCACCTCCCGCTCAAGACTGCCCTGAAGATGCTGCCGGCCAGGGGCGCCGCGACCTGCCCGCCGGAGCCGCCATTCTCGATGATGATGGACAAGACCACTTTCCTCCCCGCATGCTGGGCGTAACCTACGAACCATGCATGAGGCGCTCCGTGGGGGTTCTCCGCCGTGCCCGTCTTGCCGCCCACCGCGTACTCAGGAAGACTGGCCGCCCGGGCGGTGCCCCACTCCACTGCATCCCGCATTCCGCCGGCGACAATGCGGGCAGCCTCGGCCGACATAGGTACGCACAGCACACTGGGGCTCGAGCGCTTCACCACCGCCCCGCCCACGGAGCGGATCTCGGCGACGAGCCGAGGGCGCATCATCACTCCGTGATTGACAACGGCGGCCGCAATCATCGCCACATGAAGCGGCGTCACTACCAGATCGCCCTGGCCGATGGCCAGCTGGCCGAGGGCGTCGTCGCTGGCTTTTCCCGAGAGCATGCCCACGGCCGTGGGCGCCTCGAGCGGCAACGACCTTGACAGGCGGAACCCGAAGAGGGCTTCCGGAAGACGGGGCCCTGCCTCGAGTGCCAAATGGACGAAGGCTGTATTGCACGAGAGCGCTATGGCCGTGTCCAGATCGATGTTGCCATGCGCGCCCGACGCGTCGCTGATGATGGTGCCGCCTGCACGGATCGAGCCCCGGCAATCATATACTGTTCCGCTGCCCGCCAACCCCATATCGATGGCTGCCCCCGCTATAGCCGGCTTGATGGTGGAGCCCGGCGGATATAGACCTGCGAGCGGCCTACATATCAGCGGAGAATCCTCGCGAGCAATCACAGTATCCCATGCCGATTCCAGCAACGCCGGATGGACCCACGGGCAACTGGCCACGGCCAGCACCTCACCGCTCGCGGCGTCCACTACGACCGCAGCCCCGCGCCGACCCGCGAGCGCTGCCTCGCAGGCGCGCTGTGTGCGCGAGTCTATGGTGAGCCGCACCGAGTAGCCCCTATCAGGCTGCTGAGAGATTGTCGAAAGCAAGCCGGTACGGCTGTACGACCAACCTCTTCCTGCAAGCCACGGGTCCATCGCCGATTCCAGGCCCGACTTGCCGAGCGTCAGGTGCGCGTACCCCACAAGCGGCGCCAGAGAGCCCGGCCCACGGTACATTCGCGAATCGAGCCCGCGCTCAGTCGACTCCGCCAGAATCTCTCCGTTGCGATCCAGAATACTCCCACGCCACACGCTCTTCTCCGCATTGGCAACGCGCGGATTGGCCGGGCTCGATGCGAGCCTGTCGGCGATGACGCCCTGATAGTACGTCGCGGCCAGAACCAACACAGCGCATCCCACCATCCATGCCCCGAGTAACCTGCCGATCCTGTGGTTCACGAAACGTCACCGTCGCAGCCGTCACTGCCGTCGCCGCGCGGGGCGACCGCGACCGCCTCAGCGGACGCCGACCCGACCTCAGCAGTGGATCCCAGAAGGATGCCTGCCAGGGCCAGGCTTGCGACCATCGAGCTCCCACCGTAGCTCGCAAACGGCAGAGTAACCCCGGTCAGAGGCAACACGCCCAAATTCCCGCCGATAATGACGAAAACCTGCACTGCCAGGATGTTGGCAGTTCCCACTGCAGCCAGTTGCCGGCGGGGCGAGCTGCCGCGCATAGCGCAGGCGTACGCGTGGCTGATCAGCAGGAAGTATATGGCGATCACCCCCACCGACCCCGCCAGCCCTATCTCCTCAGCAGACGCAGCGAACAACATGTCGGTGGGCGCCGCTGGTATCAGCCACGGAGAGCCCGAACCGTAACCACGACCGAGAATGCCGCCGCTTCCGAGCGCGTAGAATGCCTGGACTACCTGATAGGATGACCCGGCAGCGTACGCCCACGGATTCGACCACGCGGCGAACCTCGCCGCCACGTGTGGGAAGAACTTGCAGGCCATCCCCACGCCGATCGCCCCAAGCGCCGCTGCCCCGAGCACAACATGCCGGTTGCCTGAGGCCACATACACAAGCGCGACACATGATATATAGATGATCGCCGCAGTGCCGACGTCACGCTGAAGCACTGTGAGGGCCACAATCACAAGCCAAATCGCGAAGAGCCTTCTCACATGCCTCGAAGCCCACATCTGGCTCAGGCTGACGCGATTGGTCGCCGCCGATGCCGATGGAGATGGCGATGAACATGGCGCCATTTCACAGGCGGGCAGCGTCGATAGGGCGTCTGCACCGGCCAGTACGCATGCGATCTTGGCAAACTCTGATGGCTGAAAACCCATGGCGCCGATGAATATCCACGACCTAGCTCCCCCACGCTCCTGCCCGAGCACCAGCGTCGCCAAGAGCAGCGCTGCCGCTCCAATCGCCAAGGCCATTCCGGAGCCCGGGGCCCTGCCCTTCCACTGCCATAGCGCCGTGGCGGCCATCACTCCCATGCCCATCCATATGAACGACAGCTGGCGGAGGGCAAGATCGGCCCGGAGCCTCAACACCGAGGCGTACCCGAAAGCCGCCGCCGCAGCAACCAACGCGCAGATGACCTGGTCGCCATCGAATCGCGCCGCAGATAGTACCAGGTGAGCCGCGGCAAACGCCGTGCCTGCCCCGAAACAGAGCACCGTATCCCATCCGAACACACTGCCCGATCTGGCGAGCGAGAGCGATGCCCCGGAAATCCCGGCAAGCAGCATGACAATGCCGACCAAAGACCGCTCCGCGTCCCGGCGGCAGAGGCGACCACCTGTCGTCATGACTCACTGCCTCCCGGCGCTTGGGCAGACGACGGCCCCGGCATGTCCGATTCCGTAACAACACATGCAGCAATGGTGATATTGTCGTGGCCGCCGCGCGAACGGGCCAGCGCTATCAGCTCACCGCACGCGCTTGACGGATCATCTGACCTGCCGAACGCTGCGGCTATCTCATCGGGGCGAACAAGGTCGTGAAGGCCGTCAGTGCACAGGACCGCAATATCCCCTGGGCGAACAGGCCACTCGCCCACGTCCACCTCCAGGTCGTCGAAGAAACCCAGAGCCCTGGTAATGGCATGCCGCTTAGGGTGAGACGCCGCCTCCTCCGCGCTGATCAGACCCGAACGAAGCATTTCGCCCACTACGGAATGGTCATCCGTCAGCTGCTCGATCCCATCTTCAGTAAGCAAGTACGCTCTAGAGTCGCCCACATGCCCGATCCTCAGCGTTCCGCGTGCAACAGTCGCGACCGTGAGAGTAGTGCCCATGCCTTCCAGCGCGTCGGCATGCCTGGATGCATCTATGACGACGGAGTTCGCATGCTTGATGCAGCGGACAATATCGAAGTCGGCGGGCCCACTCAGTGACAGCTCCTCTTCAACAGCGAGTATGGCCATGCGCGAGGCAACCTCGCCGGCCCTGTGACCGCCCATGCCGTCAGCCACCGCACAGCAGTCCTCACCGACGAAGCAGGCATCTTCATTGCGCTCTCTGACCAGCCCGACGTCTGTCGCGCACACACACTCCAAGGCCCTCACCCCATCCACGACCACTTCTAGCCGTCAGTATCCTCTTCTGCCTCTTCCACTCGTTGGCCACAGGCGACCCGCGAGGCCCCCGCATCGGAGACCACGCATGCGCACACCCTGTACAGAAACCAGTAGAGCCCAGCCACACAGGCCAGCCTGAATATGACCAACGTCGCTCGGATCATCTCGGGCCGGCCTCCTCCGCACCGCCCCTGGGCGCCAACCTCCGCCTGAGCTGCCCACACGCGGCATCAATGCCCGATCCCATCTCCCGCCTGATGGTAGCCTCGATACCACGCGACTCGAGCGCGCCCGCGAAGGCCTCCACTACGCAAGACGCCGGACGCTCATACGGAGTTTCCGGCACCGGATTCAGCGGGATCAGATTCACGTGGCACAGAGTGCCTCGGAGCAGGCCTGCCAGCCGCTCTGCGTGGGCTTGTGAATCATTCACTCCGGCTATCAGGGCGTACTCGTATGTGACCCGCCTGCCCGTGATCTGGGCGTACTGGTTGCACGCCTTCACCAGAGTGCTTATGGGATAGGACGTATTGACCTTCATGATCGACGACCGAGTCGCGTCATCCGGAGCATGCAGCGATACCGACAGAGTCAACGGAATGCCCTCGCCGGCAAGGCGCACGATGCCCGGGACTATCCCGCAAGTGGAAATCGTGATGTGCCTGTACCCTATGGCGAAACCCCGACTCCAGTTAGCGAGCCTGACGAACTTCATGACGTTGTCGTAGTTGAGCAGCGGTTCGCCGCTGCCCATCACCACCAGCGAGCTGATTCGCGCGCCACAGAAACGCTCTGCAGCGTCGCCACTTGCAGCGACCAGCTGGTCGACTATCTCGCCGCACGTCAAATCGCGCACCAAGCCCCCGATGCCCGACGCGCAGAACGCACAGCCCATTGGGCACCCCACCTGCGACGAAACGCACAGGCTCAAGCCGTAATCGTGCCGCATGAGCACGGCCTCAACGGCGTTATCGTCAGCCAGCCCTATCAGGTACTTCACGCTGTCGCCATCTGGCGAGACTCGCCGGGCGAGTATCTCGGGGGGCCCGAGAGGCGCGATTTCGGCCAGCTTGACCCGGAGCAACCTCGGAATGTTGGTCATGGCGTCATACGACGAAACTCGGCCACGGTAAAGCCATTCGAGAACTTGGTCGGCCCTGTATCCAGGCTCGCCTATGGACTCGAAGAAGCTCCTACACTCTTCAAGCGACATGCTCAGAATGTCCACAGTGCTAATCATTCCACCAAATCACAAGAATTCCTCTGCTCCAGTCTATCACGGAATAGGCGGCCCGTGCGCGGGGCCGCCCGTTCGAAACGGCGCTCTGGAGCATGGCCGCCGAGTGCGGTTGTGCCTACGCCCCCCGCCTCACATACGGCTTGCCGCTGGCGGCAGGCGGGGTAGACCGTCCTATGACACCCGCTAAGGCAGCCATGGTCAGCACATACGGGAACATCAGCAGGAATTCCTGCGGTATTGCTGAAAACCCCCACGTCTGAGCGGTGAGCTGAACAGCGTCAGCCAGGGCGAAGAGCAACGCCGCCCACATGGCGCCCAGAGGAGTCCACTTGCCGAATATGACAGCAGCCAGGGCTATGAAACCCCGCCCTGAACTCATGCCTTCGCGGAAGATGGAAAGCTGGCCAAGGGAGAGTGTCGCCCCCCCCATCCCCGCCAGAAAGCCGGAGAGAATCACACACAGATACCGAATCCCCGTGACGTTGACGCCCACGGTGTCAGCTGCCTCAGGGTGCTCGCCACATGCTCGTATCCTGAGCCCCAGTGGAGTTCGGAATAGCATGACATGGCCAATGATGACCACTATGAACGCGAGGTACACCGGAGGGGTGTTTCTACCCAGGATCTCACCGATCACAGGCACTCGACGCAGGAAGGGTATCGTCCAATTGGCCAGCTTGGTCACTCGCTCGGTCTGACCGGCGCGACCGAATATGGCACGCAACAGGTAGCCTGTGAGCGCGGTAGCCAAGATATTAATGGCCACGCCGGATATCGTCTGGTTGGCTCTGTATTTGATCGACACCAGGGCATGGAGGCCGGCAATGGCACCGCCTGCCAGAGCGCCCATCCAAAATCCCACCCAGGCGTTATGAGTCAGGTAAGAAAACAGCACCGCCACGAATGCTCCGGTGAGCATCATTCCCTCAAGACCGATATTGACTACTCCGGACCTTTCGCTGAATACTCCGCCCACCGCCGCGAGTATCAGAGGCGCCGCAAGAAACACAGCGGACGCCAGGAGGTCGATGGTAATGAACTTGATCGTCTCCAAGTCAAAAGACATCAGACGTCCTCCTTCTGCGCCTTGCCCGCCTTCTTGAGGCTCAGGCCCGGTATGCTCAGCCATCCCTCGATTAGCCCTTCAGCCGCGATCATGAACACGATGGCGGCCTGCACTATCCCTGCAACCTGCTTGGGAACGTGTGCTATGCCCTGCATCATCTGAGCGCCACGCGACAGTATCCCAAAGAGCGAAGCCGCCCCAATCACCCCGAATGGGTTGATCTTGCCCACCAACGCCACTGCAATACCGTCAAGGCCGAATCCCTCGAATGCAAACAGGTCAAGGAATTTGTACTGGATTCCGCACACCTGTACCGCCCCGGCCAGCCCCGCCATGGAGCCTGCCAGAAGCATCGACACAGCCATAGCCTTCGGAACATTGATGCCGGCGTAACGTGCGGCGTCCGCGTTGGCTCCAACTGCCCTGATTTCGTAACCAGTGGCGGTCTTGTAGAGGATGTAGTACATGAGCACGGCCGCAGCGAGTGCTATCAGTATGCCGGTATTCACTCGGAATTCGCTGCGGAAGCCTCCAAAGAATCGGAAGAGCTTCGCAGAATCGGCAATCTCCCGGCTGTAAGGAGCAATCACTTGAGGGTCCTTGATTGGACCGTTTACCAGGTAGTGCGACAGGTAGAGAGCGATGTAGTTCATCATGATGCTGTTCACTACCTCGTGCACTCCCAGGCGAGCTTTCAGGTACCCAGGCACTGCCGCCCACAGGGCTCCGGCGAGAGCGCCCGAGAGAATCGTCAGTGGCAGATGGATCACGCGAGGCAGCCCGGTTCCGGCGTAACCCACTACCGCCGCCGCCAGCATCCCCACGATCATCTGCCCTTCTACACCGATGTTGAACAGGCCGGCCCTGTACGCGACGGCTATGGAAAGGCCAGTGAAGATGAGCGGATTAATGTAAACCAAGGTTTCTGAGATGTTGACAGGCTTACCGAAGCATCCCGACAACAGCGCCCCATAGGCGGTGAGAGGATTCGCGCCCGTAAACGCCATAAACACCGCACCTATGATAAGGCCGATGACCACAGCTGCAGCCGGCACACGCAGTTCCATCCATACGCTACGATCCCTTGGTTGGCTCATTTGCTCGCCACCTCCGCTGCAGCATGGTCAGATCTGCGAGTCGCCCCCGCCATCATCAGCCCCAGAAGCTCCTCTGTTGCCTCATCGCGATTGAGCACGCCCACGATCTCGCCCTCGTACATCACGGCTATTCTGTCGGCGAGAGCAAGTATCTCGTCAAGCTCCAGCGACACCACCAGAACAGCTTTTCCGGCATCGCGGGCCTCCACAAGCCTGCTGTGAACGAACTCGATGGCCCCGACGTCGAGGCCCCGCGTAGGCTGGGCCGCAATCACCAACTCAGGTTGGCGCGACAGCTCTCTGGCCACGATAACCTTCTGCTGGTTGCCCCCGGAAAGCGAACCTGCAGGCACGTCTTCCCCGGGGGTGCGGATATCGAACTCCTCTACCAGACGCCTGGCCTCGCTCTTGATGATCTCCCAGTTCAGCCTGCCCTTAACGCTGAATGGAGGGCGGTAGTACGTCTGAAGCACCATGTTCTCAGCCACAGAGAACTCCAGGACTAGCCCGTGCCGTTGCCTGTCGGCGGGAATGTGCACCACGCCTGCCTCGAACAGCTTTCGGGGCTGGGAGTTTGTTACATCCTTCCCCGCCAGCGTTACGTGGCCGGACGCGCAGCGCCTCATGCCCGTAATGGCCTCCACGAGTTCCGTCTGGCCGTTGCCATCCACCCCGGCGATGCCGAGTATCTCACCGCCTCTCACAGAGAGCGAAACGCCTCTCACCGCCGGCAGTCGCCTCGCATCGAGCACATTGAGATTGTCGATGGCAAGAATCTCTTCACGGGGGTGAGCAGGTCCCTTTTCGACAACGAGCTCAACATCTCTGCCCACCATCAGCCTTGCGAGTTCGTCTACACTCGTGCTGGACGTGTCGAGCGATCCCACGACCCTGCCTCGCCGCACCACTGTCACTCGCTCAGATATGGCCATGACCTCTTTGAGCTTGTGTGTGATGAAGACGATGGACTTGCCGCGAGCCTGGAGGTTCCGCATTATCGCAAAGAGCTCGGATACCTCCTGCGGAGTCAGCACGGCGGTGGGCTCGTCCAGAATCAAGATATCGGCGCCGCGAAGAAGGGCCTTCAGTATCTCCACACGCTGCTGCATTCCCACGGAGATGTCCGTGATCCTGGCGTTGGGATCGATGGCCAGGCCATACTGTTCTGAGACTTCCTTTACCTTGGCGACCGCTGTGTTCATGTCCAGGAATATCCCTCTCCTGCGAGGTTCGGATCCCAACACAAGATTCTCGGCCACCGTGAACTGCTGGATCAACATGAAATGCTGATGCACCATTCCAATGCCCAGACGCAGTGCATCGTTGGGTTCTCTGATCTGTACCTGTTGCCCTCGGACAGTGATCGTGCCGGAATCGGCCGCGTAAAGGCCGTACAGTATCTTCATGAGCGTCGACTTGCCCGCTCCGTTCTCTCCCAGGAGGGCATGTATCTCGCCCTGCTCTAGAGTGAAGTCGACCCTGTCGTTAGCCAGAACGCCGGGAAACTGTTTCGTTATCCCTTTCATGGCGAGCACAGGGACTCTCTGGGACTGCGTCATATGTGTCCCTCCATGCGAGTTCGGGCGCCGAGCCTGCGCCCGGGCGCCCGAACTCCAACTCGAATACTCTGCTCTGCTCTACTTGGACTGGAGCTTGTCGGCTTCAGCCCTGTACTCAGTCACAACGTACTGGCCCTTGCGTATCTTCTCAGCCCACTCGAGCGCCCGGGCAGTGGCCTCCTTGGAAGCATTGTTCGACTTCTCAGGGGCAAGCCCTACGCCATCTTCAGCGATGCCGAGGGTCACTGTATGGCCGACGAATTTCGGGGCGAGCAACATCTTTGTTCCGTTGAAAACCCCGAGGTCAACGCGCTTGATCATCGAGTTCAGCACGTGCTTCGGTGACAGGTGATTCTGGTCGGAGTCGACGCCGATAGCCCACTTGCCCACTTCGTCGGCAGCCTCAATGACTCCGATTCCGCAGGCCCCGGAAGCGTGGAACACAACATCAGCGCCGCGGCGGAACATCGACGATGCTACGGCCTTACCCTTGGCCGGATCGTCGAAAGCGCCAGTGTAGTTGACGAAAATCTCGATCTTGGGGTTGATCGTCCAGACGCCGGCCTTGAAGCCAGCTTCAAACCGCTCGATAACAGGGAAATCCATGCCGCCAACGAAGCCAACCTTGTTTACCTTAGTGGTAAGCGCAGTCAGTACTCCCTGGAGGAATGACCCTTCGTGTTCCTTGAAGAGCACGCCAAGGACATTCTTCATGCTCTTGTACTCTTCGTCAGAGTACCCGGAGTCGATTATGCCGAACTTGACGTTAGGATACTGCTGGGCTACCTTCTTCATGGCGTCAGCCATCAGGAAGCCGATTCCCCAGACTACTTCGTAGCCCTCCCTCGCAAGCGAAGCCAGATTGGGCTCGTAGTCGGAAGGAGTCTTGGACTCAATATAGGTAGTTTGCGCGCCGAGCTCCTTCTTCAGCATCATCAGTCCTTCATAGGCTGCGTCGTTGAACGACTGGTCGCCACGACCTCCGATGTCGAAGACGATCCCCACTTTGGGAGCCGGAGCCGAGAACACCGGTACTACCAGCGCGAACAGCATCCCGATCGCTAGTGCCAATGACAAAGTGCGCTTCATAAAACCATCCTCCCCGTGTAGGTTGTTGGACGTATACAACTTCGCTGTCTCGTGGAGAACTCCTTCCTCCATATCCGTCAACATTTCTCTGGCGACAGGGGTTTTCCAAGTGGCTAACCTCATATTGTCCGGCAGGAGCACACTCCTGTTTGTCGAATTGTTAGTTGTCAATGTACTACACTGTTTGGAGGTAGTGAAATGGCAGGAAGCCAGTATGAGCAGGTACTCGCCAGGCTCCGCGAAGCTTCTCGGATTCTCAATCTAGAACCGGGCATCTTCGAAATACTTGCTGAGCCCGAACGCACACTGGAAGTCGCACTTCCGGTAGAGATGGATGACGGCAGCACAAAAGTGTTCATGGGTTACAGGTGCCAACACTCCACAGTGCGAGGCCCGGCCAAGGGCGGGGTCCGTTATGCAATGGACGTCTGCATGGACGAAGTGAAGGCGCTTGCATCCTGGATGACCTGGAAATGCGCGGTAGCGGGCATCCCGTATGGCGGCGGCAAGGGCGGCATACGAGTCGACCCGCTGAAGCTGTCGCAGAACGAGCTGAAGAGGCTGACGCGACGCTACGTGTACGCCATTCTACCGATCATAGGGCCCGAAAAGGACATACCAGCCCCTGATATGGGCACCAATGCGCAGATAATGGGCTGGTTTGTCGACACGTATTCTGTACTTACGGGCGTCCTCAGCCCCGGCGTAGTCACTGGGAAGCCCATTCCCATCGGCGGTTCGCTCGGGCGCCGCGAGGCCACAGGCAGAGGCGTGGTGTTCGCCGTCAGGGAACTCCTCGCCAGGCTGGGCAAGCAGCCGTCGGAGGTCACCTGCGCCGTTCAGGGGTACGGCAACGTGGGGTCCGTCTCCGCAGAACTCGCCCACGAGCTGGGCTGCAAAGTGGTAGGCGTCAGCGACGTCACAGGCGGAGTTTATAACCCCGCCGGCCTGAACGTGCCAGAGATCAGCAAGTACGTGGCAGAGCATAAGTTCATTGAGGGGTATACAGCACCGGGAGTGAGCATCATCTCCAACGAACAACTGCTCACGCTGGATGTAGACCTCCTGATACCGGCGGCGCTGCAGGGCCAGATCACCGAGGCGAACGCCGACCAGATCAAGGCCAAGTTGATCGTGGAGGGCGCGAACGGCCCCACATCCGCCGAGGCCGACAAGATCCTAGAGGAGAAGGGCGTCATCGTGGTGCCCGACATCCTAGCCAACGGGGGCGGAGTCGTCTGCTCTTATTTCGAGTGGGTGCAGAACCTGCAGAACTTCTACTGGACCGAAGAAGAAGTCAACACCCGTCTCGACGGCATCATGACCCGCAGCTTCGCCGAGGTGTGGGACTTCGCCAAGCAGCGAGATCTGTCGATGCGCACCGGCGCCTACATCCTGTCAATCGCAAAGGTTGCCGAGGCAATCAGGCTGAGGGGAATCTTCCCGTGATCTGCACAGCGCGAGCCTGAACGGTCGAGCATCAAGGGAGTCAACAGGGGCCTGACTGCATATCGCAGCTGGGCCCCTGTTTTCGTCGCGCCAGGACTTCTCCGGCGACCGCGTCGGGCTCGACAACGCCAGCTACAAGCGAAGGAGGCCTTACGCAGCCTCTTTGGTGAAACCGCTGTTTAGCAGGGGATCGGCGAACCTATGAGGATTGTGATAGGTTTTTTGATGTACCTACTCAGAATGCTATAGGTTTTGACGCTCAGAGCGAATAGGCCACGCGAATTTGGGGGTTCCTGGCAAATAGCGAGCCGTTTGAGGGCGTTTCGCGACCGGGTCGGGAAACCCGCAGGTACAGCCATATTATGTAACACGCCTCTACCTGCGAATTGGCCGCAGGCGCGACTCCAGAAAAAGGTGGCGCCGTTGCCGGCGCGAATTCAGACAACTCGTGCCTACCAAACCGCTGAGAATCCGAATAGGTTGCGCGGAAAACCTAGTCGAAAACGAATAGGACGAGCCAATAACTGGTTGCGCCCTACACTCAGGTGCCGAAGGGCGCGGAATCCCGTTCTCAGGCGATGCCTCAGAAACCTCGCTACGCCCTCTCTGCCGCGAGGTCGTACTGGCCGGCATCTGTGATCACAACGTCCACCATCTCGCCCGGCGTCAGGCAGGCATCTCCGATGTAGATCTTGCCGTCCACTTCGGGCGCCTCGGCGTAGGACCTGGCTTCAACCACGAGGTCGGACTCATCCGAAGGCCCATCCACCAGTACCCGCACTACGCCGCCGATGCGCGACTGGCCGAACTGGCGGGATATGCGAGCCAGGGCCTCCATGGCGACGCCCCGCCGGTCGGTCGCGACCTCGCGCGGCACCTGCCCTGGCATGTCGTAGGCACGCGTTCCTTCCTCTGCGGAGAACTCGAATACCCCTGCGCGCTCCGGCCGCACGATGTCGATGAAGCTCAGCAACTCCTCGAAATCGTCATCGGTTTCGCCAGGGAACCCCGCGATGAGCGATGTGCGTATCACCAGCCCCGGCACGCGCTCGCGCAGGCGCCGGCACACGCCTATCATCTGCTCCCTCGATGATCGCCTGTTCATCATCCTAAGTACATTGTCCGACCCGTGCTGCATGGGGATGTCCAGGTATTTCACGATCCTATCCTCGCCTGCGAACACCTCGATCAGCTCATCGTCTATGAGAGAAGGGTAGGTGTACATCACTCTGATCCAGTCGATCCCCTCTACCCCCGCCAGCTCGCGCAGGAGCCGGGCCAGTGATGGCCGACCGTACAGGTCGCGCCCATACGCCGTCGTGTCCTGGGCAATCACGATGAGCTCTCGCGCCCCCGACGATGCAAGCGACTCGGCTTCGCGGACGATTGCCTCCACGGGCCTGCTCTTTGCGGGGCCTCGCAAGGAAGGGATCAGGCAGAAGGAGCACCTGTTGGCGCAGCCTTCGGCTATCTTGACATACGCGAAGTGCCCCGGGGTGGCTATGACCCTCGGGCCCCCCTCCCCCGCCAGAAAACCCGGCCCGCCGATGAGCACCGGGCGCTCACCACAGAGCGCGCCCTGCACGGCCTCCACGCAAAGGCCGCACTCCCCCGTGCCGATCAGGGCGTCTATCTCAGGGATCTCCTCCATGAGCGACCGGCCGTAGCGCTGCGCCAGGCATCCTGCCACCACCAGCGCGTCTATTCTTCCCTCACGCCGGTCGCGCGCAAACTCCAGTATCGTATCGACCGACTCCTGCGCTGAGTCGGCAATGAAAGCGCACGTATTGATGAACACCACGTCAGCCGAATCTCGATCGGCTGCGGGCTCCATACCGGCCGAGCGCAGGAGTCCCATCATCGTTTCCGTATCTACCAGGTTCTTGGAGCACCCAAGCGAGCAGTAAGCTATCTTCGTGTCATGTCCACCTCATTTGTTGGCTATAGACTGCAGTTCGGCCCGGCCTTCGTCCTGATCAGCGCGTGTTCCCTCCGGATCGCCCGGGTCAGGCGCCATCGCGAGCAACGCGCTCAGCGCCTGGCGCGCCTCGCCATACTGCTTTGTAGCTATCAACGCGCGCCCCAGCACGAGCCAGTGGGATGACGAGTCAGGCCCGTATTTGACTGCGAGCCTCGCCTCTTCCACAGCCTTCTGCTTGTTGCCAATTGAAAGCGGAGGTCCAGGAAGCTGGAGGTACAGCTCTGCCATTAAGTAATGACAGCTGGCATGGTTGGGGTCTGCCGCCAGCCCGCGTTCGAGCGCTTCCCTCGTCGGTTTCACCATGAACAGGCTCTGCAATATCCCTCTGGCCACACCGGTCTCCGCCATCGCAGCCGCATACCAGTAGTGGGCGTCTGGGTTTCCCGGCGCCGCCTTGGCCGCCCTCTCGCCAGTGGCCTTGGCCTTGTCCAGCCATTCGATCTTGGTCTTCTTATCATCCTTTGGGATGCGAGTCGACTTCCACCAGTATGCTCGCGAAAGCCTCCACAGGACTTCGCCCTGCTCGGGGTAGTCTCGGTCGGCCTCCTCCAAGTTCCGCAACAGCGCCTCAGTTACGCCCGCCTGTGATCGCCGAGACCAGTGTAGATCGGCCGCGGTGATCCTCTCCTCCAGGCTGGGCAGGCTGGCTGCAGACACGGGAACGGCCCACACCACCAGGGCAGCTGAGACTGCCATGATCGTCGCAAGCAGCGCGGTAACCAACATCCTAGCCTTCATGTGTCGGACACACCTCCTGTTTGTGCATGTCAGAACCGACCTAGGAGCAAAAGCACGCCGAGGATGACAAAACCTGACCCTGCCGCAATCCTCACCCATATCTCAGGGATGTACTTTGCGATCACGCCTCCCGCCAGGACACCGACGATCGACGATACCACCAGAGCCGATGCTGATCCCAAGAAGACCGCGAGAGGCGACTTGCCCTGCGCTACCAGAAGCATCGTTGCAAGCTGAGTCTTGTCGCCCAGTTCGGCCAGGAACACCGTGGCGAATGTAGTCAGCGCCACCTTAAGCACACTACCATCTCCTGCTGCATAAGGGTAAGGTCGAATCCGCGGGCGCGAAGAACCGCCTCCTGATAACCTTGGAGGGGGATATTGAAAGCCTTCGCGGACCCGCGCGGCACATCGCTATCTACCATCGACAGCAAAATCTCACACATGCTCTGCCTCTGGGCGCTGCCCAGCCGGGGAGCGGCAGCGAAGTCGGCTATGTACAGACCGCCCGCCGAGTCGCCAAACACGACATAGGCCGTAGCTGCACTGTCAACGTGGGACACGTAACCCACAAACCTATCGCTCATCTTCGCGAGCGACTGCGCCTCATTCTGCCAGCACGGTCGGATCTCGTTGAACGCATCGACCAGGGGAAGCACGCCCGCCATCCGCACTGCCCCTACCCGCACCCCGGGGTGCGATGAAGCAGTAGCGTCCGTGCGGCATGCCCTGCTCGCACAGTCGCCAAGTTGGGGCTTGGGAACCTGCGTCGGCGGAAAAGTGTTCCTCTCCCATAGCCCCAGATCGCGCATGGGCACAAACCCCAGCTTGGAATAGAGCGCGATAGCTCCGCGGTTGGCGGCCACCACTTCTAGCTGCACCGAGTTGAGGCCCAGCCGTTTTGCCTCGGCCAGGGCGCGTCGCATCAGCAGCTCTCCAATACCCCTTCGCTGGCGACTCGAGCGCACCCCCATGCCGCAGATGTACCCCCGCCTACCTCTCACGCCCAAAAAGACCACGCCCACCGGCAACTTATCCTCGTACGCGATGAAGGAGTTGTCTACCTGAATATCCTCCCTCTCGATGAGTCCGTGCAGTCGGGCCGGGCTGACCTGAATGTCGACGTAGTAGTTGCTGTAGGCATCGTTGAAGAGCTCGACCAGCGACTCCATGTCGATTCCGGACACGCGCCCGATTCCGTATTCCACTCAAGGCTCACCGCCCTTCCCGGCTATCAAACGGGGTCATCGCCCGAAGAGCCTCTATTCCAGTCTGCTCCAGCCTGCGCAAGCCCTCGCTTCCCTGCCCCTCGCACGCCGCGGCCGTCGCGGCCGCCTCGCCCATGGCCAGGAGCGCCGATCCCAGAGCGGCCGATCGCTGGGCGTCGCCCAGGGGATCCAGGTAGGCCAGAGCCAGACCGGCCAAGAACAGATCGCCAGTGAGCGGCCTGGAACTGCCGTCCAGGACGCGGGCGATGAGGCGCTCGAGCCCGCCGCGAACTCTATCGGGGCTGACGCCGCGCGGTGTTCGAGACAGAGCGTTGCGCACGAAATCCGGATCAAGCTCGCGGCGACGTTTGCCGCGATCGCGGGTAGCTGCAAGCGCCCCGGGTCTCAGCCGGTGCACTGCCAGAGCGTCTCCCAGCCTGCGATCTGCTTCGATCTGCACCGCCTTCTGCAACAGGAAGGCAGGCAGCTCGGCCTGCTCAGGCCCGAGCGACGCCTCTCGGCCCAACCCGGCGATAAGCAGGTGAGCCGTGCGAAGGGCCTGATATGCCTCAGGGCTGCAGTCGAGCTCGTCGGGCAAGTTCCACTCGTTGGCCTCCGCCGAAGGCGACTGATCCTCCGCAACTGCGCGGGCATCGGCATCCGAATCGGCATCGTCTGATTCGCCCGACGCCCGTGCGGCGCGGTGCGACCAGCGCTCCATCTCTGCGCGGATCTCAGTGAGCGCACGCCGAGCCTCGGTAAGCGCCAGGCCGGGGTCTGATGCCACATCGCCCTCCATCCTGAGAGCGCCCGCCATATGCGAAACCGCCTGGCGCGCCGCATCGAGTAGGCCCCAGGCGTGATGTGCCTGCGCGCTCCGAATGGCATGCATGAGCGACTCTGCGCCCTCCCGCGGCGGCAGTAGCTTAAGCATGCGTTCTATCTCGGAAGCGCCCAGGCCTGATTGTGGAGTCGAGCCGAACTCCGACAGGGGCGGCGACGGTGACAGCGATGACGGTGACAGCGACGGCGATGACGGCAGCGATACCGACACCACATACTCCCCGTTCTTCCAGAACGCTCTCCACGAAGCCCCCTGCATGAGAGCGGCCAGCCTCGCTCGGCCCAGGGCCTCCTGCGGCGGACGCCCGCTACATATCCACGTCCATACCGAGCTCTGGCTATCATGCTCACATCTGGGAGGGGGGTCGGCTATGCCCAAGAACAAAGATATCGTCTCGAAGACATCGTGTCCTTCGCCGTCCGATGGGCCACTGACCGCCGAGTGCAGGCGCTGGGCAGACATCAACACGCTGCACGCATCGGATACCAGCGACACAAGCTCCGTGGCCATGGATCGCTCCGCCGGGTGAGGCATCGACTGTTCCATATCCGTGATAACGCTCTCGATTGTGCCTGCCAAGCTCTCGATATCGCTTCTCATTCCGAGCAGGTCGATCAGAAGGTCGGTGTATACACCCAACGCGTCATCGACCGCCGCGGCAGCCGATTCGGCAAGTAAGGCCCATAGCGCCGGATCCCCCGAGCGCGCGACGTGTTCAATGCAAGACGCAAGCCCAGGGCCGTCGTCTGCGTCGATCAGCGCCATGACGATCTCCGATACCGCGCCCACGTCGGGCTCCAGATGGAGCCTGGACACGAAGGCCTCCACTGACCGACCGGCGCCCAAAGCCGCGCGCGCAAACCATTCCCGAGCCACACCATAAGACTGGGGCCCTGCCTGTACAGCCGCCTGGCAGTACCCGCCCAGACGCGACATAGCCTGGTCGGGCCGACCGACAGCCATCGCGATGCGCGATTCCAGCACGGCCTGGCCGACACCATCCGCGCCGGACGCCGCCAAGGCCGATGCGATGGCCGCCGCCGTATCCAGCCTGCCCTCGTCTATGCAGCGCTCGCCGCGGCGCGCCAGCAAATCGGCAGGCCCCATGGATATAGCCAACCGCGCCCCGGCTGAGCCCAGAGCGCGCGGCGCCATATCCACCAGAAGTTCCTGCACACGTGTCCACTGGCTCTGTACGGAGAGCCGGATCTTGCGTTGGGTCTCCCCCGACGCGCCCGACTCCCAGTAAGCCGCGAGCCGATCAAGCGCTCTGGGCCCTCGGTGGAACAGCTCGAATACGGTCTCGTCAAATCGTGGCCCATCCAGCCTTCCCAGATCGTCAATGAGATCCCCAACAGTGCGCACAGACCGACCTTCTTTCGCTTACCCAAGCCACGTAAGCCACGGAGGCGTCCACTTGATGAGCCCCATGGACCGGCCGGTGTAGTAGAGCACAAACGCCACTGCCGCGACTATCAGCGCTACCAGGATACCCTTCCCCAACGCGTGCAGGCGCCGCTGCTTTCTCTCCTCGCGGGTGCGCTTCATCCTTCCTATCCGCTCCTGCTCCAGCTGACGTAGGGCCGCCGAGTCACGCATATGCCGCAGTTCATTATACTGCGCGATCACCTGCGTGCCGTCGAGGCCGAGGCAGTCGGCGTAAGTGCGTATGAAACCCTTGAGGTACACCTCCCCCGCTATGACGGAGAACTCGCCGTTTTCGATGGCCTCAAGGTACTTAGTGCGAACCTTCGTGATCTCGCTTGCCTGCTGCAGTGTCATGCCGCAAGCCTCGCGCGCCTCCCTCAGAAGCTCGCCGATCTCGTTCAAAGCCGGCACCTCCCGCGTGTGTTTGTCATCCGCGACGCCCGAGCGCTTCCTCCAGTTCTGCCTCGTCCATCAGTACCTTCCGGGGTTTACTGCCCTCATATGGGCCGATGATGCCCAGCACTTCCATGGTGTCAATCAACCGGGCCGCCCGAGCGTAGCCCACCCTGAACCGCCGCTGTATCTTGGATATGGACGCCTCGCCGGACTGAACCACCAGCGTGGCCGCCTCCGCAAACAGCTCGTCGTCTTCGGCTATCCCTTCACTGGCCTTTGCAGAGGACTGCACGTTCTCTGCCTCGTACAGCGGTTCGCCCCGGCGCCTCACGAACTCCACCAGCGCCGCGACCTCTTCGTCGGAGATGTAGGCGCCCTGAACCCGGATGGGCTTTGGCAGCCCCACCGGGTGGAACAGCATGTCGCCTTTGCCCAGTAAACGCTCGGCGCCTGCGGTGTCGAGTATGATGCGCGAGTCCACCTGGCTCGAAACGGCAAAAGCGATCCTAGACGGTATGTTGGCCTTGATTATCCCTGTCAAAATGTCCACCGACGGCCTCTGCGTAGCTATGAGCAAGTGTATGCCGGCGGCCCTGGCCATAAAAGCCAGCCTGGCAATGGCGTCCTCTACCTCGCGCTGCGCCACCATCATCAAGTCGGCCAGCTCGTCCACGATCACGACGACATACGACAGCGGTCGAGGGCGCTCGGCATCGGCCTGAGATTGCACCTGAGCGTCAGCTTCCGATTCCTGATCAGGCAGAAACTGCTCCAGAGTGCCCGACTTGACCATGTCGTTGTATTGAGCGATATTCCTGGCTCCTGCAATCTGGAAAAGACGATACCTATTCTCCATCTCCTCCACAACCCACCGCAAGTAGCCGGAGGCCTTCTTGGGATCGGTGATCACCGGGGCGAGCAGGTGAGGAACCCCGTCATACACCGATAGTTCCACACGTTTGGGGTCTATCATCAGAAACCTGACTTCCTCAGGCGTCGCCTTAAAGAGTAGGCTACAGATTATCGAGTTCAGACATACACTCTTGCCGGAGCCGGTGGCGCCGGCGACCAGCAGGTGAAGCATGTCTGCCAGATCAGCCACTATGGGAGCGCCGGCTATGTCTTTGCCGAGCGCCATGGTAAGACGAGATTCGGACCCACGAAACTCGTCGGAATCGAGAACCTCGCGCAGATAGACTACGGACTTCTCTCGACTGGGCACCTCGATCCCCACGGCAGATTTGCCGGGTATGGGCGCCTCGATACGCACGCCCGCAGAGGCAAACGCCAAAGCCAGATCGTCAGCGAGGTTCACGATTTTGGATACTTTCACTCCAACGCCCGGCTGGACCTCGAACCTGGTAACCATGGGGCCCTGGCTGACGCCGACCACAGTTGCGTCAACCCCGAAACTGCCAAGCGTCTCCTCCAGCATCCGCCCGAGAGCGCTGGGATCCTCCGTGTCCTTTCGCGCCGTCTTACGACGCGCAGGCGTCCTGAGGATCGATAGCGGAGGAAGAATACCGGCAGCGCTGTCGTCGATCAGTTTCAGCTGCTGCAACGGTACATCGGGCATGTCTGCCGCCGGCGCAGATGGCGCCGCCGCCCGTACAGCAGCCCTGCCCGCGGCGGATGGAGCAGGCACGGCACGCGCATCGGTCGGAGGCAGTGAGTCAGCAGGAGTCATTGCAGCGGGGGCAGGCACAGCAGGTGCAGCAAGATCAGCAGGCGGAGCTGAGCGCGGTCGACTAGGGGCGCGAGGGGAAACGTCATCCGGCTTACCGCCTGCTACCCCCATCTTGTCGGGAGCGTCAGGCGATGGCGGACGCTCCTCGAACAGGTTGAGCACAACCGCGTCGAATGCAGCCCTCACCATCCTAATAGCCAGCCATATCGCCGACCAAATCGTACGGGCGACCCATGTAATGGCGCTCGCCACCGACACGTTAGTCGCCACGGCAAGACCCCCGGCCCCCATGGCGCACAAGACCACTATGGTTCCTGCATAGCCGAAAAGGCGCATGAACACCCAGGCGCCGGCTGCGCCCAGAGCTCCCCCGCCCAGAAAACCCGCGTTGCGCAAGTAGTCGGAAAAAGGCAATGCAAGCGGGGCGCCGCCTACTGCGGCCAGCTCGAAAGCGACGACGGCCGCCAAAGACGCAACCGCAAGCCCAGCCAGGCGCACCATGACGACGTATCCGGTGCGACGCCAGAGCATCAGGACTCCGGTGAGCGCTGCAATCAAGGGAACGACATAGGCGCCCCTTCCCAACGCGCTCAACAGAGCGGAGGCAAGCGCGCCTCCCACATACCCAGCAGGGCCCCGCACCAGCGACACGAGCCCCACTCCGGCGGCAGCCGAAAGCGCTATGCCCCCGATTTCGACGCCCAGATCCCCTTCAAGCGCCTGCTCCTCGCGTTTCGGTTTGGCCGCAGTCTTCTGCTTCTTAGCCCCTCCGGCGGCCCGGGCCGGCCGACGGGCTCGCCGTGCTGTCACTCATGCTCACCACCTAGGACCTCAATTCTACTCTCATGGCCACAATCCTCTAGCTTCCCACAGTATGACCGCGACCCCAAGTGCCCAGAGGTAGTATGAGAACCGCCTGAGCTTGCCCTCTCGCACAACGCTCCTGAGGAGTAGCATGGCGGCCATTCCCGATACGAAAGAAGCGATCGCTCCGGCGGCCAACGACGGAAGGTGTATGGAAGAGAAGGCGCCTGGGTTTGAGATAGGCCACAGCAGTAAGGCGCCCACAATCACGGGAAGCGACGCAATGAACGAGTAGGCGGCGGCAAATGATCTGTCAAAGCCGAGCGCGAGCGCCCCGGAGATGGTCATCCCCGACCGCGAAACGCCTGGAAACACCGCAATCGCCTGGGCGACGCCGACGCCCAAAGCCTGTCCGTACGTGATTGTACGCCCGGTAACAGATCGCCTGCCCCGCAGGCCTGAAGCTGAAGCCGGGCGACTGCCTGTAACCCACAGCACGATCCCCGATAGCAGCAGGCCGATGGCCACAAACATGGGAGAGCCGAATGCGGCCTCCACTGCATCGCTTGCAGCGAAGCCCACGATGGCTGCTGGAATGCTGGTGAACACGAGGCACAGCGCCATCCGCGCGCTGCCGTCGCGATGAGCTACCCCTCGGAAGAAGCCGGCGATCATGCCGAAGACGTCGCGACCGTATAGCGCCAGAACCGCCAGGGCCGTTCCCGCATGCACTCCGAGCGCGAACGTTACCGAGGGCTCCACGCCCATGATCATCTGTGCCAAAGCTAAGTGCCCCGAACTGGATACTGGCAGGAACTCAGTGAGACCTTGAATGACCCCGAGCACGATGGCCTGAAATGTTGTCAATGCTTGATCGCTCCCCGATGCGGCCGACGAACAAGGATGCAAACTGGCGCGAGAACGGCAGTACTGCGGCCGCTGTGATTATGTTGAACAGCGCATGAGCGTTGGCAAGCTGAACACCTGGGTCGGCAGACGTCGCGGCCAGATACTCCGAGATAGGCTCGACAAATGGCAGGACCGCCGCCGCTCCCAGTGTGTTAAAGACCATGTTGGCCCATGCCAGCGCCCTGGCCTCCCTGCCGGTGGGAAGCGAGGCCGCCACCGACGCCAGGCATGTGCCCACATTGCTCCCTACGACCAGTGCGATTGCGCCGGGCGACTCTATGAGCCCCTCACGAGTCAACGTAACGAGCAGTGCCGTTATGAGGGCGCTGCTCTGCACCGCGGCCGTAGCCGCAGCGCCCACCGCGGCCGCAAGCACCCTGTTTCGGGACGCAACTGCCAGTATCAGCTTGAGGGCCTCTGAGTCGAACCCCTCTGCGCATGCCCCCGCCATGACACTCAGGCCGGAGACTATCCCGGCGAATCCAAAAGACGCCACGCTCCCGTAGGCGCGGGACGCCGCGCGTGGGCTCGCCCGCTCTCGGAACGCGAGCGCCATGAGCGCCGCCCCTGTCGCAGCAGCTATCCACCCAAGCCAGGCCGGGCGGAATCCGGCTATCTGCGCGGTCACCGTAGTCCCTACATTGGCGCCCAGAACGGCCGCGAATCCTGGGCCCAAACCGATGGCGCCGGCGTGCACCAGTCCTACCAGCGTAACACTGACCAACGTCGAGCTCTGCACCAGGGCAGTGGCCACCACCCCAGTCGCAAACGCCATGGGCACAGACGCTCCGGAAAGCGCTGAACGCGTTCTGGGCCCAATGACACGTCCGAGCGCTGCGCTCATGCATACCAGAGATAGGAGGAAGAGCGACAGTCCTCCGGCGAACTGAATTGCCATAATCATCAGCCGCACCCCTCCCCGGCAACACATAGTCACACAAACGTATGTGGCCGGGTAGAGGGTTATGTAGCGCGCCAAAGCGCGGCGCACTCATCCAAGGCGCAGGCTATACCATGGCGCCGGGCGACAGCCGCGGGTCGAGATAGTCTAGAGGGTTGGTGGAGATGACACGCTCCACGCGGTAACGCCCATCGTACGACGGCGACACGAGCACCTGAACTCCGCCTACAACTGCCGGAACCGGGATGGGCGGAGCGGCTGCCGAACCCGTGGAGCTCGTGGCCCAGGCAGGAGCGGCAAACACCTCTTCGAGAGGGATGATCGTGTAGAGCATCAGTGCACCTTCCCCCGCTTCTTCCCACCAGATATCTTGCGCCTCAGGGATATCAACTCATTCAGCTTGCCAATAGCGTCCGACAGGCTTCCGACTGAGTCAATTAGGCCTGCGTCCACCGCGTCCTGGCCGACCAGCACCGTCCCGACATCGCGAAGGAGTTCGCCAGTGCGAAACATCAGCTCTCGGAAGCTCTCCGGCGTACATCTGGAGTGCTCGGCGACGAACTTAATGACCCGCTCCTGCATCCGCTCGAGATACTCGTATGTCTGCTGTGTGCCGATTACGAGCTGGCCGGAGAGCCTCAGCGGATGGATAGTCATCGTAGCCGTGCTGGCAATGATCGAGTAACTGCAGCTCACAGCTATCGGCACAGCAATGGAGTGACCGCCGCCCAGCACAATGCTGACTGAGGGCTTGGTCATCCCTGCAAGCAGCTCGGACATGGCCAGCCCAGCCTCAACGTCGCCGCCCACAGTATTGAGCAGGATCAACAGGCCCTCGATCTCAGGGCTCTGCTCGATGGCTACGAGCTGAGGCATGATATGCTCGTACTTGGTGGTCTTGTTCTGCGGAGGCAGAACCATGTGCCCTTCGATCTGGCCCACGATACTCAAGACATGTATGTTGCTGACAGGTGGAGCCGGGGTCGCAATCTCCCCATATTCCTTGATAGGACTTATAGCCGGTTGCCTGGCCTCGGTTTCCGCCACACTCGGGCCAACTTCAGATTCCACCCTCATAATCACCCGCACCTCCGTTTGACTCCATACGGTTATTATGAGGGTGGACAAGACATGCTTATACGTCTATGACAACAGGAATCACCATCGGCCGCGTGCCTGTGCGTTCGAAGATGAAAGACGATATGGCGTGCCTCAGCTGATCCTTGAGAGACTGGACCTCCAGGCTCCCCTCGCCGCTGTGGCGCGCGATCGCCTTGCCCCCCACTGAGCGCATCTCCTCGATGAAGGTCTCGGCCTCCTTCACATATACGAACCCGCGCGTGACGATCTCCACATCCCCCACGACCATCTCGCGTCCTCGGTCCGCCGCGACCACTGCCACCACAATGCCGTCTTCCGCAAGCAACCTCCTGTCGCGCAGCACAACATTGCCCACAGTGCCCACAGAAAAGCCATCCACCAGAAGATGCCCTGAAGCTACGCGCCCTGAAACGTGCGCCGACTCGCGGGAGAACTCCATCACATCTCCAAGTTCAGGTATGAGTATATTGGCCCTGGGCATCCCGAGTTCCTGAGCGATCCTGGCATGCTTGACCAGGTGCCGGTACTCGCCGTGCACCGGCACGAAGTACTGCGGCCTCACCACGTTCAGCATCAGCTTGAGCTCTTCCGCACTCGCGTGCCCCGACACGTGGAATCCGGAAAAGGCGTCATAGATTACCTCCGCTCCCTGCTTGAAGAGGCGGTTGATGGTGGACCCGATCATCCGTTCGTTCCCCGGTATGGTGCTGGCAGAGATGATCACCGTATCGCCGGGAACAATCGATATCTTCCTGTGATCGGACATGGCCATGCGTGTCAGAGCCGACATGGGTTCCCCCTGGCTGCCAGTGGTGATGATCACCGCCCGGTTCGGCGGCAGGGAATCCAGCGTGTCAAGGTCGACCAAAGTTCCGGGTTCGACATGGAGATACCCCAGGTCCAAGGCAAGCCTCACGTTATTCTCCATGCTACGGCCGACTATCGCGACACGACGGCCTGATTCGGCGGCCGCGTCAAGCACCTGCTGTATCCGCTCAATGTGCGAGGCAAACGTGGTCACGAATATTCTGCTGGACGCGTCGCGCAACGCGTTGCGGAAAATGTCGCCCACAACCCGCTCGCTCATGGTGTACCCGGGCCTGTCCGCATTGGTGGAGTCAGACAACATCGCCAAGACGCCACGGGCACCTAGGTCGGCAAAGCGTCGGATATCCATAACCCGCCCGTCTACTGGAGTCTGGTCGAATTTGAAGTCGGCTGTATGGATGATCATCCCTGCAGGGGTGTCAATGGCCAAGGCCACACAGTCAGCGATAGAGTGGCTGACATGGATGAACTCCACGCCGATGCTGCCCAGACGTATCGAGTCGCCCGCCTTCACCACATGCCCATATGACTGCAACCTGAGGCCGTGCTCCTTCAGCCTCGATTCGACAAGCGCTAACGTCAGGCGCGTGCCATAAACCGGAATATTGGAGTTCAGCCGCTTCAACACGTACGGAAGCGCACCGATGTGGTCTTCATGCCCGTGCGTGAGCACAATCCCGCGGATACGTTCGCGGTTCTCCTCCAGGTA
>Ga0255346_1001632_pt1 | contig 30714 bp, 19 predicted proteins | sample wastewater_treat_FD_194410 | JGI IMG/M metagenome (GOLD analysis project Ga0255346, IMG submission 194410) | Wastewater microbial communities from Lulu Island WWTP, Vancouver, Canada - plant22 | ecosystem: Engineered > WWTP > Wastewater > Unclassified | place: Canada: Vancouver, British Columbia...
TTCAAATCTTTTTCGGTAAATGGTTGGTCGGGAGTTAATCCGAGTGTTTCGCGACTGATTAAATCGGTAACCTGAATTTTTTGCGATTCTTCTTCCCATTTTTTTACCCATTCATCCACTAAATCTTCGTCAAGGAGGTCTTTTTCTAAAATATCGATGAGAGGGATCATTTTTGCGCTATCCGGTATAAAATTGTCATCGTTCGACAGTTCATCTTCATCTAAAAAATTAGTTAACTCTATAAAAAGTTTAGCATTTTCTTCAAACGAATTAGATAAATATTTGGAATAATTATCTTCAAAATCCTCATCGCCAAGTTCTTCATCGTCGATATCTTCATCATCAAAATCTTCATCATCAAAATCCTCATCGATTTCATCTAATTCCGGTGCCAGTAGATAATAGTAATTGTTCGGTCCGACTTCTTTATCGAGATGGTTCAAAATTTGCCTTGCCTTAGCATCCGAATCCATTTCTCCCTGTATGTAATACGGTTTGCCATTTTTCCCCCCGCAAGCAATATCGATAAGAGGAATCTTTTCATCGTCTTCTTCGAGCATATATTCCGTGATTGACTCAAAATCTTTGTGAGGTTTAAACCCTATTTCTTCCGCAAATTCTAAAGCAGCAAATATAATGTTATGCACAAGATTGTATTCAACCATTGACATAGGCATGTTTTCATTATATTTTTTGATCATTTCGTCATATTCCCCTTTCGAAATATTAAATCTGTAAAATGTGTCTTTTACGCCTAAACAAAACAAATCTACCAAGTAAGAACATACCGTGATGTTCCCATTAATATGCTCTCGGGAAACAATGATATAGGCTATTCCATGGTCGTTCCATCCGTCATTGATCAAGCATTGGTATAACGGCAGGTTTCGAGCACGCTGACGAATATAGTTTTCGGGAGATAAAATTTTGGGAGAAGATGTTTTTTTTGCCATTGAATTACCAGTTTGGTTGATTTGTTGCAAAGGTACACGATAAATTTTAATCGACATAAAAATGGATAAAAAAATAATTTCAAACGGCGCAATTTTATAGCTTTCAATGAGTTAATCCGGTAGAGCATAGCTCAATTAATCATTCATGTTCCTCTTTTTTTCGCTGCTTTTTTTAATTTTGTGTAGTATTTTTGCTCGCAACTCGATACTCAATCATATAACCAAAAGTCGAACAAACTATTGATTTGTTTGGGAATATAAAAATTCTTATCTTTAAGCGATTGAAATTTCAAAAAAAATTCATGAGTCATTTTGGCTGTGTTGTCTAGTGTACGAAATACGAAACAAAAAATGGTTCCTCACGGAAAATACGAAATTGACTTTTTCCTGCAATGATCCAAAAAAAGAAAAACATGAAAAAATTAACCGTTCTAATTATCGTATTTACTATCGGATTTTTTTCTTCCCTTTCAGGGCAAAATAAATTCGAAATAAAAAGAAAAGAGATGGTGAAAAAACAAATTCAGGCACGCGGAATTACCGACAAAAACACCTTAAAGGCTCTGGAAGTCGTTCCCAGACATTTATTTGTTCCCGAAGAATATCAGGATCAGGCTTACGACGACGGCCCTCTACCTATCGGTTACGGGCAAACCATTTCCCAGCCCTATATTGTGGCCTACATGACGGAATTACTAAATGTAGGACCCAATGATGTGGTATTGGAAATAGGAACAGGTTCAGGTTATCAGGCTGCCATTTTATCGCGGATCGTAAAAAAAGTATATACTGTTGAAATTGTTGAAGAGCTTGGCCTTGCCGCAAAAGAGCGGTTAAAAGCGCTGAATTACGATAACGTGGAAGTAAAAATAGGCGATGGTTACTATGGATGGGAAGAACATGCGCCCTACAGCGGCATCATTGTTACCGCAGCGTCGGAATATATTCCACCGCCATTGATTAAGCAATTGAAAGATAAAGGGCGTATGATTATTCCGGTGGGCTCTCCTTTCAGCGTTCAAAACCTTATGTTGGTTGAGAAATCAGGAGACAAAATCAGGACTAAAAGTCTGATTCCTGTAAGATTTGTACCTTTAACCCGACAAAGTGCACCCTAACCGCAGCAACCGATTAAGGAAAAATCGTTGAAAACAGGCAAATAAAAAATGAAATCGAACAGCCAACTATCCCTGATTCGCATCAATGTCGCAATCGGATTGATTTCAGCGGCCATCGTTGCTTTTCAATTGATATTGATGCAGATTTTGTCGTATGTTCAATGGTATCACTTTGCCTACATGATCATATCGATAGCCATGCTCGGGTTTGGTGCTGCCGGAACGTTGCTGACAATTTTCCGAAAAAAACTGGAACAAAATTATGAGGCGATTTTCCCTTTTTTATTAATTATTACTGCGATTCTCATCCCAGCCGTGGTTGGGATGGCCAATTCGAATACTATTCGTTTCGATTCCTTACTCATCTTTCAGGATTCTCGCCACATTGGCCGATTAATCCTTACCTATTTTATCTTTTTTGTGCCTTTTCTGACAGGCGCATTGGCCATTGGACTAAGTTTTTCGAAGTTTGCCGACCGGATTGGGAAAATCTATTTTTCCAATCTCATTGGATCGGGTATCGGGGGAATAATCGCCTTAGGTTTCATGCAATGGATCATTCCCGAACAACAACCCTTTTTCGTAGCTTTGCCGGCCTTTTTAGCCGGAATGGTCTCAATTCCAAAAAATGCAAAGCCATTTCTTCGGATTACTCTGCCTGTTTCGGCAATCATATTGTTGATTCTATTCTTTTATCCGCCCAAACTTATCCCGTCCGAATATAAAGATATCAGCAAAACCATGCTGTTGCCCGAGGCCACGGTCGATTACAAGAAGTCCTCTCCTCACGGACTTGTAGAGATCGTTTCATCGCCGGTACTGCGTTTTGCCCCCGGGGTAAGTCTTACTTATCAGGAGCCTTTCCCTGTACGAAAAACCGTTTTTAATAACGGAAACTGGACTGCGAGTCTTCTACCGCAACCCTTAAAGCAAAACCAAACCAGTATCCTTGACTATACCCCGCAAGCCTTGCCTTATCATATCGGAAAAATTAAAAACGCTTTGATCCTTGATGCTGGAACAGGGGAAAATGTGTTGCTGGCATCATCGCATCAGGTGACCCATATTACCGCTAACGAAGCCAATGCAGAAATCTTTCGATTGCTCCAAGGCTCTTTCGAAGACTTTTCGCAAGTTCAGCTCCATCAAACCATGTCGCGAACTTTACTTATTCCCGACACGATGAGGTACGATTTGATAGAACTTCCGGTTATCGGTTCGTTTTTCGGCAATTCGGGATTGAACGCCGTTGAGCCCCGATACGAATTAACCATAGAATCTTTACAAGAAATGTGGCACAAGCTTTCGGAAAAAGGAATGATCTCATTGAGCTGCTGGATGGATTATCCGGTGAGAAATGCTTATCGGCTTTTATCAACGATTAGTCTTCTTCTCGAAAAAAATGAAATTGAGAATTACCGGCAACATGTTGTTGCTATTCGAAGTTGGGGTGCGGTTACTTTTCTGGTAAAAAAATCGCCATTTAGCACGGAAGAGATAACTAACGTTCATCGGTTTTGCGAAAACAGGATGTTTGATCCGCTGATCTTGCCCGAAACTCAAGCGATCGATCGCGATAAATTTAACATGCTTCAGGATACGACTTTTTTTACCAACGTTGACCAACTGCTATCTTCCCATAAAAATACATTTATCCGACAATATCCTTATCGGATATACCCGACCACCGACGATCGACCGTTTTTCTTTCAGTTTATCCGTTTTAAGCAAATTCCGGCGCTGATTTCTTCCATTCAAGAAAAAAATTTCCCTTTTTTGGATATCGGCTATGTCCTGGTAATTCTTACCTTTATTCAAATTATCATTCTCGCCGCAATTTTTATTCTTTTCCCCCTATCTTTCAGAAAATGGAAAGGTAAAAACAAGAAATGGGTTTTCGTGTATTTCAGCATATTGGGCTTGGCATACATGTTTCTGGAAATGGTTTTTATTCAACAATTTACATTCTATTTTGGCGAGCCTACCTATGCAACGGCTGCAACTCTCACTATATTGCTATTTACCTCAGGATTAGGTAGTTATTATTCATCTGGTCTGCGAAATACCCCAAAAATACGTATGGCATTACCCATCATAGTTGCTGCAATACTCATTTTATATACGTTTGTCTTATCTCCTATTTTGTCGGCTACCATTGGAGCTGCTTTCCCTCTTAAAATACTGATTGCAACGATTTTATTGGGCATCTTGGGTTTCTTCTTAGGAATGCCTTTCCCTATCGGCATTGACTATTTGTCAGAAAAAAGGGACGATAATATCCCTTGGGCGTGGGCTTTTAACGGTTACTTTTCGGTAATCAGTACCGTTTTAGCAACCATTATTTCAGTTGAAGCGGGTTACCTATGGTTAGTATGGATTGCAGCTTTCCTCTATGCTTCGGCAGGCATCTCCAATTTATGGCTCAAGGAATGATTTGATTTTGAAATTTTTAGGCTGTTGCCTCGCGGAAAGCAAGATCATCATTCAGTCGTTAAAAGATTTCCACATTTGATAAGACCGGACAGGCCTTCGAATCACGAATGGTTACTTTTATTTTCTGTGTCTCGATCGGATCGATTTTCAAGATTCTTTTGTAACCGATGGTTGTTCCCTGTGCGATTTGTTGCCATTGATTATTTTTCCAAGCTTCCACATCAAACGATTTGACGCGTTGCCCGAGTTTGATATATTCCTGCAAAACCACATATGAAACTTGTTTTGGATCTTTCAAGTCGATTACGAAACTTGCCGTTTTCGTGTTGTCGTCGGTTGCCCAATAGGTGTTTTTGTCTCCGTCAATAAGATTTTTGGCGGCATAAGTTTTGGATTTTCCACGAACATTATCGGCTTCGACGGCAGCATTTTTCGCTAAGTTATCGGCAAATACCGAATCTCGAAGATGTTTGAATCCGAGCAACGATTTTACGTCATTTTCATGGATCAATCCACGTCGATCGGGTGGTACATTCAGCAACAACACCGAACCTCTTCCCACAGAGGTCAGATAGATTTCGAAAAGACGTTCGGGCGATTTCACCAACGAATCTTCCTTTTGATGATAAAACCATCCCGGTCGGATTGAAACGTCCACTTCCGCAGGAATCCATCGTGTCCCGTTTTCAGATCCGGTGCTCAAGAGATTGCCAATATCGGCCTTGCCGGGGTAGAGCGTATCGGGAGTAATCGTATTCCAGTTGGTTTCACCCGCAAGACCCTGTTCGTTGCCAACCCATCGAATGTCAGGCCCGGCATCGCTGAAAAAAAGCACTTGTGGTTGTATTTGTCGAACCATTTCGAGTGTTGTAGGCCAATCATAATAAGTCTTGCGATCAATCTGTCTAACTTCTCTTTTACCCCCATAATAACCGTCGCCTCCGTTGGCACCGTCGAACCACATTTCGAAAATTGGACCATAGCCGGTGAACAATTCTTTGAGCTGATTGCGATAATAGGTGATATATTCGGGCTTGCCATAATCTTTGTGATTGCGATCCCATGGCGAAAGATATACGCCGAATTTCAATCCGAATTTTTTAGCCGATTCGCTCACTTCTTTCACGATGTCGCCTTTCCCGTTTTTATAAGGACTATTTTTAACTGAATGTTCCGTATAAGCCGAAGGCCACAGACAAAATCCATCGTGATGTTTACAGGTAAGTATTACGCCTTTCATCCCGGCATCTTTGAGCGTCGAAAGCCATTGATCGGTATTCAAGTTAGTGGGATTGAAAATGTCCTCTTTTTCGTCGCCATAACCCCATTCGAGGTCGGTAAAGGTATTTGTCGTGAAATGGATGAAAGCGTTCATCTCCATTTCGTGCCACGCCAGTTGTTCGTCCGTTGGAACCGGTAAAACGGGCGACGGAGGAGCGACTGATTTAGTGGAGTTGCAAGAAGTGTACAAAAATACAATCAGAATCAACAAATTTAATTTTAATTCAGGGAGTTTCATTTTGATAACGTTGAATTTATAAAGTTATACTTCTTTTGAAAGCCCTATTTCCATACCATGCCACGACCACAAAGCAAATCAATGGGAGTATGAACGAGGCATTGACAGCAGGGAAAGATGTCCCGATCGTTCCCATATCAATGATTCGTGCTTGAAGCGGTGGCAAAACCGAACCTCCTAGAATAGCCATGATCAGGCCTGCTGCACCAAATTTGGCATCTTCGCCCATTCCTCTGAGTGCGATTCCGTAGATGGTTGGGAACATCAGCGACATGCAGGCCGATACTCCTACCAGGCAATATAGCCCTTTGATGTCCCGGAAAAATATGACGCCGAGAGTTAAAATTCCCGCCGCAATGGCAAATGCACGAATCATTTTTCCCGGGCTGAAGAATTTCATCAGATAAGTAGCAATGAAACGACTGGTGCAAAAAATGATCATTGCCGCGATATTGTATTTTTGCGACAGCACTTCTGCGGCCTGCTCTTCCATACCCTGTGCCATGAACACACGCGTACCATATTGGATGATAAATGTCCAACACATGATTTGAGCTCCCACGTAAAAAAATTGTGCGATGACGCCTTCGCGATAATTTGGAACAGAAAAAATTCGTTTGAGTGCTGCACCTATTTTTAAATTTTTGTCTTTATCGGCATTTTTTGGCATACGTACGAGCAAGATGATAAGAAACATCGTCAAAACTATTAATCCTATCACCAGATAAGGCTCAATGAGTATCGATAGATCCGATTGTTTGATTGCCTCGAACTCGATGTCCGAAAGGTTGGCTCGTTCCGCGGTACTCAGCGGGTTGAGCCTTGCCTGAATGAAATTCATGGCCACAAACATTCCCACGAGTGAGCCGACCGGGTTGAAGGATTGCGCTAAATTGAGCCTGCGAGTCGCGTTTTCCTCGGGTCCCATTGTGAGAATGTAGGGATTGGCACTGGTTTCCAAAAACGACAATCCGCACGTGAGGATGAAATAGGCAAGCAGAAATGGATAGTAGCTGCCTGTCATCTTTGCCGGAAAAAATAGAAATGCGCCAATTGCATAGAGTGTCAAACCCATCAAAATTCCCGATTTGTAAGAAAATTTTTTTATGAATAATGCAGCGGGGAAGGCCATTGCAAAATATCCTCCATAGAAAGCGACCTGTACCAGCGCACCTTGTGTCACATTCATTCTGAAAATCTTCGAAAAGGATTTTACCATCGGGTTGGTAATGTCGTTGGCGAATCCCCAAAGCGCGAAACAGGAAGTGATAAGAATAAACGGCACAATATAATTTACCCCATTATGTTTGAGAAGAGGTTGTTTGTTTGTTTCCATCTCATTAGTCTATTTAACGACTCCTTTTTTGAGGATAATGTTTGCATACAATGCTTCTTCGCCTGAGGCCAATACTGCGAATGCGGTTTTTGCTCTTTCATAAAAAGCAAATCGTTCGAGATATCCGATAGCGAATTTTTCTCCGGATTTTTCAAGAATTTTCGTGTATTGTTCCCAAATTTCCGGATTGTAATTGTCTCCCGGAACCACTTCCATCAAATAAATCTGATGCTCTGCGTACGTATCGAGCGGGAACAGTTGCAGGATGGCTTGCAAAAGTTCGGTCCCCGATAATCCGTCGGCCCGAATCACGTTTTTTGAAATCGATTCACAAGGAAAATTTCCGTCGGCAATCACGATTTCGTCGCCATGTCCCATTTCCATAAGTGTTTTTACTAACTGCGGCGAAAGTATTTTGGGTATATTTTTAAGCATAAGATTAAATTGTTTTTTCGTTTATCGCTATTTGTAAATTGGTCCAAAATTTGCGCAAGCGCGATAGTCGGCTCCTTCTTTTTCCATACCGAAGGCGTTCCATGCAGCCGGACGGAAAATTTTATCCTCGTCGACGTTATGCATGCAAACCGGAATGCGCAGCATCGAAGCAAGCGTAATCAAATCCTGTCCGATATGTCCGTAGCTGATAGCTCCATGATTGGCGCCCCAATTGTTCATCACAGAATATACATCTTTGAAAGCGCCTTTGCCGGTCAGTCGGGGTGCAAACCAGGTTGTCGGCCAGGTTTTGTCGGTACGTTTGTTGATGATTTCGAAAATTTCCGGATCAACGTCCACTGTCCAGCCTTCGGCTAATTGCAAAACCGGCCCTTGTCCGTCCACGATATTTACACGCGACATAGTAACGGGTATTCCGCCTCGAGACAAAAAAGTTGAGGAAAAACCTCCACCTCTGAAATAATCTCGATCAGCGGGGGACCATCGAGTCGCTGCCAGACATGCCTCCACTTCTTCTTGCGTGATATTCCAGGGTTCTTTCATCGCTGGTAGGCCGTCCTGATTTTGACGTCCTGTTCCGTCAAGGGTTGTGGCGCCGGAGTTGATGAGGTGGATAATGCCGTTTGCGGCCAACCCGGTCAACTCCTTTCCGGTAACACGTTTCACGGATTGTGGGCTCCAATAAGTTCTGACATCCGAAAATATCTGGGCTTTATTGGTGAGCAGATGATTGAAAAGCATGGCGACGCCATTCAGCGAATCGTTTTCGGTAGCCAACAGAATAGCTTCTCTGATGCCGTTCCAGTCGAAGGAACTGTTCAGAATAGTTTCCATAAAATCGCCGTTGGGCAAAAAATCGGTCCACTGTCTTTGTCCCTGAAATCCGCCCAAAATGGCATTATGCCCGATGGCTTCTTCCTTGAATCCCATTTCTTTGAGTTTTGGATTACCTTTGAGCAAATCTTTTACGATGATGGTCATTTTCACCACAAATTCCCAATCTTTATCTTTCTCTTCGCGACTTTTTTGTTTTTCGGGACGATTGTAGTCGGTTCCTTCGTTAGGTTTGCAATATTTTTCGACCCAAGTCATCGCTTTTTCGAATTCGGCCGGGTCGTAAATGCCCTCTTTCATGCGGCGAAGGATTTCGGTGGAATCCACCGATTCGTTTCGCATGCCGAGATATTTTTGGAAGAAATCGGGGTTAACAATCGATCCGGCAATACCCATTGCCACACTTCCAATCGACAGATACGATTTTCCGCGCATGGTAGCGGTAGCTTGTGCAGCGCGGGCAAAACGCAGGATCTTTTCCGCAACGTCGTCGGGAATTGAATTGTCGTCGATATCCTGAATTTCGCTTCCATAAATTCCGAAAGCAGGCAATCCTTTTTGAGCATGCGCTGCCAGCACTGCCGCCAGATATACGGCTCCTGGACGTTCCGTGCCGTTGAATCCCCAAACGGCTTTCGGATAGTGTGGATTCATGTCCATAGTCTCCGAACCGTAACACCAGCAGGAAGTTACGGTGATGGTTGATCCCACGCCTTCGCGTTCGAATTTTTCGGCGCAAGCGGCGCTTTCGCCAACGCGACCGATGGTACCGTCGGCAATGACGCATTCCACAGGGCTTCCATCGCTGTTTTTCAGATTACTGTTGATGAGATTGGCCACGGCTCCGGCCAGATTCATCGTTTTTTCTTCGAGACTTTCTCTCACTCCGCCTTGTCGTCCGTCGATTGTCGGGCGAATGCCAATTTTTGGATAAGTTTTCATGATGCGTAAAATGAATGATTCGTTATTTTTTTAATTTTGTGTGTTTTAATAAATCTTGATAGTATCGGTTCAAATGGAATTTTGTCGATAAACCCGCGTTGGCAAATATTGCTGAATGTTTTTCCCCGTCAACACAAAATCAGCTGCCAGACTGCCCATCAGGTTGAAATCGATGCTGAATGACGGAATGCCGTCTCCGATAATTTCATAAAAAGGATTTTCGTTGTATGCAATCAATCCGAAGTCTGTTCCCATCAAAAGATTTTGTTCTTTCCCGCGTTTGATAATTTCTACAACATCCATTTGTTTGATGATAATGTAACAGCATTTTTCGCTTATAGACTCGGGTACTTCGTCCAGGATTTCCGACGGGAATCCGTAATCGTAGCAGAATCGGGAAAAATATTCTTTGCTGCTTTGTGGATGTTTGTGTTGTTTATTGAGAATAAAAATCAGTTTTCGATATTTTGACAATTGGTCTTTCACACTTGCCAAAGCGTTGTAAAATCCTTCGTCGAAATCCTGGCAGATATAGGAATATTCCGATTTTTCGAATTTTCCGAAATCGAGCAGCAGCAGGCGGTCGGGATCGATTTGTTTGAGTAATGGCGAAAGGACATCGTTTTCGTAGTTCATTACCAAATATTTGTTGTATCGACCATAAGCATCTTTTATGATGGAATTAAACAGCGTTTTATTGTATTGGTGAAACCACAAATCGACTTTATAGGATAGAGGCAATTTCTTGATCAAGGTATTATAAAGTGATTCCTTGAAAGGTGTGTATTCGTCGAGAAGCAGCAGGATGTTGGATGTGTTTTTTGTAACGAAATAGCTTTTGCCATGAATGGAATCGATGAGGCCTTTCTTTTTGAGAATTTTGAATGCCTTGAAAACCGTATCTCGTGAAACATGAAATTTTTGACTCAGGAAATTAATCGATGGAAGTTCGTCTCCCACTTTTAGCTCATTGGCCGATATCGAATCTTGCAAATAATCCGAAAGTTGTTGTACCTTTGTGTTTTTGCCATTAAAATTTAATTCCATGGAATCGAATGTTTACTGTTCTGAACTGTGCTGACAAAAATAGAAAATAGAAACGAATAAGTACAAAATAATTATATGTTTTTCAACATGTTTTGAAGTTAAATTAATGACATACGAGTTGTCAGAAAAACAAAATGATAACCGGCAGCACTCTTCACAGAGTTTTGCCGGTTTTTTTTGGAAAATCAAAAAGTCATATAAGAAATAGAACTAATCAACATTGTTCCGGTTAATAAAATTCGAACGAAGATACACCCGATGTATTTTTTGATTTTGTTGCATTTTCTGTCGAGTTTTCTCCGTATTTGTAAACGATGTCATAAGTGACGTCATCGCCCGTATTCCAATCCAATACTTTGATAGCGAATGTAACTGAATCGGTCGAGTTGTTTTGATAGGGTTTCAAATCGAAACACACAAGTCCGTCATATAGGCGGTTACTAGTGCTACCGTATGCATTGTGCCTAAATTCGAGATGAATTTTTCCATCCTGCGGATCAGGAATAAGTGAATTTTCGACTAGGTTGATGGCATGAGGACGAATTCCACCGTAATTAAACGAGAAATCTACATTCAAATAGTGATTTCCGATCCACATATCGTTTATCTTCACCGGATCATTTCCGATGCTGTCGGCATTTGTAGCAGTAAGTACGATGGTTTTTTTTGTCAGAATGTTCCAAATATAGTTGATCCTGATATAATGATCGAATCCATCTTTTTGATCTGAAAGGATGGAATAGTTTAAGAGAATGCGTTGACCTTTCTCGGGTAAATATTGGATATCTGATGCAGCAGGCCACAATGTAGTACCATCGTCGAGCATGAACCAATAAGCACTCGAATTGTTATCTGTTTCAACGGTAGCTATATCTACCCAAAAATCGCCGAGCGAATAGTCATCACTGTCATCGCATGATTGCAAACCGATTGCAACGAACATGGCCAATGTAATCGTCCCTAAAATAAATTTCCTTTTCATGCCTTATCTTTTTTTTGGAATTTCATACAAATAAAAGATGATAAACTCCCAAAAACGTTGCATCAAAAGGACAATTATTTTTCGGATTAATCTTTGTTTATCCTTTGGGGTAAAGTTTTTGAATCAGATCGGATCGATTCATTTTTTTAAGTTCGCGAATGATCGCTTTTTTGTATTGTGGATCGTGCCAAAAAAAGAATTGTCGTTGCGCATTTTTTTCTTCTTTAGTTTTGGCCGTATAAATGGGTTCGAGCGTGTAGGGATGCACGCCGGTATAGTAAATTTCGGTAGCCAGCGTCATAGGTGAAGGGGTAAAATCTTGCACTTGCTCGAGCTTGAAGTTCAGATTTTTGGTAATGACGGCAAGTTCGGCCATATCCTCTTCGGTGCAACCGGGATGCGACGAGATGAAATAGGGAATTAATTGCTGGTTGAGATGATATTTTTTGTTGGTATCGTCAAAAATTCGTTTCAGTCGGAAAAACTGGTCGAACGAAGGTTTACGCATGATGTTGAGTGTCTTGTCCGAAGTATGCTCCGGAGCAACTTTCAACCTTCCCGAAACATGGTTTCGGATGAGTTCGACTGTATATTTTTCGGCGGCTGCATTTGCTTTCTCGTCCTTGCCGCGATGGAGCAATAAATCATAGCGAATGCCGCTTCCGATGAAGGATTTTTTAATTTCGGGCATTTCGTCCACTGCATGGTAAATATCGAGCAAATCGGAATGATCGGTGTTGAGGTTTGGGCAGATTCGGGGAAAAATGCACGAGGGCTTTTTACATTTTTCGCACACCGACAAGTCTTTGCCTGCCATTCGATACATATTTGCCGACGGGCCGCCCAAATCGCTTAGGTATCCTTTGAAATCGGGCATTGCAGAAATTTTTTTCACTTCCTCGAGAATCGATTTTTTCGATCGCGAAGCGATGAATTTTCCCTGATGCGCCGAAATCGTACAAAACGCACAACCACCAAAGCATCCCCGATGCGTATTTACCGAAAACTTAATCATTTCGTAGGCCGGAATGTGCTTGTCTTTGTATTTGGGATGGGGTAGGCGAGTGTAGGGCAAATCAAACGAAGCGTCGATCTCTTTTTCGCTCATAGGCGGGAATGGCGGATTCACTACAATTGTTGCATCATTCACATCCTGCAAGATGCGGGCTGCATGAATGCGGTTGGATTGTTCTTCGACGATGCGAAAGTTTTTTGCCTGTTTGATTTTATCTTTCAAGCATTCTTCATGTGAATAAAGACGTATTTCTTCCTCGAATGGGTTTAGTGAAACGGCATTTTTAGGCCTTGCGATCGCCGTTTGGGGAATATCGGTAATTTCACCGATTTTTTTCCCGGTTTTCAACTCGCTTACAATCTGCCGGAGTGGTAACTCGCCCATGCCATACACCAAAATATCGGCGCCCGTATCCATCAAAATACTTTTGTGCAGTTTGTCGTCCCAATAGTCGTAATGGGTGATGCGACGAAGTGAACCTTCGATTCCCCCCAAAACGATAGGTACTTCGGGAAACAGTTTTTTCAAAATATTGCAATAGACAATGGTTGCCCTGTCAGGGCGCATTCCTGTTTTGCCATCGGCAGTGTAAGCGTCGTTCGATCGCAATCGCTTGTTGGCTGTGTAATGGTTGATCATCGAATCCATCACGCCTGCCGAAACTCCGAAAAACAGGCGTGGTACGCCCAATTTTCGAAAGTCTCGCAAATCGTCACGCCAATTTGGTTGAGGGACAATTGCCACCCGCAAGCCTTCACGTTCGAGCAGTCGTCCGATGACTGCCGCACCAAACGAAGGATGGTCGATGTAGGCATCGCCCGAGAAAATGATGGCGTCCAGATAGTCCCACCCACGAAGTTCCATTTCTTTTTTTGTCGTAGGCAACCAGTCGGTGAGTCGATATGTTGTTTTATTTGAAATCAATTTTCTGTTGAGTGTGAATTATTTTTCCGGGCAGAAAGCAAACGTGCTCTTTCGAGAGCCAGATGTATATCAGAACATATATTATCATCTCCGATAATGGATGGAATATTCGATTTGTAAAGACTTGAACGAACCTGATCGTTTACACCCGAAAGAATAACCTGTATTTTTTCTTTTCGTGAATTTTTGCAAAGGTCTTCAAGATTCTTTAATCCGGTTGAATCGATAAACGGTACCTTTCGCATTCTGATTATTCGTATTTGTGGTCTTTCGCCAAGTTCCCTCATCAATTCGTCGAACCCTGTTGCCACGCCAAAGAAAAAAGGGCCTTCAATTTCATATACATCCACATTTTTAGGTATATGCAGGATGTCTTTTTCAGGATGAATTATTTTTGACTCAGTTTCTTTCGAAAGATCAAGCTTATCGGAAATAACAGAAATGCGGGTACTCTCGGAAACTCGCTTGAGAAAAAGAAAAACCGCCAGCAATAAACCTATCTCAATAGCGATCGTCAGGTCGAAAACCACTGTAAGGGTGAAAGTCGTGATTAGTACGGCCAGATTGGATTTTGATTGTTTTGCTTGAGCAACAAAAATTCTCCACTCGCTCATGTTGTACGAAACTATTACTAAGATTCCTGCAAGACAAGCCATCGGAATATGTTTAGTAAGATCACCCAAAAACAAAACAACAAATAAAAGCACAATAGCATGAATGATTCCGGCGACGGGCGTTTTTCCTCCGTTGTTGATGTTGGTCATTGTTCGAGCAATGGCTCCCGTGGCCGGAATTCCTCCAAAAAAAGGCGTAACAATATTGGCTGCTCCCTGGGCTACTAATTCCATATTCGAATTATGTTTTTGACCTGTGGCACCATCAGCTACCGTAGCCGAGAGGAGAGATTCGATAGCACCCAGCATAGCGATTGTGAATGCTGACGGAAAAAGTGTTCTTATGCTCGTCAAATCCGGCCCTATAGGTTTAAATTCGGGCAATCGACTATCGATAGTGAATCTGTCCCCAATGGTTTCAATTCCTTGTATTCCAAAATATTTTTTTAACAAAAATGCTCCTACTGTCATAACAACCAGCGCAACAAGCGATCCCGGGATTTTATTCGATACTTTGGCAGTTCCCACTATAATGACGATGCTGACAATTCCGATTAAAGCTGCCCACAAGTTGATTTGATTAAAATGTTGAAAATAAGAAGTCCACTTTTGAAAAAAATCCGATGGAATTTTTTCTATTCCCAACCCGAACAAATCGTTTATTTGGGTAGAAAAAATAGTGAGGGCGATGCCCGAAGTAAAACCTACGACTATCGGGTAGGGTATGTACTGGATAACAGATCCGAGTTTGAGAAATCCCATCAAAAGAAGCATGATTCCCGCCAAAACAGTTGCGATGGCCAGTCCTTCTGCTCCATAATTTTCGACGATTCCGTAAACTATGACAATGAAAGCACCTGTCGGCCCACCGATCTGAACATTGCTTCCACCAAGGAATGATACGATAAATCCTGCGATGACTGCGGTATAAATTCCTTTCTCGGGAGAAACTCCCGATGCGATGCCGAAAGCTATCGCCAAAGGAAGTGCCACTATACCGACGATTACGCCGGCAAGCAGATCTGCGGTAAATTTTTCTCGATTGTAATCCTGCAGAGCAACAAACAATGCAGGTTGATATGCTTTCAATATATCTAATTTCATTCGGGCAATATTCTTTGAAAAAAATTGGATACAAAAATACATGATAATTTTCAATTGAGACAAAGACTGATAAAATTCGCCTTCATCAATCAACGAGAGAAAAATTCAAGCAGAAAGTTGCAAGTTTTCGAGCAAAGGTTCGAAGATTGTCAGCGCAGAGCAACGAGAAAATACCGGTAGCCATTATCTCGGAAGAATAGAACCCGATAGCGTTTGAATTCAAAGTAGAGACAACAAAAGGTTGGTAAAAATTGTGTCCTATAAAAAAAGAGCGATTGATTAAATCGCTCCCTGTTCCACCAGAACGCATACGCGTTCCGTAAGTCGATCTTCTCCGAAGGGATCGTATCTTGCTTTCAGATTATTGCCGAATATATTGGCAAATAAGTTATACGACCATGCTTTGAAACTTCCCATGAAAGCATCGATAATGCCGTATGACGATGTATTTGTTTCGCGGTCAACCAATTTGATTAATAATTGCCCTTGCGAACGTGTTAGTTTACTCATCTTTGGTTTGTAAGCATCGTATAGGTATTTCTCCATCGCTTCCAGATGTTTTTGACGAGCCTTGTCGTTGGGAAGTGTTTCCATGTATTCGTACGTTTCGATAATGATGTTTGATATTTCCTTAGCATAAGGCAATGTCTTTTTTACATCGCGAATGAGTTTGTTGTATTGAACTACTTCTTTCTGAGAGCGGAATCGAACGGGCGAATATTTGATGAAATCGAAAAGTTGCATACATGCCACTGTGTCTCCATCTATCAATACGGCCGGATAGACATTCGGCATGAGATAAACTTTGGAGCGAGTTTTTGTATCTCCCTCAGTATTTGATGCATAATAATACTGTGCCATCGACTTTAGAGGCAAAAGCATCCCCACGAGCAATATCAATATGTAACCTTTACTTTTCATAAGCGATACAAAGATATAGTCAAAGATCCGTACGATGAACAGGTTGCAAGTTAAGTGTAGTTAATTAAACTCCGAGTTTAGAGCTTGTTAAGTAAATTATTTGCAAAAGCATGTCTTAATTGCAACCCGTTATATAACGTAAATCTTTATTTTTGGTTCTTGCATCGAAATGTTTTCGCTTTTCCATCCTGATCATAGCTAAAAGTTCAAGATTAATTCTATCTTTGAATTCATAAACAGTTATTGCAATGGAAATTCATCATTTGGGAGAAATCGTCTTCAAACAGGCATTGAAATATAAAAAACGTACCGAAATTAAATACCAGTCGGAGGAAGGTAAATGGCGAAATATGTCGTGGGCCGAATTTGCCGACAAAGTTTTGAAAGCTGCACGAGCTATGGCAGAATTAGGTATTCTTCCGGGCGACAACATCGGCATTTATTCGCAGAATATGGAAAAATATCTAATTACCGATTTTGCGGCATTTGCCAACCGGGCCGTGATGGTGCCGATTTATGCCACTGCTTCACCATCGCAAGTGGCTTATATAACCAATGATGCCGGGATAAAACTCGTTTTCGTGGGTGAACAATTTCAATACAACAATGCTTACAAAGGGCAACGCGACGCCGGGATGATAGAGCGTCTTATTGTTTTTGATCGCAAGGTGGTTTTGCATCCGGAAGATAAAACGTCTGTTTATTTTGATGTTTTCGTGGCGGCAGGCGAAACTTCGGAATCGGAGGCAATGGTGAATATTCGTCTCAAGCAGCTAAAAAACACCGATTTGGCAACTATCATTTACACATCGGGAACTACCGGTGAACCTAAAGGTGTGATGCTAACACACGAAAATTACTTACAAGCTTTCAAAATTCACGAAATGCGACTCACGGAATATTCCGACAGGGATGTTTCGATGTGTTTTTTGCCTCTCACCCATATTTTCGAAAAAGCATGGACGTATCTGTGTATAGAAAAGGGAATTGCAATCGCAATCAACAAAGATCCTACAAAGATTCAGGAAAATCTTTGTCAGGTTCGACCTACTCTGATGTGCAGCGTCCCTCGCTTTTGGGAAAAAGTGTACGAAGGCGTGCAAGATCAGATTGAATCTTATCCGGGAATTCTGAAATGGTTGCTCAAAGATGCCGTAAAAAACGGGCGAAAGCATAACCTCGAATATCGGAACAAAGGGAAAAAAGCTCCGATAGGAAATTCGCTGAAATTTTTCCTGTATAAAAATACTGTTTTCTTCATTATCAAACGTATTGTTGGAATCGATCGCGGGAATTTTTTTCCCGTTGCCGGAGCTCCTTTGTCCGACATGATCAACGAATTTATGCAATCCATCGATGTGCATTTGATTTACGGATACGGACTATCGGAAACTACGGCCACGGTGAGTTGTTTTCCGCATATAGGGTTCACGATCGGTACTGTCGGGAAAGTCATGCCCGAAGTGGACGTGCGAATTGGAGAAAACAACGAAATTTTGGTAAAAGGCAAAACCGTGATGAAAGGTTATTACAACAAACCGGATGAAACCAAGGCCGTTTTCACCGACGACGGTTATTTCAAAACAGGCGATGCCGCTTATCTGACCGAGAACAATGAGATTGTTCTTACCGATCGAATCAAGGATTTGTACAAAACATCCAATGGCAAATACATTGCTCCGCAAATGATCGAAACACGAATAGGCGAAGACAAATATATCGATCAGATAGCCGTCATCGGCAATGAGCGGAAGTTTGTGAGCGCTCTCATCGTCCCCAACTTTGAAGCGCTTCGCGAATATGCCGACAAACAGGGCATTCCTTATACTTCCGACGAGGATTTGATTGCAAATCCCGACATCGAATCTTTTATCTACGAACGGGTGGAAATGAAACAAGCCGATTTTACGTCATACGAAAAGATAAAACGTTTTATACTTTTAGCACAGCCTTTCACGATGGAATCAGGCGAATTGACCAATACACTTAAACTGCGCCGAAAAGTCATCCTCGAAAACAGAGCCGATATTATCGAAAAAATGTATCAAAACTAAGATTTGCAACATACTTTCAAACTGAATTTTCATCCCTCGTAAAAGCCTGATTTTTACTTCTCGAACTTAAGAAGTTTTACTACCTTTGCAGCTGTTTTAAAAAAAACTGGATAGCAATGGAATACAATTTCGGGGAAATAGAAAAACGATGGCAACAATATTGGATCGAACATCAGACCTATAAAGTAACGGAAGACCCTTCAAAACCAAAATACTACGTTCTCGACATGTTTCCCTATCCTTCGGGAGCCGGTCTGCATGTGGGGCATCCACTCGGATATATAGCATCGGATATTTTTTCGCGCTACAAACGATTGCGAGGTTTTAACGTACTGCATCCGATGGGTTACGATGCCTTCGGACTTCCCGCCGAACAGTATGCCATACAAACCGGCCAACATCCGGCCATTACGACTCAAAAAAATATTGCCCGCTATCGCGAACAGCTGGACAAAATCGGATTTTCTTTCGATTGGAGTCGCGAGATACAAACCTGTGATCCCAAATACTACAAATGGACACAGTGGGCATTCATCCGAATGTTTCATTCGTATTATGATAATCAACTTAAAAAAGCCCGCCCGATAAGCGAATTGGTGGAACAGTTTTCGCGACGGGGAACATCGGAATTGAACGCAGTTTGCACCGAGCCTCTGGAGTTTACGGCCGAAGAATGGAATTCGAAATCGGAAAAGGAACAACAGCAAATTCTGATGAATTACCGGATAGCTTATCTTGGCGATACGATGGTAAACTGGTGCCCTCAACTGGGGACAGTGCTTGCCAATGACGAGGTGAGCGAAGGAGTTTCCATTCGAGGTGGCTATCCTGTGGAACAAAAGAAAATGCGTCAGTGGTGCTTGCGCGTTTCGGCTTATGCACAACGCCTGCTCGACGGACTTGAAACGATCGAATGGACCGATTCGCTGAAAGATACTCAACGCAACTGGATCGGCAGAAGCGAGGGTGCCGTCATCCGCTTTAACACTTCGAACGGTTCATCTTTCGATATTTTCACAACACGTGCCGACACCATTTTCGGGGTCACATTCATGGTGCTTGCACCCGAAAGCGAGCTGGTGGGACAACTTACCACCGATGAGTATCGCGAAGCCGTTCAGGCTTATATCGAGAAAACAAAAAAGAAAACCGAACGCGAACGCATTGCCGACAAGTCGGTGAGTGGCGTTTTTTCGGGTGCCTATGCCATTCACCCATTTACGGGCGAAAAACTTCCGATTTGGATTTCGGATTACGTACTCGCCGGTTATGGGACAGGCGCCATCATGGCCGTTCCGGCACACGACAGTCGCGACTACGCCTTTGCCAAACATTTCGATTTGCCAATCGTTCCCCTTATCGAAGGATGCGACGTATCGGAAGAGAGTTTCGATGCCAAGGAAGGCATCATGACAAATTCCGGCTTTTTGAACGGACTAACCGTGGAAGAAGCCGTTCCGAGAGCGATCGACGAAATACAAAATCGCGGACTTGGATACCGCAAAGTTAACTACCGCCTGCGCGATGCTATTTTCTCGCGTCAGCGATATTGGGGCGAACCGTTTCCGATTTATTACAAGGATGGTATGCCTTATACACTCGACGAGAGCGAGCTGCCTCTCGAATTGCCTGAGGTGGACAAGTTCTTGCCTACCGAAACGGGCGAACCGCCACTTGGCCGTGCCAAAAATTGGAAAACCAAAGACGGGTATCCGCTGGAATTGAACACAATGCCCGGATTTGCAGGATCATCGGCCTATTATCTACGCTATATGGATCCGCATAACGAGGAAGCACTGGTTTCGAAAAATGCAGACGAATATTGGCGCAATGTCGATCTCTATGTCGGAGGCACCGAACATGCTACGGGGCATTTGATTTACAGCCGCTTTTGGGACAAATTCCTTTTCGATTTGGGCGTTTCCTGCGAAGAAGAGCCATTCAAAAAACTCGTCAATCAGGGAATGATTCAGGGACGAAGCAATTTCGTGTATCGTATCAAGGGCACCAATACGTTTGTGTCGCTCAATCTGAAAGATAAATACGATGTTACTCCCATTCACGTAGATGTAAACATTGTACACAATGATGTGCTCGACATTGAAGCTTTTCGTAATTGGAATCCCGAATACAAAACGGCCGAATTTATTCTCGAAGGCGGTAAATATATTTGTGGATGGGCAGTGGAAAAGATGTCGAAGTCGATGTTCAATGTGGTAAATCCCGACGATATTGTCGAAAGTTATGGAGCCGACACCTTACGATTATATGAAATGTTTCTCGGGCCATTGGAACAATCCAAGCCGTGGGATACAAACGGCATCGACGGCGTTTACCGATTCCTTCGCCGGTTTTGGAATCTCTTTTTTGAAGGAGACAAACTCGCTTTACAGGATTCGGAACCGACACGCGACGAATTAAAATCGATCCATAAACTCATCAAAAAGGTTACGTCGGACATCGAAACATTTTCATTCAATACGGCTGTTTCAGCCTTCATGATTTGCGCCAACGAACTTTCGTCGCTCAAATGTCGAAACCGTTCCGTACTAACCGATTTTGTGATTTGCCTCTCACCTTTCGCTCCCCACATTTCGGAGGAATTGTGGCATTTAATGGGCAACGAAACCTCGGTGTGCGATGCTGTTTGGCCTTCGTTTGACGAGTCATATCTGAAGGAGGACGTATTCACTTATTCGATTTCGTTCAACGGGAAATCACGATTCACCCTCGATTTTCAGGCTGACGCCACGCAAGAGCAAATCGAAGCGGCAGTTCTTGCTCATCCCAACTCACAGAAATGGCTCGAAGGGAAATCGCCCAAGAAAATTATCGTTGTTCCCAAGAAAATTGTGAATGTAGTGGTATAAAATTAATTTATAACATTTTGCAATAATGGCCAAAGAAACTAATTACCTTAAATCTTTCTATTGGAAAGATTACGTTACGATTACCATCGGGCTGATTATTTTCGCCGTAGGATTCAACGGGTTTATCATTCCCAATCAGATTGTTGCCGGTGGACTGGGAGGCGTGAGCGTATTGCTGAAAACCGCTTTCAGGATACCGGTATCCATTACCTATCTGGTAGTGAATACTATTTTAATGATTTTTGCATGGTTTATTCTGGGTAAAAATTATGTGATGAAATCGCTTTATGGTGTGATAGGAATCACCGTTTTGATGGCTGTGGCAGAACAATTGATAAAAGGCCCCATTATTCATGCCGATCCGCTGATGGCAAGCATTGTTGGAGCTTTTTGTTGTGGCATAGGACTTGGTCTTGTGTACTCGATGAATGCAAGCACCGGCGGAACCGATATCATTGGGGCCATGATAACCAAATATAAATATATCAGCATGGGACGCGGACTGCTGTATATCGATTTTTTTATCGTTTGCAGCTCATTTCTGTTGTTTCACAGCATCGAAAAAATCATTTACGGACTTGTAGTCATTTCCGTCATGTACTATACCGCCGATATGGTGATAAACGGGGCGAGACAATCGGTTCAATTTATCATTTTCTCACAGAAATTCGACGAAATCGCTTCGCACATCAATGCAGAGCTTCATCGAGGCTGTACCGTGCTCGACGGGATGGGATGGTATTCGAAACAACCGCAAAAGGTACTTATCGTGCTTGCCCGCAAAACAGAAGCTAATTCAATTTTCCGGCTGGTGAAGCGCATCGACGAAAATGCTTTCATCTCGCAAAGCAATGTAGTCGGCGTTTATGGCAAAGGATTTGACCAGATAAAATAATAATTATCGCTTGTTACATACGAATATTTCGATGTATCTATTTACAGAATCTCATAAAACAGTACCGATGAAAAAATATGCTATTCTTTTCGTTTTATTTCTGTTTTTTTCGTTTTCAATTCACGGGCAACAAACCGAAATAATGCTCAACTCGGGTTGGAAAGCCCAAATGGCCTCCAAAGTCCAACCTGACGGAGCAATCCTTACCGATTCCGCCTTCACTCCCGAAGAATGGCTCGAAGCCATAGTGCCCGGGACGATTCTCACGACGTTGCTTCACAACAAATTGATACCCGATCCATTTTTCGGACTGAACAACAAGCAAATCCCGGATGTACATGAAGTAGGACGCGACGAATATACCTACTGGTTTTTCAAGGAATTCGAATTGCCCGAAATGCAAAACGATTCGCAAATATGGCTTAAATTCAGAGGGCTCAATTATTTCGCCGAAATCTTTTTGAACGGCCATCGCGTCAACACCCAAACGCACGAAGGCATGTATTTGCGTGAAAAATACAATATCACACCTTTTATAAAAAAAGGACACCTTAACAAGCTTGCCATATGGGTTGCGCCACCTGATCCGGTGGGTGACGCCACACGCGGACAAGGGGGAGATGGTACGATTGCCCGAAACGTTACCATGCAGTTTACTGCAGGTTGGGATTGGATTTGCCCAATACCCGATCGGAATACGGGAATTTGGGATCAGGTTTCTGTGGAAATTACCGGCCCTGCGGATCTTCAAAATCCGTATATCGAAACCTCGGTTCCCGACATAAGAGTTCCGGGCGGACAACAGTCGCCGGCTTTTGTGAAAGCTTCTATCGAAGTGAAAAACACATCGAAAGAAATCGTTCGGGGAAAATTAGTTGTCGAATTCGACGGAAAAACTTACGACAGCGACGTAACACTCAATCCGTTGGAAATGCGATTGATATCTATACCCGAAATAACGGTGAACAATCCTCAACTCTGGTGGCCGAACGGAATGGGCAAACAACCTCTTTATCCGGTTACTTATACTTTCGTTTCAAACGGCAGGACAAACGATTCGGAAAACGCCAAAATCGGCATTCGTGAGACCGGCAATTATTTTGATACGAATATTAAGGCACAGGTTTTCACGGTCAACGGTCAGAAAGTATTTATTAAAGGTGGAAACCGGATTGCTTCAGATGCTTTGCTCCGATTGTCGAAAGAACGATATGAAGCGGAGATCCGTCTTCATGCCGGAATGAACATGAATATGATTCGCGTGTGGGGAGGTGGACTGACCGAACGTCCGGAATTTTACGAAGCCTGCGACAAATACGGAATTTTGGTTTGGCAAGACCTTTGGATATCGGGCGATTGCAACGGCGAATGGAAAGATCCTACCAAACGTGATTCTCAGGCACGTCGAAAAGCTTATCCGGACAATCATTCCCTATTTCTCGAATCGGTATCGGATCAGGTGAAAATGTTGCGAAACCATCCCAGCCTCTATCTCTGGTGTGGCGGCAACGAAACCTACCCTCCAAAAGATATTCTCGAAGCGTTGCAAAACGACATTTTACCCAAATACGACCCAAAAAGATTTTTTCTCGATAAATCTACTTCTCCTCATCTTTCCACAAACACGATCGGCGGAGTTGGTGACGGCCCATACGGAATTCGCGAACCCGAAGATATCTTCAAAACCCGTTCGTTTCCTTTCAATCCCGAAACGGGATCAATCGGGATTCCCAACTATGAAGGCTTAAAAAAGATCGTTCCCGAAAACGAGATGATTCCACCTATCGATTCGGCTCTCACCGCCACTTGGGATTATCACAAATATCTGCCTTTGCACAATTTCCCCGACAGATATGGTAAGGTAAAAGACATTCGGGATTTTTGTTTCAAAACACAGATAGTTCAATATGAACAGTACAGGACTTTGCAGGAAGCTTTCAACTACAAAATGTGGGATTGGTATTCGGGCATGCTTGTCTGGAAAAATCAAAACCCATGGACAGCCTTGCGTGGTTCGTTCTACGATTATTATCTCGATTGCAATGGCGGTTACTTCGGTTACAAACACGGTGCTGCACCGGTGCATATCCAATTGAATCAGAACGATTCGTCGATATGCGTGCTCAATCAAACGGCGATGGATGTGTTCGGAGCAAAGGCAATCGTGGAATTATTCGACCTGCACGGACGATTGATTTCGCAACGGACACACCAAATGAGTATAGCATCAGGGAAAGTTGAAAACATCGATCAGCTTAACCTCCCTGCTTCTAAAAATATCTATTTCCTCCGGTTGCGATTGGAGAAAGACGGCTCACTCATCGATGAAAATTTCTATTGGTTAACCAATACTCCGCGTTCATACGAAAAACTGAATGAGCTGAAGACTACACATCTCACCCTCAAAATGGATCGGAAGGCCAATGAGACTCGACATATCATTGTTTCAAATCCCGGCAGAGAAACGGCTTTCTTTATTCGTCTGAAAGTGTTGGACGAAAATAACGAATTGTTTCTTCCGGCTTATTTTTCCGAAAATTATTTCACTCTTCTTCCGGGTGAAAAAAGAATGATTGAATTGGATGTGGACAAGTCGAAAGCGAAGAATTGCAAATTGGCAATCGAAGGCTGGAATGTATCGAAACAATCGGTAAAATTGTAGGTGATTCCGTGAACGATTAGTAGCCCAACATAATAATTATTTAAGGTCTGACTTCTTTCCCTCAGGAGGATGTATTTTAACCATTCCTCGCCATTACATCCTGGACTACCAATCCCGAAAGGGTGAAGCCGAAAATGGCGGTAATATGAACCAATGTACCATTGACAGTAGGTTTGTAGAAACTGCCACCTTCTCCCGCATTTTCTTTGATACTGTTTCCCCCACGATTTTCGGCAATCTCGTCACTATACACGCAAAGGATTTTTTTGTGAAGTATTTCTTCGCCTTTTCGTATTTTTTGTCTTAAAGCTGCCGCCAACGGACATCCTTTCACTTTCCAAAATTCGGCAACTCGAATGCGTTGTGGATCAATCTTCAATGCAGCACCCATCGACGAAAAAACCGTTGCCTCAGTCTTGGAAGCTTCGGTCAAAAGATGCGCCTTATGTTGAAGTGAATCGATGGCATCGACGATATAATCGTATTCGTCGAGATGAAAGGACGAAGATGTTTCACTGCCGTAAATTTGAGGAATGGTAATGATTTCGGCTTCGGGATTGATTTCGAGAAAATGTTCTTTCAGCACGTCCACTTTAAATCGCCCGATGGTCTGGGTAGTTGCCGGCAACTGCCGATTGATATTTGCCGGTGCGACACGATCGGAATCGACAAGCGTAAGATGCGAAATTCCGCTTCTGACTAGTCCTTCGGCGCACCAACTTCCAACGCCACCTACGCCAAAAAGAATTACCTTTTTCGATTGCAAAGCCCGGAAGCATTCTTCACCCACCAGCAACTCGACACGTGCAAAAATATCTTCTGTAGTCATCCTAATTCAATTTTAAAAGTGAAAGATAGAATTTTCAGGAACTAAAAACGCACCTCCTGTCGAGAGATGCGTTTTTTCGAAAAATTCGGTTTTACCTACTAAAAATAGGTATCATTTTTCGGTTGGAAATAAGCTTGCGGATGCAGACATGTCGGACAAGTTTTCGGCGCCGTCTTGCCCACATAGATATATCCGCAATGACGGCATTGCCACTCGATTTCGGTGTCGCGTGTGAAAACGGTTCCGTTTTTCACGCGATCGAGCAATTTAAGATACCGCTCTTCGTGCGTGCTTTCGGCTTTGGCAATCATACGATACATTGTCGCAATTTCTTTGAATCCTTCCTGTTCGGCTACGTCGGCAAAATGAGGATAAAGTTCCGTCCATTCTTCTTTTTCGCCGGCAGCAGCTTCAGCCAGGTTTTCGAGCGTCGAGCCAATAACGCCGGCAGGATAAGATGCCGTGATTTCAACCATTCCTCCCTCCAGATAACGAAACATTCTTTTTGCGTGCGTCATTTCCTGATCGGCTGTTTCGAGAAAAATTGCTGCAATTTGTTCATATCCGTCTTTTTGAGCCTGTTTTGCGAAAAATGTGTAGCGCATACGGGCCTGAGATTCTCCTGCAAACGATTTCAAGAGATTCTTTTCTGTTTGTGTTCCTTTAATACTATTCATGTCTTTTGATTGTTTAAAGAGTTGATTAGATACTGTGATTCACAAAAATAACGAAAAGAAGCGAAGTATTACTCAGAGTTAAACAATAAAGCGGCTATTTATATGCTTTCTAAATAGTTGGATTACTCAAATTCGCTTAATTCCAACCAACGGGTAGTTTTTTCGTCTATCAAACGGATAAGTTCCGAGATGCGGTTGGAAGCCTGAATCAGCTGATCCGACGAAAGTTGGCCTGAAGATAAATCCGAAGTGAGCTGAGCTTTTTCGAGTTCCATCAACTCAATTTCTTGTTCGAGCTGCTCGAATTCGCGTTTTTCCTTGAAAGTAAGTTTGGTTTTGATGACCGGTGCTTTTCTGTTTTCGCTTTGTTTTTCAGAATTTTCGGACGTTTTGGCCTCCAATTCAGATTTAGACTGAAGGCTTTTCCATGTGCGATATTGCGAATAATTTCCCGGAAAATCCTGAATCTCGGCATTGCCGTGAAAAATGAGCAAATGATCTACCACTTTGTCCATGAAATAACGATCGTGCGAAATCACGATGAGACAACCCTTGAACGATTGCAAATAATCTTCGAGAATGTTTAGGGTTACAATATCCAAATCGTTTGTTGGTTCGTCCAGCACCAGGAAATTGGGATTTTTGATCAGCACTGTGCAGAGATGAAGGCGACGTTTTTCTCCCCCACTCAATTTATACACATAATTGTGCTGTTTGTCGGGCGTAAACAGAAAATGCTGCAGAAATTGCGATGCGGTCAGTCGGTTGCCATTACCCAAGTCGATGACTTCGGCAATATCCTGCACCACATCGATCACCTTCATCTGTTCGTCGAACTGTAATCCTTCCTGACTGTAGTATCCGAAATTAACCGTTTCTCCGATGTCGAAACTGCCGCTGTCAGGTTTTTCCAGCCCGAGAAGCATTTTCACAAAAGTACTTTTGCCGGTGCCGTTGTTGCCAACAATTCCCATCTTTTCGTATCGCGAAAAAATGTAATTGAAATCGTGTGTGATGGCAACATCACCAAAGTCCTTCGTAACATGTTTTGCTTCGAAAATTTTGTTGCCGATATACGAACCTTTTGTTGCAAGGCGGATTGATTCTTCTTTTCGACGATTTTGAGCCTTTTCCTCCAATTCGTGGAAAGCATCGATGCGGTATTTGGCTTTGGTACCGCGCGCCTGCGGCTGACGTCTGATCCAGTCGAGCTCCTTCCGCATCAAATTGTTTGCCCGATCCACTTCGGCCGTTTGAGCAGCCAATCGTTCATCTCGTTTTTCCAGATAATAGGCATAATTGCCTTTGTAAGAAAATATTTGTTGTTGATCGATTTCCAATATCTGCGAGCATACCCGATCGAGAAAATACCGATCGTGGGTAACCATCAACAAACTAAGTGAACTGCGTGAGAGATAATCCTCAAGCCATTCCACCATTTCAAGGTCGAGATGATTGGTAGGCTCGTCGAGAATGATAAGGTCGGGTTCCGAAATCAGCACATTTGCCAATGCAACCCGTTTGATTTGTCCTCCCGACAATTCTCCCACCTTTTGATCCACATGGGTTATTTTCAACTGCGAGAGCACCTGTTTGATTCGCTGTTCGTAATCCCAGGCTTTCAACAAATCCATTTGCGCGAGCACCTCATCGAGCTGTTCGTGATTGTCTGAAGCAATAATTTGTTCGTAGCGTGCGATAGTCAGAGCCGTTTCGTTGCCGCTTGCAAAGCAGGCTTGCAAAACCGTGAGTTGAGGATCGAAGCCTGGCGACTGTTCGAGATACGCTACCCTGACGTCATTTTTAAAAGTTACACTACCGCTGTCGAAAGGCTCTCTTCCCGCAATGATGTTGAGGAGCGTTGTTTTTCCGGCGCCATTAGGAGCAATCAAGCCGATTTTGTCGCCTTCGGCTATACCGAAGGTAATGTCGCGAAACAACACTCTTTCTCCGAAACTTTTGCTGAGGCTGTCGATTTGCAGAATGGAAGTTGGCATGAACGAATCTCTATTTTCGACAAAATTACACAAAAAATTGCGAAGCTGAAGATGTTGTTTTCAATTTGGGAGTTAGGAAATCGGAAGGGAAGTCGGGAGAGTTCGATTTCAAAATTGCCATTTCAGATAAGTAAAAATATCGGTGCGATGATTTCCGTCGATTTGTTCCGTACTCGAGCCAATCACATCGCGATCGAAATAGCGAGAATATCCACCCTTGATTGCTATTGTCAGATTAGCAATCAGCCGATATTTAGCCGACAGCGCCAATCGGATTCCGTTGCCATAGAACGATGGCATGTAAAACGTGTTCAACAGATTTCGTTCGTAGGAATATACGCGCGAATTGTAACTGTCGGTGTCGAAATATCCGACATAAAAATCGCTTTGCCACCTCTTTGAACCCTTGTATCCGACATTTTGAGAAATCATCCATCCTCTCTCACGCGGGAAATATTGCACCTGATACATCACGCCATCGACATTGGTTCGGAAATTCCAGCCGTCGTTGAGTGTCAGGGAATATCGCATCCTCAGTTTGTGGGTTACATAAGGCAAAACCCAAGTCGAATTTTCATCGGGATAGGTTGTATTTTTTTCTTTTTGTTTGAGTTTATAGCGGAGCTCGAATTGCGAATTACGTGAAAACGAATACTCGGCATCCGCATACAAATCGATAGCACGCGAAGGCTCATCCACATTGTATCGGAGATAAGGATAACGAATGAAATCGATGTAGGTTTGAACGTTTAGTTTTGATATTGGATAAATCGTAACGCCCAAATAAAGTCCCTGTTCGTTTTGAATGCTGCTTTCGGAAAATGCCTGTCCGTAAAGCGCCTGATAGGATTTGGAATAGTTGCGATACGAAAGCGAAACAGTTCCCAATCGGGGTGAATTTGGCAAATATTGCAAGGAGTTGAGCGTTGCAACGGCGCCATTTTGCGAAAAAGCGGTTTCGCCTCCAAAAACGAATCGAGAAAACCGGTAGGAATAATCGATACTGAAGTTACTGTTTTCACGTCCACGAAAATAATACAGATTGTAATCGCGAGGTGTGGGATTGTAATTTCGATTGAATCGATAATAAATGCCACTTGCTCCTACCTGAAAATGCTCTGTCCGATAATTCACGTTGACTCCCATCACCTCTTCGTGTGTATTGTTGCGTTTGGCGGTATCCAACGGAACGCGATGATATCCGTCGGTTTTCAGCGAAGTTATCTCTCCATCAGAAGAGATGTTGGCGTCGATATATTGATTTGAATAGAAAGTGGTAATCGTCGTGTTTCGGATTTCGACGGCAGTAGCTGCTCCGCGAAAATATCCGCTTTCGGCAGTCGAAAAATGCCGCTTTGGTTCCATCGTTCGTGCGATGAGGTTGCCCGACGTCCACGATTTGGGTGTAGAAAAATTGTTGTTCAAAATAAGCCCTTGTCCGAAACTCATCCGATAGTCGCCGAGAGCGAGTGTTTTAACAATGCCCATATCTCGCAACACAAAGTGAAATCCATAGTGATCGTATCCTTTTCTGTTATCGGCTTTGAAAAATGGTTCACCCGCATCTTTTTCGGCAACAAGGCCGGTTTGAATCTTATCGCGATAGGAAAACGAATATTTGAGCGAAGTGTAGAAATCCTCGCCCAGATACTTTCGGTTTGGATACCTGGCGAGAATGCTATCCGAGAAATCTCCGTAACCGGCTCGTTCATCGAGCGTTTTATCGAATCGAACCTGAACTTCGTTTTTACCGTTTTTTATTATTTTGTCTATCGACTGCGACTTTTGTGCCAAAGTTTCGCCTGCATAGAAAAACGGCAATATAAGTTGAATGGTGTTGTAATCGAGACGAGGAACATTTCGCAATTCGTAAACAGAATATAATGGGCGATTCTTTTCGAGGAAATCGGCCAATGAAGTTGCCTGTTCGAACGATAAAAGCGGAAATCGTTCGAGTTGCTCTCGCGATACTGTATTCAGGTTAATCGGATTGTTCTCGAGTGTTGAAAGCTCCTCATACATATTGTCTATAGCTGATTCGTCCAACTCTTCATCTTCCGCAAGCTGAGCCAATTTCTCCCTCCAGGTGTCTTGCTGGGCATATATAGATGGCAAGTTCAATAAAAAAGTAGCTATGAGCGACAAAGTTATTGCTATTAAATGAATCCGATTTTTCATGGATGAATTACTTAGATTGATCTTCTTACGCGTATCGAATAAATTTTTTCTGCAAATGTAGGGAACATTTTTTGCTGTTGAAATGATTTAAAAAAACATTGTGTGATAATTGTGTGAGAAAATAAAAAAGCACCTATCAAAAATATATTGATAACTGCCTTAAAATAAATGTGATCCGGTTGGGATTCGAACCCAAGACCCACAGCTTAGAAGGCTTAAAAATACACGTTTTTTTACTTTTCCGTACTTTTCACTTGTATATATATATCCCTTATTTTCAGTAAAATATAATGAAAATATTTTCTTATTATTTTCTTTATTTTGTATTAATTTCTTATATTTGTGTGTGAATTG
>Ga0255346_1001635_pt1 | contig 30690 bp, 25 predicted proteins | sample wastewater_treat_FD_194410 | JGI IMG/M metagenome (GOLD analysis project Ga0255346, IMG submission 194410) | Wastewater microbial communities from Lulu Island WWTP, Vancouver, Canada - plant22 | ecosystem: Engineered > WWTP > Wastewater > Unclassified | place: Canada: Vancouver, British Columbia...
AGTTTTGGAAACGCCCTTGCCGGTGTGGGTAGTGCGTGAACCATCAGGGCGGATCCGGTCACAGGTGAAGACCGGAAGGCCGATGCGGTCCAGATCGGTGACGTCGCGGGGCGATATCAGGTCCACCTGGTTGCCGGTTCTTTCGATAACCCGCAAGGTCGCCTCGGGGGTTTTGGAACGATGAGTTTCCAGCAGATAGACTTTCGGGCACTCCTGAAGCACGATGCTTGCCACGCCGATGCTCCTGTTCAGGGCAGTCAAGAACCACCCGCCCCCCTCTTGGCCACTTTTTCATCCACCAAGTCACACAAAGTCACACGAAGAAATCATTCAAACAAATGTTGGTTCGCCAGCTGGAGTTCAGGAACAAGCGGGGCAGCATCTACCCCACGGCTGCAGCCCTTCTCCATTCTGCGGTTCGATATTCGACCATCATTCGCTTTTCATCAGATATACTGATCCCCCAGTTCCGTAATGATCTGCTCCAAATCCTTGCCGGACTCGGCCTCCAAGTCGCGGCGCGCTTCCTTGAGGCGCAGCTTCAGATCGGGGTTCTCCAGGTCGGCCAGTCCCTGGACGGCGCCGCCGCGACGACCCAGCCGGTAAAGCAGCCGGTCCTCGGCTGGAAGTTCCAGGTATCGGTCGATGACCGCCAGCATTGAGTCGAGGTCGCGTGGCAGAGTGCCCTCGACTTCCGGCAGCAGGTTCATGATGTGATCCGACGTGAGGGTGCTGGTGAGGCCGTCCAGGGATTGCAGGAACAGTCTTATTTCGCGGGCGGTATCGTCGTCGGAAAGAGGGATGAAGCGGCCCGCTGTGACATCCTGGTATAGCGGAGCGCGATCTGGGATGCGAAGGCTGCGGAGACGGATGAAATGAGGGTTGATGGCGTTGAGGACCCGGGCGGTCTCCAGCGCATGGTCCCGTGACCATTGCCTGCCTCCCAGGCCGGGCATGATGTATTCAGAAAGGGTCATCCCGGCGTCGATGACCCTTCTCCCGCCCGTAATGTGCTGTTCAGCAGTGCAGCCCTTCTTAACTAATGCGAGCACTCGATCCGAGCCGCTTTCCAGGCCGACATGGATGCGGTCGAGGCCAGCCTCGTGGATCTGTTTCAGCTCGTCTAGGCTTTTTCGCGCCAGGGTGCTGCTGCGGGCATAGCTGGTCACCCTTGCGATGCCGGGAATCCTCTGCCGGAGATAGTGGATGGCCGCCACCAGGAGGTCGGTTGGCAGGATGAGGCTGTTGGCATCCTGGATGAAGACTCGCCCGGCTCCCGTGAAGGCCCACATGGCGACATACCGGTAATGCCCACCGTAGGCCGGGCTTGTCAGGACCCGGTTCATGACCTGTTGGTTAACCTGGCCTGCCAGTCCCAACGACCACGACAGCTGCCGGAGGTCGTCAACGATGTGGGCAATGGTATCGATGTCCCGCCGGATTTCTTCCAGACTTCGCCGACTGAACGCCTGTCCCTTGTAGACCGGGCAGAAGGTGCATTTGTTCCACGGGCAGTTCCGGGTGAACCGCAGCAGCAGACTGCCCGCCTCGCTGGGTGGCCGGATCGGTCCCTGTTCAAAGTGGCAGGCGGCAGCTGGAAACTTGCAGCCAGTCAAGGCGAATCCTCCGGAACTCAGGTGGTCGAAATCTTGTTTCAGCAGGGTGTCAAAAAGTGATCAATTCTCATTATACGGTGTATCGAGAACCCTGCAAGGTTCACAGGTGGGAAACAAACGCGAACTTTCCGCCACTTCGGACCGGATGGGGAGCAATCCACATAAAAAACTCAAGTTGGCTTGCTTCCCAAGATCTGGGCAACCGGTGTTATGAAATGTCGCCTCTCCCAGAAGCCAGCGGCGGCCGTTTTCCGACAGATGCGGCAGGGTGGAGTGAGCATTGACGAAACCGGCAAGGTGCCTAGAGAAAACCACCGAGCGCGCTCTTGATGGCCTCGAGGTCCTCCAACTGGTTGCGCAGAACCTCATGCACGATGCTGCGATCGATATCGAGATAATCATGAACAAGGGTGTTACGAAAACCGATCATGCGGAACCACTTTTCCTCCAGGTCTCTCGGCAGGTAGCCAGCCGCGGCCAGCAGCGAGGGGATGTCACGATAGCAGTTGACAACTCCCAGTTCAAGATCTGCAATAAGATGATTGCCCATATCCGTAATGGCTTCGATGGCCAATTGGAGAAATCGCTCCGCGCTTCCGTAGCGTTCCGGATTCTCCAAGAGTTCCTGCAGTCGATAGCGCTGCAAGCTCCTCAGAATGGCCAGGTACTCATCAAGCTTGTTCAGACGCTTGCGAAGAACTTCCCCTCGCACCATGGAGGATCCTCATTTTGTAGGCCTCACGCTGCACTTCGAGGTAAGGTTCGAAATCGAGATACTCGCGGACAACTTGGGCATAGAAAGCGCCTCGGTCAAAATTGCCGGTTGAATAGACGAGTCGGTTGTGCCGCACCGCTTCATATCTGAGCACGACATCCGACGTATCCAGAAATACCAGGCTCACCTCACAGAATCCGGAGCGGGCAAGGTCGGTCAGGAGTTGTAGCTTGAGCTTGTGGGCACCGGGATTTGTGGGCACCACCGCCAAATCCACATCGCTCTGAGGGTGGAGCACCCCTGTGGCATGAGACCCAAAAAGATAAACCGCTTGAACCTCTGGATAGCCCTGGAAAACCTTCCTCAACCCATCCCAATCGAGATCCTTGACGATTGGCATCGACGGTGATCGCATCCTATACCCCCCCATGTGCTAACTCGATGTCTTTTATACATTATTTCCTGCGGATTGACAACTGCACGGCGACGTGAACTTGCTCCTCGATGGGCTGGATCGTCATATCCATGAGGATGGCCAGGGAGAGGCCCGAAGTTCCACGGATGAACGAGTACCATCAGGCAGCCTCCTCGAAGAACTCGGCATCGGCGGCAACTTTTCTGGTCGAGAGATCTTCTGGTCGAGTTCCTATTTCAGAATGGGGCAAAAAGGTGTTACATATCTTGGCCGGTGCTCTCAAAATCAGCACAGCCGTCGGGAGCTCGGCAAGGATTTGGAGGTGGGATGGTTGTCGAGTCCTTGGGTCGCGAGACAATGCAAAAAGGTCGATGCTGGCTTCAGCAGGCCGGAAACCATGCAAAAGCGTTCACGGTCCCTCTGCGGAGCAACAGGAGTAATTGATGGAAGAGAAAATTGCGGCAGTCTATGTGATGGTTCGGGAAGTGGAATTGAAGCCTGAAGATGGTGGTTCCTATGGGGCGCCGCTGGCCGGGCAGAAGGCGGTCTGCCTCGAATTCCTCAGAGAAAAACTGGGAGAGGCCGCTGCCCGGAACGCTCAGGTATACACCCGTCGAAGGGATCTGCTGCTGGATATCGAGCGGAATCGCGTCTCTCATTTGATTGTCCGTAATCGAGAGCGTCTCGGAAACACTCGGGAAGAGATCGAGGCCCTTCTCTTCGAACTCCACATGGGGGGCGTGGAAATGCTGGTGGTCGACCAGAATTGAGGTGGCAGGGCGTGTGAGCATTCTCCGTAATTGCTGCGTTGGTGGGTTGGGAAAATCGCTCGGTGCTGCGGTAATGTTTTGGATCTTCCCGGGGACTCTCGAAAGAGCTGGGCACACCTCCCCGAATCCGCAGCGAGCGGTTCACTGAGGGTATCGAACTTTCAGGTGGAAGCGGCCGAAGCGGCGGACACGCAAGCCAAATCGACATGGCTCCGGAAGTGGGCTGGACCCGTGGCAGGAGACCCGAAGAGAACGGCCACTTGAAATCCAACCAAACTATGGCGTGGCGGCGTTGAACCAAAAATCGAAATCGTCCATCAGAGCCAGCACCTCGCCGAATTTGTCACGGTCTCCGACCACTTTGAGCTCACCGGACGATATCTTTTCTGAGGGTATCGCTCTTTCTGGGAATGATCTCATTCAGGGTGGTCCGCGTGAGAAAGCAGGGCGCGTCACACTGACTCATCGCAAACTGACGTGAAAAGCATTATGGGAGGAAGGGTATGACTCGTGTCAGTTTGGCAACATCGTTTTCTTTGCTCGCCTCGATCGCAGGGCCGACATCTGCCTTCGCAACGGTAACCCCTTACCTCGACCATACGCATGGCGGACTGGACTTGGGCGAGGTGCTCCCGCTCTACAGCGGAATACCGTTTGCGGGAATGCTCCTCTCCATTGCCCTGATGCCTCTCTTTGCCCCCCGTTTCTGGCATCATCATTTCGGCAAAATCGCCGCTTTCTGGGCCCTGATGGCTGCTATCCCGATGCTGGTCGTCTATGGTGGGCCGGCCGGGCATCAGATCTATCACGTCCTGATTGCGGATTACGTACCATTCATCATCCTTCTTTGGGCACTTTTTACCGTGTCCGGAGGCATCCTCCTGCGCGGGACGCTCCGGGGAACGCCGGTGGTGAACAGCCTCATGCTGCTGGTCGGTACCGCCCTCGCCTCGTGGATGGGTACCACGGGCGCTGCGATGCTGATGATCAGGCCGTTTCTGCGGGCCAATGACTACCGGAAGAACCGCAGCTTCATGGTGGTCTTCTTTATCTTCCTGGTGGCCAATATCGGCGGCTCCCTGACGCCACTCGGAGATCCGCCGCTGTTCCTGGGATTCCTTCACGGGGTGCCCTTCACCTGGACCTTCAACCTCCTCCCGGAGATGTTGGTGGTGGTCGCCATTGTTCTGTCCATGTACTTCCTCATGGATCTCTACATGTACAAAAAGGAGGGAGTGACCGCCCCCGTCGAGGAAGGCGCCGGTGAACCTCTCCGGCTGGACGGTTCGCTCAACTTTCTGTTCCTGGCCGGGATTGTCGGTGCCGTCCTGATGAGTGGTCTGGTCGACTGGGGATCAGTCAACCTTTTCGGTGTGCACCGAGCCATAGCGGATCTGGTTCGCGACTCCATCCTGATCCTCATGGGTATTCTCTCGCTTGTCACTACGGCCACGAAGGTGAGGGACGACAACGATTTCACCTGGGCCCCGATCCTCGAAGTGGCCTATCTCTTTGCGGGGATTTTCGTCAGTATGGTGCCCTGCCTTCTTATCCTCAAGGCGGGCTCGAAGGGGGCTGCGGTCTTCGTCATCGAGGCCGTGCGGGAGCCGGCTCACTTTTTCTGGGCCTCCGGCATCCTCTCGAGTTTCCTGGACAATGCCCCAACCTATCTGACCTTTTTCAATACGGCGCTGGGCCGATTTTACCCCGGCATCCCGGAATCCCTGGCGGTCCCGCAGTTCATCGCCGAAAATGCCATCTACCTCAAGGCCATTTCCTGTGGGGCAGTCTTCATGGGAGCCAATACCTACATCGGCAATGCGCCGAACTTCATGGTGCGATCAATCGCCGAAGAGGCGGGGACTCCGATGCCAAGCTTTTTCGGATATATGTTCCTGTATGCGATCCCAATCTTATGTACGACCTTTGTTCTGGTCACTTTTATCTTCTTCTAACAGGGAGGGGCTGTTCGTGAAAATCAAGAGGATTCTGTTTGCCACGAAATTCGAAGTCATGAACCTCGAGGCCCTTAAATCTCTCCTGGATCTCAAGTCGGCCGGGTTGGAGGAGATTCTTCTGACCTATGTTATTCCGCGCGATAAGGTCGCCTTTGTGGCGTATGGCGGCTATCTGAAGGAGGAGGCGGAGCGGTTGCGGGCGGAGGCCCGAATCCGCTTCGAAGATTGGTGTGATGACCTTGAGAGGGCTGGAGTGGGGGCGAAAGTCTTCATCGAGGTGGGGGATCCGGTGCCGGAGATCATGAAGCTTGCCGAAGCCGAACAAGTGGACCTGATCGTGTGCGGCGGCACCCGGCGGACGGGGATCGAGAAGATTTTCGCAGGCTCCAGCACACTTGAGTTATTGAGGCGGGCCAGGAAAATTCCCGTCTTCGTCAGCAAACACATGGTCGTTTGCGAGGTGGCTGGTGAATGCCTCCGACGCCGCAATGCGCATCCCTTCCAGAGACCGTTGTTTGCGGCCGATTGGTCTCAGCCATCCGAACGTGCCGTGCAATTCATCGCCGCTCTGAAGGGGTTGGTGAGCAAGGTGGACCTGATGCATGTTGAGGAAGTGAAAATCCCCAGAGATCAGGAGGCTGCAGTGTGGCAGCGCATCGAAGCGGAAAGCAGGGAGCACCTCCACCAATTCTGTGAGATCCTGGCGCAGATGGAAATCCCATCCGAACCACATCTCGCGGCGGGGGACATAGTCTCCGAAGTGCTGCGGCTCAGCGGCGAACTCAACTCGACCATGGTGATTCTGGGAACCACGGGCAAAAACCGGCTCCATGCCCTCTTCCAGGGCAGCCCCTCCCAGGAGCTGGCCGAAGCGTCGGATCTGCCGACCCTGCTGATCCCGTAGGAGGGTTTTACTTGTCGTATCGATGACACAAGCTGCAGGAGAATGCTCATCCTGCTTGCGCTGTTGGGTGCTTGCCTCATCCATGGCGTTCTTTGGAATGGGCCTCGGCGCAGCTGATCTCAGCCGCAAGACCCTGAAAACACCAGCAGCCGGTCGTTTGGTAAGTCGACCGGCTGCCGATTTTCTCTGTCATGATGCCATCAGAATGGTGTTAACCGGATTTGACCGCGATCTTGCGCGGTTTGATCGCTTCTGCCTTGGGCAGCGTTAAGGTCAGCACGCCATTCTTGATGGTTGCCTCGATCTTGGACTGATCGATGGCTCTGCCGAGCGTGAATTCCCGAAAATAATCGCCAACCCCATACTCCTGCAGCAGGAGACGCTCCGGGTTTTCCTCGAGGGTGACCGTGCCGCGAAGGGTCAGCTTGTTGTCCTGGACGTCGATGACCACATTATCCGGCCCCACCCCGGGCATATCGGCCACCAGAGTGAGGGCTTCCACAGATTCGTAAATATCCACCGCGGGAATATAGGAAGGGACATCCCGCGTGCTTTCGGCAGTGGTTTGGAGTTCCACCTTCTCTTTCGCCTGAAGATCTTTCTCTCCCATTTTCAGGACCTCCTCTCAATTCTAAGCAAGGTCTTCGAGAAGCTTGCGATACCGCTCCCACCCCCCTCAGTCGGTTTTTACCTTGATTTGTCGGGGGCGAGCCTCTGCTGCCTTGGACAGAACGATATTGAGCACCCCGTTCTTGAAACCCGCCTCCACCCCGCTCGGGTCAATACGGGCCGGCAGCGTCACGATGCGCCGGAAACGGCCGCCCTCGCGTTCGCGACGGTGGTAGTTGACGCCTTCGCCGGCTTCGGGGAGCTTTCTCTCACCTCGGATCGTCAGCGTATCCCCTTCGACGTGGATCTCGATATCATCCGGTTCCATTCCGGGCAGCTCCGAGCTCACGTAGAGGTTGTCATGGTCCTCGCTGACATTCAGAGGAGGGAAGACTCCCGGGCGGTGATAGGGGACTGTCCTGCCGGTGAAATCAGCGAACAGACGATCCATTTCCCTTTTCCATTGATCCATTAGACCAATGGGTCGTGGTGCACTGGGGCGATCATACCAACGGACAATAGCCATGGCTGAATCCTCCTTTCTCCTTGTTGTGATTGGCTATTTTTGCTTTTTACGAAAGGAAGATTAAGCACACCCCATGGGCCTGTCAATACAGGAGGAGCACCGGTCACAGCACCTTGAGAAGCTTCAGCCAGCCGGGATTGTTGACCATGGATTCAGTAACGGCGCTTTCCTGACCGAGCACCTTGACGATGCCTTCCGTTCGCAGCCGCTCGAGAACCTCGGCAAAGGCTCTGAATTCCCCTGCGGTGGTGGCCAGGATTTCGTCACGCAGGCGCTGGCGCTCCTCTTCGGTGTCGCCGGTAAGATGACGCAGCATGGCCAGGTAGCCTTTGGCATCGGGCAGCAGATAGGTGTCCATATGGCCGATGGCGCCCACAATGGCTTTGGTGAGTTCATTGTTGTTCAAGTCGACCTTCCGGAGGAATTCGACGGATCGGTCGAAATTGTCGATGGTTTTGAGAAGATTGGGATCACGGTAGGAAATGAAGGTCATGGTGCCCGAGAGACGGTCGAGCATGCAAAACGCGCCGTAGGCTCCTCCCTGCACGCGGATGCTTTCCCAGAGCCAGGAAGTTCGAAGATAGCCGGAGATGACCTGGGCAGAACCGTGGAAGCGGTACCCCAGATCGTATAGATTGGCCCCTTTACCCACATAATTGACCTGGGCCGGAATGAGGAGTCCTTCAAAACAGGGCGGCAGTTCCGGGGTCCAGGCGGGGCTCGCGCCTGGCGGAGTGCCTGGAAATCCCTGCAGGAGGCTGGTCAGCCGGTCTTCTGTTTGAGTCCAGTGCTTTTCATCGAGGGTCACATTCAGGATCAGGTGATCTCGCGTGATGAGCGTGTGACGAAGGTCTTCGAGGATGGCCAGAACCACAGGCCAGTCATCCTCCACCTGGCGGGCCAGGTCACGCAGAAAGAAAAGGTAACTCACCCCACCCATCTGTTCGGCCACCCATTCGGCTTCCCCGAAATGGGACCGCAGCCGCAGGTTGATGATCTGATGGCCACCGGGCACCAGCTTCTGTTCCTGTCGGGCCTTTTCTTCGAGGACCATCTGGCGAAAGCGTTCCCGGTTGTCAAGGTTCACGGTGAGCAGGACATCCCGCAGAATGTCCAGGAATTCATCCACCTGGGGCAGCATGCACTTGCCGCGCAGAAACAGCCACAGCGCTCCCCGCCGGTCAGTCCGGGAGGCCGAGGTGAAGAGCTCCGGGTGGATGCCGCCGGTCTTTCGGCTGATCCGCTGGGTCAGGGCAACGAAGTCCTCCTTCTCGGTGCCGATTTCCACCAAGGCCCGGCCAAAGAGTGGCAGAAAGGGTAGCTGGGCCTGTTTGAGACAATGCAGATCGAAGCCGGCGTCCAGGTAGACGATGCCGTTGGTGAAGAGGTCATGGTAGAAAACCTTGACCCCGTCTTTGGTCAGGATCTCCTGGGGAATGAGCCGGTTGGTTCGATCCAGATCGGCTATCGTGAGGGTCGGTATCGTCTGCAGCGCTTCCGGGGAATCGGGCAGTTCCTGCAGCCTCTTAAGTTCCCGGGTGTTGGCGATGAGTTCCTGCAACTGGGCGGGGGTCAACGCCTCCCTGATGGCTTTCAGCCGTTCCCGTTCGGCAGCTTCTTCCCTGGCGGCGAAATCCGGGTCGGGTTCCAGAATGAGGGTGACGCGATGGGGATTCTTGAGGAAGAAGCGCTCGATCATGGTTTCGAAAAACCGTGGGTTGGCTGCCAGGTCTGCCTTCAGTTGGGCGATGGGGGCTTCGAAGGCGAGCGGGGCGAGCGGATCGGCATCGTAGAGCCAGGTGGTCAGGGCGCGCAGCATCAGATTGAGCCCCCGCGGGAAACTGCCGCTGTTGTTCTCCCGCAGCCGAAATTCGATGGTGTTCATGGCGGCTTCAATGGTTTGCGGATCGATTCGCTGGCTGGCGAGAACCTCGAGGGTGTCCATGATAAGCGCTTCAACCTGATCGGCGGTTCCCGGGTCGATGCCCTTCAGCCCAGTGGAAAAATACATCTGGCGAAGTTCACCTTCCAGCCCCACTCCAGCCAGATCATCTCCCAGTCCGGACTCGATGAGCGCCTTGCGCAGGGGTGAGCCGGGCATCCCGAGGAGGATGTAGCGGAGCACGTGGAAGGCGACATTGGTCTTGGCGTCCGTGGTTTCCTCCAACAGCCAGTTCATGGTGAGCATCCCGCGGTGGACGGGCTGGTCTGAAGTTCCGTTGCTGTCCGCTGAGGTGTATGGCCGGGTGATGCGTTTGGGGGCGGCAAAAGAGGGCTGCAGGAGGACGCTGGAAGCCACCGGGATGGGTTCGAAAGCATTCAGATACTCGCTCACCAGTTGCAGACGGCGGATGGGATCGTCATTTCCGTAGAAGTAAAGGCGGGCGTTGGAAGGATGGTAATATTGCCGGTGAAAGGCCTTGAATTGTTCAAAGGTCAACTCGATGATGCGCTTGGGGTTCCCTCCCGAATCGAGCCCGTAGGCATTGTCCGGAAAAAGCGCCTGCTGGGAGTACTCGAACAGGACGCTGTCCGGCGAAGAATAGGCCCCTTTCATCTCGTTAAACACCACGCCCTTGTAGCTGAGTTCCCCTTCCGGGTCGTCCAATTCCAGGTGCCAGCCTTCCTGCTGGAAGATGAAGGGGTTGATGCGGGGGTAGAAGGCCGCATCAAGATAGACGTCGATGAGATTATAAAAATCCTGTACGTTTTGGCTGGCCACGGGATAGCACGTCTTGTCAGGGTAGGTGAAAGCGTTGAGAAAGGTCTTGAGCGATCCTTTCAGGAGTTCGACGAAGGGTTCCTTGACGGGGTACTTGCGAGACCCGCACAGAACCGAATGCTCCAGGATATGAGCCACCCCGGTGGAGTCTTTGGGAGGAGTCCGAAAGGTGATCCCGAAAACCTTGTTTTCGTCGTTATTGATGAGTGACAGCAGCTCGGCGCCGGTTTGCTCGTGCCGAAACAACTGGGCCTGCGTCTGCAACTCCGGAATATCCTTTACCCGTAGCCGCTCAAAGCCTTCGATTGTTGCCATCCGCACCTCCTCGAAAATTCCTGGGGTTCGACCACCATCCCGGTTCCATTGATCAGCCCGACTCGCTCTTCAGACCCGAATCGGTCCGATAATGAAGGCTGCGATCGCTCACTCAGCGCTCCGAACCCGGCGGGCACGCCAAAACAGTTGACAGGCGGCCACGTTTAGCACCTTCCCGGAGTTTTCTCAATCCCTCTATGACGGGCAATGCGAACCGACGGATAGATTGGCGCTTGTCTAACGGGGGTGAATGTGTCATTTCTGGGATACGAAGGGGTATGGTGACGGGATATCTTTTTGCCGGGGAGAGCCGATGAACAAGGAATCAGTCTATAGTGTCTGTGGCATGTGCACGGTTCGCTGCCCGATTCAGGTCGAGGTTGAAAGGGGTGAGTGCGCCTTTATTCGCGGCAACCCTCATGCGGCCGGGATCAATGGCTCCGTTTGTGCGCGGGGCAGTGCCGGGATAGCACTCGTGAACGACGACGAACGCCCCCAATCCCCGCTCATCCGGGAAGGCGAGCGGGGCGAAGGCAGATGGCGGCGGGCGACCTGGGACGAAGCGCTGGATTATGTTGCGGAGCGGCTGAAGGCAATCAAGGCAGGGTATGGGGGGCGCAGCATCCTTTTTTCGGATCGCGGCGGTCCTTTTCGTGACCTCCACATGGCGTTCATGCAGGGTCTTGGTTCTCCCAATTACTGCAATCACGATGTCTCCTGTGCGCGCAACGTCCATCATGCAGCCCTTTCCCTCTTCGGCTTCGGTCGCAAAGACGTTGTCTATGATCTGAAGAACGCCCGCCATGTGGTGCTCCAAACCCGCAACCTGTTCGAAGCGATCAACGTCAAAGAGGTCAATGATCTGCTTGATGGCATGGAGAAGGGCTGCAGGCTCACGGTGATTGACATCCGGGCCACGGTTTCCTCGACCAAGGCTGACCGGTTCCTGATGATCCGACCGGGAACGGACTATGCTCTGAATCTGGCAGTGATCCATGTGCTCTTGAACGAAGGGCTCTACGATGCGGAATTCACCGGCCGGTGGCTCAAGGATCTGAATACCCTGGACCGTTTCGTTCGTCCATACACGCCCGCCTGGGCGGAGCAGGAAACGGGTATCCCGGCAGGTGATATCGCGGCCCTGGCGCGTGAACTGGCGGAAGCGAGGCCGGCTGTTGTCTGGCACCCGGGATGGATGACGGCGCGCTACCGCGATTCTTTCTACGTCTCGCGCTCGATCTATATTATCAACGCCCTGCTTGGCTCGATCGGTGCCAAAGGAGGGCTGGCGGTTGCCAACAAGCCGGGAGATGTCGGCCGCAAGGGCTTGAAAAAGCTCGTCGATTTCTTTCCCAAGCCGGAGGAGAAGCGAGCGGATGGCGCCGGCTGGCGTTATCCCCACTTTGACGCCGGCCCCGGAGTGCTGCACCTGGCCTTTAAGGCCATCGAGACGGAAGATCCCTATCCCCTCAAGGCTTACATCGCCTATCGACACGATCCGCTCATGGCTTTTCCCGATCCCGAGGCGCTGAAGGAGGTGTTCCGCAAACTCGAGCTGCTGGTAGCGGTGACTTTCAGCTGGTCTGACACCGCATGGTTCGCCGATGTGGTGCTGCCCCTCTCGCCCTATCTCGAGCGGGAGAGCATCCTGGCCTGCAAGAACGGACTGAAACCTTATTTCTTTCTGCGACAGCGGGCGCTCGAACCCCGGTTCGAAACGCGGGCCGACTGGGAGATCATCGGCGGGCTGGCCGAAAGGCTCGACCTGGCGCTCCTGGCCTTCAAATCCGTAGAGGAAATCTGGCAGTATCAGCTCGAAGGGACCGGCGTGACCATGGACGACTTTGCTGCCACGGGGATGGTGACACTGACCGAGCAGCCTCGGTACCGCAAGATGGATGAACTCAAATTCAAGACCCCGTCGGGCAAGATCGAGCTCATCAACGACAAGCTGGAAGGCCAGGGGTTGCCCTCGCTGAAGCCTTACGAATCGCCCTGCAAGCCTCCCGAAGGCCAATTCCGGATCACCTTCGGCCGCTGCGCCATGCACACTCAGGGGCACACCGTGAACAACCTGCTGCTCCATGAACAGATGCCGGAAAACGTGCTCTGGTTGAACAGGGCGGTTGGCGAGAAGATGCGGATTGCCGACGGCGAAGTGGTTGAGGTTTCAAACCAGGGGTACTCCGGCAACATCAAGGTGAAACTGACCGAGTTCATCCAGCCGGAGGCGGTATTCATGGTGCATGGCTTCGGCCATGCCCTGCCCGCGGAGAGCCGAGCTTTGGGCAAAGGGGTTCCCGACAATGCGCTCATGCCAGGGGGGCTTGAGGTCTGGGATCATGCCGGCGGGGGGATGGCGATGCAGGAGCATTTCGTCTCGGTTAGGAAGATTTCCTGAGGATTTGATGTTGTGTGCCTCGATGCCGCCTGCTTGGTTGATGGCCGGCGTGACCTTCTTGCTGCTTTCTGGCGTGGCTGCCGCTCGTGACCTGCATCCGGCCGGTCGCTGGTTGGCCTGGTTCTGTTGTCAGAGAATGAAGTCCGTGGAAAGAAAGCGGGAGCTCCGTTCCGCGAGAATGGATTTGATGAGCCGTCGGTTGAGCTCGGTTCCCTTGGCTGCCACAAGCGTTCGAATCGTGAAGACTCTCAGAGCATCGGAGACGGACAGCGTGCCTTCCGCCGAATCCTTCCTGCCGGTGAAGGGAAAGGCGTCAGGACCGCGCTGGCATTGACTGTTGATGTTAACCCGGCATACTTGATTGACCAGAGGATCGATGAGTTCGGCAATGAGCCCGGCATTGCTCCCGAATAAGCTGACCTGCTGGCCGTAATCCGATTGCACGACATAGTTCATCGGCTCTTCAAGGTCGGTGAAGGCGGCGACAGGGACGACCGGGCCGAACTGCTCTTCGGAGTAGAGCCTCATGCCGGGTCCCACGGGATAGACAACCGCCGGTGACATGAAGGTGTGCGTCACGCTGCCGCCCTTGGCGTTGACGACGCGTGCCCCCCTGGCACGAGCGTCCTCGATCAACTCGGCAAGATAGTCGGTCTTGTCGGGTTCCGGCAACGGGGTGATCTGGACCCCTGAATCCCAGGGCATGCCTCCCTTGAGCTTGCCGACCGCGCCACAGAATTTCGACAGGAAGGCGTCGACAATTTCCCGGTGAACAAAGAGCATCTTGAGGGCGGTACAGCGCTGGCCGTTGTAGGAAAGAGCCCCCAGGACGCATTCCTTCACCGCATTATCGAGATCGGCGTCCTTCAGGACGATTGCGGCATTCTTGGCTTCAAGGCCGAGGATGCAGCGCAGGCGGTGCGGTTTGGGGTGCTGGTGCTTCAGGACGTCGGCAACCCGGCTGCTGCCGATGAACGCCAGCGCATCGATTCTTCCGGATTGCATGATGGGCCCGATGATTTTCTGCCCCTGACCGTAGACGGCGTTGATCACGCCTCTCGGAAAGGAATCCCGAAAGGCCTCGAGAAGCGGCTGGTAGAGCAGAACCCCGAGTTTCGGCGGTTTGAGGATCACGGTGTTGCCCATGATGAGCGCCGGAATCAGCGTTGTGAAGGTTTCATTCAGCGGGTAGTTGAAGGGACCCATGCAAAGGACCACACCGAGCGGGGCCCGGCGAATCTGCGCGATCACACCCTGCTCGATGACGAAGCGTGACGACAGGCGATCCAGGTCCTTCAGCGCATCAATCGTGTCCCTGATGTAATCGACCGTCCGGTCGAATTCCTTCTCGGCGTCAGGAAGCGTCTTGCCAATCTCCCACATCAGGAGTCTGACCACTTCGTCTCGTTGTTCCTGCATCCGATAGGTGAAGGTCTCGACATGCGCGATCCGTTGCTCGACGGACATGGTCGGCCACGCCCCGCGTCCATGATCATAAGCCCTGCAGGCGGCATCCAGAGCTTCCAGGGCTTGCTCGTCGGTCAGCAGGGGATAGCTGCCGATTCGTCTCCGGTGAAAGCCTCCCTCACTTGCCTCGCCCAGCGGGGACAGGACGTCTTGCTGCGGACCGGTCCAGTCTTTCATGACGCCATCGCTGAGGTATTGGCGCTGCTCGATGGGCGAGGCAATCCGATGCTGCTCCGGAATCAGGTCATCGCTGGGAAAGATCGAGTCAAAAAGCTCATCTGCCATGATGGTTTCTCCGTTTTCTTGGAAAAAAGATCCAGGCCTGTGCCCTGGGTCGACTGAAAGGATGAAGTGGGCGTTCAACTCACGGTTCCGAGCCGATTAGCCACGTGCTTGATTCGTGAAAGTGAACAGGTACTGCTCAGCATATAAGAAGAAGAAAAAGGTGTCAATCGTCATCTGCTGGAACTCTGGCGGCTCGGCAGAGCGACCGGGTGGCCTTTTCTCAATCATGGTGATATATGTCACATCCGACATATTAAAATGCGTGTCATTGACCAGAGTATTCTGGATGAACCGCAACAATCCTTACAAGTTGAGCGGCATGGGCAGCCGGCCCGATCCCTATTTGCGATGCGGTCTCGATCAAGGCCGGGTGTGGCTGGAACCTGCCGCGGGGAGGTCCCGTTCTGATGCCAACTGAAATCGAATTCAAGTTAACGTACGCCACCATGTTTGACCCGCCCGAAGCCCTGCACACCCGTTTCGACAAGTCGCTGATCGATATCCATCCAGGGCTGGGCAGGGAATACGGAATGCTCATTGACGGCAGGGAGGTTCTTGCCGCGGCTAAATTCGAAGTCCGCTCGCCCGTCGACACGCAGATGGTGCTGGGCGTTTTTCAGAAAGGAGGGGAAGCGGAGGCTGATGCCGCGGTGACCGCCGCGAAACGGGCCTTTCCCGGGTGGCGCCGCACACCCTGGCAGGAGCGAGTGAGCATCCTGCGGAAAGCTGCCGACCTGATCGACGAGCGCCTCTTCGAGATCGGCGTGGTGCTGGCCCTGGAAGTGGGCAAAAACCGCATGGAAGCGCTGGGTGACATCGCCGAAAGTGTGGACCTGATCCGCTACTGCTGCGACCGCATGGAAGCCGGCAACGGTATGGTCGTGGAGATGGGACGCGATCCGTTGCGCGGCCTTGATTCCCGCAACGTTTCCGTGATGTGCCCTTATGGCGTCTGGCTGGTCATCAGCCCCTTCAACTTTCCCGCGGCGCTGACCGGAGGCCCTGCCGGAGCGGCCCTGGTAACCGGTAATACCGTTGTCATCAAACCCGCCAGCGACACCCCCTGGACTGCGCGCCTGATCGCGGAGTGCCTGCATGAGGCCGGCCTGCCCGGGGGCGTCGCCAATTATGTTACCGGTCCGGGGAGCACCCTGGGACAGGCGCTGATCGATCATCCGGAGGTCGCCGGGATCACCTTTACCGGTTCCAAAGAAGTCGGCATGGCCATCTACCGGAATGCTGCGCAAAAGAGCTGGGTCCGGCCAACCATCCTCGAACTGGGCGGCAAAAATCCCGCCATCGTCTCGCGCCACGCCGACCTGGAGATTGCCGCCCGCGGCATCGTGCGCTCGGCCTTCGGCCTGCAGGGGCAGAAATGCTCAGCCTGTTCGCGGGTGTTTGTTGAAGCCCCGGTCTACGATGCGCTGGTCGAGCGCCTGATACCCCTCACGGAGCAACTGGTCATCGGTAATCCCACCGACCGGAGCGTGTTCCTGGGACCGGTCATCAACGGCAGTGCCTATGCCAATTTCCAAAGGTACCTCGAAGAACTTGCCCAAGCGGGAACTCTGTTGACGGGCGGCAGGGTGCTCAAAGAGGGCGACTTCAGCAAGGGGTATTTTTGTACCCCGACCTTTGCCGCCGACGTTCCTTTCGACCACCGGCTGTGGAAGACCGAAATGTTTCTCCCGATCACGCTTTTGGCCAGGGTTGCCGGCCTGGATGAGGCGATGGCCATTGCCAATGACGTGGATTATGGGCTCACAGCCGGTTTCTACGGCAACGACGCCGAGACGTCCTGGTTTTTCGAACACATTCAGGCGGGTGTCGCCTACGTGAATCGTCCCCTGGGAGCCACGACCGGTGCCTGGCCGGGATACCAGCCTTTTGGCGGGTGGAAAGGTTCCGGGGCGAGTGGCAAGAACGCCGGCGGACTGTACTATCTTCCCCTGTACATGCGCGAGCAGATCCGCAACCTGGTGCGCCGCACTTCGCCATAGGAGGCAGTCGGAAGGGTTTCGGCGTCCTGGGGGGGCACCGGAAGTTGCTCTCCTGGCCGGTGCGTCTCATGTCTGGGCAAGGCAACCTCCAGCAACGTGGTCAAACGCAAATAGTTCCAGGCTACTTGGCCGTTTGATTTGTGCTTTATCCCGGGCTGATACGGTCAGTCTTCGTAGACCGTGAGTGGTTGCCTTTTGCTCGGAGCCCAGCGACTCTATCGTTACCTTCCGTCATCAGGTGCCGTAGGGGAAGTGCTCCGCCGTCGGATAGCCCGAGACCTTTTCTTGCACCTCTTAGGCCATGTCCTGTGAGCTTTTCCCCAAAAACCGGCCCCCCGTGCCTGCCCGTGATTGCTATCTTCCACGATCCGTTCAGCCGTTCTGCAAATTTACTTGTAATTATGTATGGAAAAAAATAAGTAATGCGTTGGAAAGTACTTTGTAGACGCTAAAATCAAGGGCTGACATAGCCGTGGCCGCTCATCGGTGCTGCGCTCATGGGCGGGAAGGTCGAGGTTCACGATGCAGGACCACGAAATCCTGGTGATTGAGAACATTGATTTCCGTTACGGGGCGCGAAAAACCCTGAGCAACCTCAGCTTTTCGGTACGAGAAGGGGAAATATGCGGCCTTCTCGGCCCCAACGGCTCCGGGAAGACCACTCTGCTCAAATGTATCAATCGCATTCTAAAGATCAATTCAGGGAGAATCACCATAGGCGGCCGCGACCTGGCAAAGCTTTCGCGTGAGGAAATCGCCGGACTGATAGCGGTTGTGCCTCAGGAGCTGAACGTGGTCTTCTCGTTCACGGTTATGCAGATGGTGCTCATGGCAGGCAGCATAAGGTTTGGTCTTTCGGGCACGGCAAAGCGGAATGACCATGGGCACGCGCTCGAGATTCTCGAAGAACTCCACATCAAGCATCTTGCGGAACGGCGATACAACGAGCTTTCCGGCGGTGAGAAGCAGATGGTGCTGATCGCCCGAGCGCTCTTCCAGAAGGCAGGGATTCTGCTTCTCGATGAACCCACCTCACACCTCGATTTCAAACGCCAGTACCTCATCATGGAAATGATAAGAAAAATAACGAAAGAGAAGGACCTCACCACCATCATGACCCTTCATGACCCCAATACCGCAGGAAGATACTGTGACCGACTCGTCATGTTGAACAGCGGCCGGATCAGTCACCAGGGGGTGCGGGACAAGGTCTTCCACGCGGCATACCTGGAGGCGCTCTACGACATGAGGATCGATATGCAGCGTACGGATACCGGGGCGGAATACGTCCTTCCGGCATTCAAACCATGAAAAGCAACAGCGCCTTCCTTACCATCGCCATCCTGTTGATCGTCTCCGTCGTCTTCGCGCTCACCACGGGGCAGTACCAGATGGAGTTGACGACGCTGGCGAAGCTCACAGCCCTGAAGCTTTCGGGGCAGCAACCGGGAGATGAGCTGGCGATGCCGGCCATGGTGTTGTGGTCGGTCAGGCTGCCGAGGGTGCTAATGGCCCTGCTGGCCGGGGCCGCCCTGTCCGTGGGTGGGGTTGTGTTTCAGGGGGTTATGAGAAATCCCCTCGTCTCTCCCTCGTTCCTCGGAGTCACCCACGGGGCCATATTTGGGGCCTCAATTGCCATCATATTCTTCAGCAAATCGGCGTTTTTCGTGGAGAGCTTCGCGTTCTTCTGGGCGGTAGTGGCGGTGGTCCTCGCGTACGCGATCGGGAACCGGGGCCTCAATCCGATAACCACCCTGGTGATCGCCGGCGTCATTGTATCGACCTTTTTCATGGCGGCGGGGTCGTTTCTGAAATACATCGCCGACCCCTACGAGCAGCTCCCCGGAATCGTATTCTGGACCATGGGCGGGCTGAACAATGTCCTCTGGGCGCATGTAACCAGGGCTTTCGTTATTGTCTCTAGCGGCATCGCCGTGATCTGCCTGTTCAGAGGGAGACTCAACCTCATGGCCCTCGGGGATGAAGAGGCGCTCTCCATGGGAGTGAACGTCAAGTGGGCAAGGGTTCTCTTCATGCTTTTCGGGACCCTCATTGTAGCGGCCGGAAGCTCGTCCTGCGGCATCATCATGTGGGTCGATCTGATCGTCGCGCACATGTCGCGCCTGCTCATCGGCCCGGATCACGGCCGACTGATCCCCTTTGCTGCCTTGCTGGGAGGGGTGTTTCTACTTCTCACGGATACCATCGTCCGGAGCATGCCGGGCGGAGAAATCCCGATAAGCATCGTCACGTCTTTCATCGGCGCTCCTCTCCTGGGCTACCTTTTGCTGAAGCAAAACCATGAATGGAAGGGATAGGACAAAAATGAAGAACATCTTGCTGCTGCTCACTCTGACAGTCGTGCTGTCGCCGCTCCAGGGGATCGATCTCCCTGCTTATGCCGGCGATTATCGGATGATTACCGACATGGACGACCATCAAATCGAGGTGCCTGTCAACCCGAAGAGAATAGCGTGTATGCACGGAGTGTCCTCGGACAGGATCGTCATGCTCGGCAAAGGGGACTGCCTGGTCTTGATGATTAAACCATTCCCCTGGGCTTACCGGCTTTATCCCGAATTGAAAAATGTGGAGACCGCGCAGCCCCCGTTCACCGCTGATGTCGAGCGCCTGCTGAACCTGAAGGTCGATCTCGTCCTCTACTCCCCCTTCCCTGGTGAAGCAGAAAAGTACCGGGCCGCGGGCATCAAAACGGCGTGCGGATTCTCGGCCCAAAAGAGGCCGCGGACCATGGAGCAATTCATGGACAACTTCAAGCGGCAGGTGAGATTTTTCGGCGATCTTCTGGGACCGGAGGCGAAAGTCAGAGCGGAAAAGTACTGCCAATACTTCGATGCGAAGATCCAGGCCATCCTGGCCATCACCTCGAAGATCGGCGTCGAGGACAGGCCGACCGTCTATTACGGCGGAAGAAGCGGGAACCTCCTGTTCAGCCAGGGTAAGGCCAGTGTCATGCACTGGTTTACCGAAGTCTCGGGCGGCAACTTTCTGCCGCAGGCTCATGACAACAACTTCACGGAAGTCAACCTGGAACAGGTCTGCTCATGGGACCCGGAGATCATTCTCATCAGCGGGTATGGCAGCACCCTGGAGAGCGTCAGGAACAATCCGAACTGGGCGCCCATGCGGGCCGTCAAGAACGGAAGGCTGCATATTATCCCTACCGGGGTTTTTACGTGGGATCTTGCAAGCGGCGAAAGCGTACTGCTCGCCATCTACCTGGCAAAGATCTTTCACCCGGATCTGTTCAAAGAATGGGACATGATTGAAGAGATGAAAACATTCTACTCCGAGGTATACGGCAAGACCATAACGACTGACGATGCGGAAAGGATCCTGAACGGTCTCGGACCGAGGTAACGTTGCACTTTTCACTTGTTTATCGGGATCCGGGGCAGCTGTTGGAGGAGAGGCCATGCGATGTGCGATATGTGAAAACCTTTGCCCTATCGATGAGGACCGAACCGGCCTTTGCGGCATGGTTATGAATCGTAACGGCGTAATAATCGAAAAGTATCCTGACAGTTATCTTGTGGTGGTTCCGTCCGCAATCGAATCGATGCCGATGTTGCACTATCATCCGGGAAGCAAGTTCCTGCAAATCTGCACCATCGGCTGCAACTTCCGATGCCCTGGCTGCGTATCGTGGGTCCTCACGGAGAACCCCGGCTCCATGGCGGGTGCGGTTCATCACATGAAACCGGCGGAGATCGTTGCCAGGGCCCTGAGAGAAGGGTGCCGAGGGATCATGTTCTGCTTCAACGAGCCGGCCGTGTCGTTCTTTACTTTCAAGAAGGTGGCGTCTCTCGCGCGCGAGAGAAAGCTGCTTGTCGGATGCGCCACGAACGCCTATTTCACGGAAAGTTCATTCAAGGACCTTCTGCAGCATATTGATTTCATAAATATCGGGATAAAAGGGTGTACGGACGACAGCTATGCCGTGTTCGGAGCAGCCTCCGCGGCGCCGATATTCAGGAATCTCAGGTTGAGCGTTGAAAGCGGCGTGTTCACCGAGGTGGCAGCCGTCTATGTCAAGGGGCGTGAAAAGGAGGTTCTGGAAACCGCGAACCGCGTTGCCTCAATTTCAGAAGATATTCCTTTTCAAGTCATGCGCTTTATCCCCCTTGGCACGGCGGATATCGCCGATGAGCCTTCCATACGGGAAGCCGAGAAGCTCTGCGGGGACCTCAAGAAGCTGCTCAAACATGTATATCTTTTCAATTCACCAGGCACCTCCTATCTGAACACCACTTGTCCGGAATGTGGAGAAGTGCTTGTGCGCAGGGGCTTCAACGGTCCCATGTGTGCCCATGTTTCGGACTTCAAACGTGATGGCGTTTGTTCCTGCGGCTTCAGACTCCCCTTTGCCGGAACATTCGAAAAAGACGCTGGAGTGCAGGTTATCGGTTTCTACGGAGGATACAAAACCATTCACAGCCTGGAAGCAATTCAGACCATTCTGGCCTTTATTGGGGAACGAGATCCGGGCGTCATTGCTTCCGTATTGCAGCGTATCCTGGAAACGGGCTTCATCGAAAGATTATACGAAAAAACCAAAGAAATTGATTCTTACTTAAATACCTTAGATCACTTCGCGGAACTTGCCGGCAGAACCCGTGAAGCAGGTGAGCTCAGAGAATACCTGGAGAGGCAGGTGTCGATCATAAGAAGAGAAAGCGCTGATGCAGAAAGGCCGTCGGTATATTTCGCCCTGGGCCATCCCCTCATCGCTGTCTTCGGTGACAAGTTTGAATGCAACCTTGTCGAACTGGCCGGCGGCCGTTGTGTGAACAAAGATATAGCCCGGGACAGCACCCCGGGAATGACCATACCGGAAGCAACGCTCAGGAGGCTCAATCCCGAAGTAATCCTCGTCAGCGGCGTCATGGGTTGCTCGGCAAGCGATATCTACGAATTCTGCATCAACCGTCGCCTGAATATCAGGGCCGTTACGGACAAGAGGATCTACAGCACCTACCCCTACCCCGCATCAATCAGACCGGACTGGGTGCTGGGCCTGATGCAGATAGCCAATGTACTTCATCCGAAACGGTTCCGCTTTGACCTGGAGAAGCTTGCCGATGAGTTCTACACGAGATTTCTGGGCATCCGATTGGATTCCGTCAGAGAGTGCCGGTCGCCTGCCCATCCGGCGGTGCGGCCGAGGAACGATGCCTCAAACACCGCATAGGAACCGCCGCGAACGCTTCGCATCGGTATCTGCCTCGGTTCGGTTGAGGAATCATTTGCGTCAACCTACTCCGAGGTATACGGCAAGACCATAACGTCTGACGATACGGAAAGGATTCTGAACGGTCTCGGACCGAGGTAACATGATGCATTTTACGTCAAAAGGATGCTGCAAGATGAACCGGTTGGAAAGACCCGCTCTCGTTCGCCTGGCGTTGCTCCTTTTGCTTTTGGTCTGGTGCGGATGCACCTGCTGTCCGCGCCCTCAGGAGCCAATATCCCCATGGAAGTTCGCCGTGCTCGCCGACACGCAAGGAAGCCGGCGGGCTGAGTCTCAGAAGCCGTACCTCAACGAACGGGTCCTGGCAATGATTGCCGCCGACATTGTCCAGGAGCGGCCTGATTTCGTGCTGGTGGCCGGGGATCTTGTAAGCGGCTGGCTGCATCACGGCGGGGCAGACTACCCAACCCAGTTTGCCGCGTGGCAAGAGGTTATGAAACCCGTCTATGAGGCCGGGATCAGAGTCTACCCGGTAAGGGGCAACCACGAGGATGGGCCGGAACGCTTCGCCCTGCCCCCTCTTCCCGCTGACCTCGAACCGCCGCCCGACACCCCGGCGTTGCTCAGGGAGGCCTTCCGCCAAGCCTTCGATCAGCCCTATATCCCGCAAACCGGGCCTCCCGGAGAAGAGGGGCTCACATACAGTTTCAGTCATAAGAACGCCCTCGTTATCGGCATCGACGTCTTCAGCGTTCATCAGCATCAGGTGAATCAGGCCTGGTTTGACGCCCGGATCGCCTCCAGGACGGAAGCACATCTCTTTGTATACGGCCATGAGCCGGCATTTGGCGTAAGCCACAAAGACAACCTTTCTCTCTATCCTCGAGAGCGGGATCAATTCTGGAATGCTCTCGGTAAAGGCGGGGGCCGTGTCTACTTCTGCGGCCATGATCATGTCTATAACCGCGCCGCTGTTGCCGATGAAGCGGGGAATACGATACGCCAGATCGTGATCGGTACCGCAGGGGGAACCCTCAGGACCTGGTCGGGTCAATACGCCGAGGCGATGAGAGTTGAAGGGGAGTATCACAAGAGCGGCCTGCACGGCTATGTGATCGTGACGGTAGCCGGAGCCGAGGCCACCATCCAGTGGAAAGCCATGATTGACGGGCAGCCAGGTAGTCGCTGGGAGGTTCTTGACAGCTTTTCTTATACCCTTTCCGAAAAAACCAGCCGACAGCGGCGGAACCGGCAAGGCTCGGCGGCCGGTGACGCCGGGAGCAACGCTGCCCTGTCGGCGAGTTCCGCCGCCCTCAAATAGCCCGGCAACCCCTCCGGAATCACCACGGGCTACCCTCCTTTTCCTCAATCCCAACAATATTCTCCTTGAGGCCAAGGTCGACCCGCACCGTACTGGGGTTCGGGTGGTGTTCGTCATGAATCGGCCAGACAGGTGCACTTCTTTTCACTTGTATTTAACACGTCATTATACTATGTTAAACATACATACCTGTTGGAACTGAAAAACCCCGAGGCTGAGAGGTTCGGCAAACACAGGAAGAGAGGCGGTTTGGGTCCCGTTGTGGTTGTGTTCTATTTCACCACCAACCCGCTGCCTCTGTGCTTTGCGGGCTTCTTTTGAGAAAGGTTGAAGGTGAAAATATTATAGAAAACACCGATAGAAATCCCAAGATCCATCCAGTCTATGAATTGGACATTGCTCCTAATAGTGGATATCAGAGGACTCCCTCCGGATCTTAATCAGTTGAGTGCGGTTGGGATCTCACTTTGAGGGCGTCTGCCTCTTCTTGATGTCAAGGACGTTCTGGAGGGTCGATGCTTGTTGTTAGTGCAATGCAGGGCTGGAAGAGGAGCACCTAGCGAGTCTGCGCATATCGGAAGATCTGGAAAATTTCTGATATCGCAGCACGAATCGTCATTCAATCTCATGTGGAGGAGGAACAGACATTGACAGCCTACAAATGCGAAAGTGGAGATTTGACTCGGGAAGAGGCGCTGGCACAATTACTTGACCAGTATCGGGATTATCAGGGAGGGCTGATCCCGGTCCTCCAGGAAGCCCAGAACATTTATGGATACCTGCCCAGGGAGGTGCTACAGCAGATCGCCGGGGAACTGCGCATCCCGTTCAGCAAGGTGTTCGGGGTGTGCACCTTTTACGCCCAGTTTCACCTGAAGCCCCGGGGACGCAACATCGTTCGCGTCTGTCTGGGCACTGCCTGTCACGTACGCGGCGGCGCCAGGATCTTCGAAGCAGCCCAGGAGAGCCTGGGAGTAGGGCAGGGCGGAACCACCGAAGATCTGCGCTTCACCCTGGAAACCGTGGCCTGTATCGGCGCCTGCGGTTTGTCGCCCTGCATGATGGTCAACGACGAAACTCACGGCCGCCTGGTTCCGAAGCGGGTTGGCGGTATCTTTGAAAGCTACCAGTAGAGGAAGGAGGGCTGCAGAGTTGAAAAGCCTTGATCAAGTTCGCGCAACCTATCAGGAAGAATACCGGCATAAAACCGCCAAGAACCGTATCGTCGTGGGACTCGGCACCTGCGGCATCGCCGCCGGCGGCGAGAAGGTCATGACGGCCATCAAGGAGCAGGCAGCGGCACGGGGTTTGGACGTTGCGGTCGATTTTACCAGCTGTATCGGGATGTGCTACCGCGAGCCCGTGGTGGAGGTAGCCGTGGCCGGCGCGCCCAGCGTCATCTATGGCGATATCTACCCCGACAAAGTGGAAATGCTGCTGGAGAGCATCGAGAACAAGACCCCGGTCTACGAGTGGGCGGCGATGCAGATCCCCAACGGTGCCGTTCCTTATGAAGGCATCGCCATCATGGACCAATCCCCCTACTACCAAAAGCAGGTGCGTTCGGTAACCTCGAGGCTCGGGCGGACGAACCCCGAGAGCATCGTCGACTACATGGCCACCGGCGGCTACGAAGGCATCGAAAAAGCTCTCAAGATGGATCGCATGGCGGTCATCGACGAAGTCAAGAAATCGGGCTTGCGAGGGCGCGGCGGCGCCGGTTTCCCGACCGGCACCAAGTGGAATTTTGTCTACGGCGCCCATGGCGACAAGAAGTACGCCGTCTGCAACGCCGACGAAGGCGACCCCGGCGCTTTCATGGACCGGTCCGTGCTGGAAGGCGACCCGCACTCGGTCCTGGAAGGCATGATGATCGGCGGCTACGCCATCGGCGCCGACGAAGGCTACATTTACTGCCGGGCGGAATACCCCCTGGCCATCAAGCGCCTCAACCTGGCCATCGCCCAGGCTGAAGAACACGGCCTGCTGGGTGAAGACATCCTTGGCTCCGGCTTCAACTTCACGATCAAGATCAAGGCCGGGGCGGGTGCTTTCGTCTGCGGGGAAGAAACCGCGCTGTTGAACTCCATTGAAGGGCTGCGTGGCATGCCCCGGGTGCGGCCGCCGTTCCCGGCCATCAAGGGCCTGTTTGGCAAGCCCACCACGCTGAACAACGTCGAGACTTACGCCAACGTGCCGTTCATCATCCGCAAGGGTGCCGATTGGTACGCGGCCATGGGTACCGAGAAGAGCAAGGGCAGCAAAGTCTTCTGTCTGACCGGCAAAGTCAACAATACCGGCCTGATGGAGGTGCCCATGGGCATCACCCTGCGCGACATCATCTTCTCTATCGGCGGCGGGATCCAGGACGGCAAAGCCTTCAAGGCCGTGCAGAGCGGCGGCCCGTCCGGCGGCTGCATCCCCGCCGAGCACCTGGACACTCCGATCGACTATGAATCCCTAGGCGCGCTCGGCGCGATTATGGGTTCCGGTGGCCTGGTGGTCATGGACGAGAATACCTGCATGGTGGACGTGGCCAAGTTCTTCCTGAACTTCACCCAGTTGGAGTCGTGCGGCAAATGCACGCCCTGCCGGGAAGGCACCAAGCGGATGCTGGAGATCCTGCAGAAGATTTGCGACGGCAAGGGCGAGATGGCGGATATCGACACCCTCGAGCTCCTGTGCCGGGTCATCAAGGGCAGTTCTCTGTGTGCTCTGGGTCAGACTGCTCCCAACCCGATTGCCACCACTCTGCGCTACTTCCGCAACGAGTACGAGGCGCACATCAAAGACCATCGCTGCCCGGCCGGCGTTTGCAGCGCACTCTTGGTTTACTCGGTGCAGGCGGACAAGTGCAACGGCTGCGGCGCCTGCCGCCGGGCCTGCCCGGCCGGAGCGATCACCGGCGAGAAGAAAGCGGTCCACGTCATTGACACGGCGGTTTGCATCAAGTGCGGCGCCTGTTTCCAGAAATGTAAATTCGACGCCATTTTAAGGGCATAGGGGAGGTTGAACAAAGATGGCTAACATAACCCTGACGATTAACGGAAAAGCGGTAACCGTTCCGGCGGGAACCAGCATCCTGGATGCCGCGACGGGAGCCGGTTTCTTTGTGCCGACCTTCTGCCACGACCCGGCGCTCCCGAACTATGGCGGCTGCCGCATTTGTGTGGTGGAAGTCAAGGGAGCGCGCGCGCTGGTTGCGTCCTGCAGCGCCGAAGCGACGAATGGGATGGTTGTGGAAACGGAATCCCCGGCGGTGGTGGAAGCCCGCAAGACCATTCTCGAGCTCATCCTGGCCAACCACCCGCCTGACTGCATCACCTGCGAGAAGCTCGGCGACTGCCGCCTGGAGGAGTACGCCTATCGCTATCAGGTGAGCCCTCTGACCTTCAGGGGAGCAAAGCACGATTATCCGGTCGAGGACACCAATCCATATATCGTCCGGAATATGAACAAGTGCATCCTGTGCGGCAGGTGTGTTCGTACCTGCGAACAGGTGCAGGATCGGGCGGTGATTGACCTGGCCTACCGAGGTTTTAACACCAAGGTGGCGCCGGCCATGGACACCGACCTGGCCGAGTCCGACTGCGTCTACTGCGCCCGGTGCGTGGCGGTATGCCCCGTGGGCGCCCTCACCTACAAGAACATGGCGTTCAAGGGCCGGCAGTTTCAAATCAGGAAGGAGCCCGTCACCTGCACCTTCTGCGACGCCGGCTGTACCTTCGACATCAACTACAAGGGCGATAAGGCCATTGGCATTACCGCCAAGGCCCCCGGCGAAGGCCGTCCCCTCTGCCTCAAGGGGAGACTTGGCTTGGAATTGCTCAAGGTGGACGATCCGATGGCTCCAATGCTCAAGAAGGATGGTGAATTCGTGCAGGTATCCTGGGCCGAGGCCCTCGGGCTTGCCGGGGTGCTCGAGAAGATGAAAGAGCAGGAAAAATAGAACCCCGTAGGTCAGATAACTTGTATGGTCAGCTCACCACAAACAAGCTTCAAATCACGTTTCGTCAAACCCGGGAAAGCCGGAATCCAGGCATTTTTCTGGATTCCGGCTTTCACCGGAATCTGCTCGCTGCCTTGTCAATGATGCAACAGAACTGAGCAAGCGAGAGAGGGGGGAAGCAGAGTGAGTGGATCGAGGGCTGAGCCACTCATTCGGCAGGAACAAGGATGGTATTTCCGTCAAGCGATCAATTGATAGAAATCACTCCGTTCCCCCGGTAAAGCGTTATTCCTTACCGATCATGACACTGGTTGCCTTGATGAGGGCGCACACCTGGTCACCGACCTTGAGGCCGAGGTCCTTCACCGCGTCAACAGTGATGGCGGAAGTGATGACGTTGCCCCCACCGATGTCGACTTTGACCTTCGCCGCAACCTGACCCTCTTTCACTTCCACGACCTTGCCTTTGAGACAGTTTCTGGTGCTCAGTTTCATGATTTTCTCCTTTGTTGGTGTGTATCATTGGGGCTCAGCCCAACCTGACATTGAACAGAGTTTATTAGAACCACTCCAACGAATTAAGTCAATCAAAAAAGGCATAATACAGACGTGTTTTTAGATCACTACTTATATACGTCAACATATCTTCTTAACAGTGGATTCGTGCTGATGAAACACTCGGCATAGCGCCACCGCTTTGTGCTGGGGTTCTTTGCCATGAGGCATTCCCAGTGCTTTCTTTGGACGATGCCAGCAGGTTTGGGTCCTTTCAATGATTTTCGGGAAAGCTTGGGCGCTTTCGTTGACGCTGACCTGCTTGATGATGACCCTCCGTGAAGGTGGCTTGACTTTGCCGGGTGTGAACCATATGATCTAGCTCCACTGGAGGGTTAGCATGGCCGCGCCTTATCGTGGGAACTGGCTGATGGCTATATTGGATTCATTGAATTTGTGGGAATGGGAGGGACCTTATGGCAAAACTTATCAAGGAAGAGACTGAGAGTGGGCGACTCCATATTGAATCGCCGCTTATGGGTGAATCCTTGGTGGACAAAGGGCTGCTTAAACGTACCGAGGCGGTGGATTACTTCCGCATGCATCCCGACATCAACGTCATCAAAATTGGGGGGCAGAGTATTATCGATCGGGGCCGCACAGCCATCTTGCCGATCCTGGACGTCCTGATTGAGGCTAAGGAGAAGTACAAGATTATCTTGATGACAGGGGGCGGCACCAGGGCGAGGCACGTCTACAACATTGGGGTCGATCTGGGGATGCCCACCGGGGTTCTCTCAAAGTTGGGCGACAAGGTCTCCTGGCAGAATGCGGAGATACTCAGCGTGCTCCTCTCCAAGCACGGAGGGGTGAAGATTGGACACGGAGATAACCTGGAACAACTCACCATGTTCTGCCGGCAGGGATATCTGCCTATTACTTACGGCATACCACCCTACGGCTTTTTCGAACACCCGGCGGAACTCGGTTCCATCCCTCCCCATCGCACTGACTGCGGAGCTTTCCTGCTGGCGGAAAATATCGGCGCCCGTTCCTTGATCTTTCTGAAAGACGAGAAGGGGCTCTTCGATCGCGATCCGAAAAAGGTCGAGCCATCCAAACGAGACGGTCTCAAGTTCTTCGGGCGGGTATCAGCAAAAGACCTCCTTGAGGTGGATCTGGACGATCTGATTATCGAACGTCCCATCCTTACCCTGCTGCAACGGGCAAAATGCCTGAAGGAGCTCCAGATCATCGATGCGTTGCATCATCCCGAGCATATCCTGGCGGCTCTTGAAGGGAAACATGTGGGGACCATCATCTACAAGGAAGAGTAACCCCGGAGGCGGGTGACCTCCAGGGTCCGATGTAGGAGCTGCGCTGAACGGCGGGAGCTGTCCGATTTTCTATTCCTCGCCTCCTTCCTCCTTGCCGGCCTTCAGATACACAACGCTGGCTCCCGTCGCTTCCACGATCTGGTCAAGTTCCTTCTTGCGGATGTGTTCGACATAGATCTTCAGGTCGGCGCCGTGAACGCCTACCATCCGGAAGCGAGGTTTCTTTTCACCCTTTTCGACTTTGCGTCGCTCTCGGACAAAGATTGTGGCCATATGAGTCTCCTTTCCATGCTGAAGGGTTCGCTACGAAAAACCACCTGCCTCTATTTTCGCTTTGATTATATATCCTTCACAGATATAGGTCAATAAAGAATATGAAAGAGCCGAAAAAAACGCAACGTCGTCCACAGCAAGGGAAAAAAGACCGCTTCATGCAGCCGTCAATCTTGCTGGGGCTTTATGCGAAGCCTTCTTATGGGTATGAATTGATTCAGAATATCCAAAGATTTGGGTTTGTGGAGGGGTTGGCTCCGCCGGGCATGATCTACCGCCACCTTCGCCAAATGGAAGAAGATGGTCTGGTCTCCTCCCAATGGGAGACAGTGGGCGTCGGCCCTGCGAAGCGGATCTATCAACTGACCGACGACGGGAAACAGATGCTCGGCATCTGGATCGAATACATCGAGCAGCAGGTCAGAAACCTCAACGAGTTGATCCGGCAATACCAGGAACTCAAGAAGAAAGAAGCTTGACTCACTCCGACCGTCTCGAACCGGCTGTGCTCTGACCGTGCTCCGATTTCTTCCTTTTTCCACCCAGGGATTCCCATGCCCCGTTTTCCATGGGAAGTACCGGCAAAATCGCCCGCCCGCCCCACAGGCGCGGGCGCAGCCAGTTTTTGCAGCAAACCGTCTCATCGGGAGTGGGGACGCGGCTGTCCCGGTCGAGGGAGACCACCAGGATGCCCATCGCGTCGAGGTTGGAGACTCTCAACTGCTCCGGCAGCCCCCGCAGTTCGCCGTACTGGATAAAGCGACCGCACCAGCCGTCGACCGTCAGGCCGACGGCGGCGGCAGCGCCGATGATGCCCTGGTTGGTGCCCCCATGGCCCGAGAGATGAGCCCCGTTGACGACCGTGAGGGCATCCTTTTGGCTGACCACCTGGCTGGTGCAACGTCGCCCGAAAGCGATCAGTTCGGGGAGGGCACGGTCCCCCTCGCAGACGATGCAAAGCCCGGGGTCACTCCCTTCAAGCGAATAGCGTTCAATATGAGCCACCGCTCTGGCGATCAATTCGGGGAAGAGCGACTTATCTTCCATCTCCACCACCGCACAAGCGCTGCTGTTGTGCGAAGTGTAAGGAATTTCGGGGTGAACGAGCAATTGCTGGCGCAGGACCCCCCACGTCCGGCAGCCCTCGGGCAGTTCCCGGTCAAACCAGCGGGCTAACTTACCGGTACCACGATCCGCGTCAAGATGATCGGTATCATCAAAACCTATATAAACCCTCATCAAACCATCTCCTGCCATCGCTTCAAAGACAACCTGGCGCACAACCGACTGAACCAACAACCGCCGCCACAGTTCGAGCCACTATGGACTTTCATTTTGGCAACCTGTTGTTTAACATCCCGCCGGTGCCAGTGCAACCCCAACCCCCCCCCCAAACCTTC
>Ga0255346_1001641_pt1 | contig 30638 bp, 26 predicted proteins | sample wastewater_treat_FD_194410 | JGI IMG/M metagenome (GOLD analysis project Ga0255346, IMG submission 194410) | Wastewater microbial communities from Lulu Island WWTP, Vancouver, Canada - plant22 | ecosystem: Engineered > WWTP > Wastewater > Unclassified | place: Canada: Vancouver, British Columbia...
TACTGCATATAAAGTGGGTTCGTTTCCTTTTAAAGCATCAGGTCGCGCTCGTGCAAGCATGGATTTAGATGGTGTCATAAAAGTTTTGGCCGATAAAAATTCAGATGAAATTTTGGGAGTCCATATGATCGGACCTCGTGTGGCCGATATGATTGCAGAAGCGGTGGTGGCTATGGAATTCCGTGCCAGTGCTGAGGATATAGCTAGGATTAGCCATGCACATCCTACTTTTACCGAGGTTTTCAGAGAAGCATGCCTCGCAGCTACAGATAATCGAGCGATTCATGTTTAATCGTAAAGCATTGAAAGCGTTAAACTTATATTTGTTTAACGCTTTTTTTTGCTCTTTTGAGTGGTGCTAATTTCTATGACATTTGTCGAAAATTCGTAAAATCAATTGTGTTTCCTATTTTTGGTAATCTCAAAAAAATATCACTCCGTTATTTATGAATAAAAAACTACTCTTAGGGTTGTTCGTTTTGATAAACAGTTTGGCTTTCGCCCAAACTCCAGTGTGGACATGGTCGAAAAGCCACAGTTCTCGTATAAATAATAATCCTTATGTATCTTCAATTAAAGATGCTGCAGGCAATATTTATGTTTGTGGAGAGTTTGAAGGTACCGTTAATTTTGGCGGAGTAAATACAACCGCAATTGGATTTGTCGATTTGTATGTTTCGAAATTTGATCAAGCCGGAACTCTCCTTTGGACAAAAACTTATGGAGGAGCATCAAACACTATGTATCCCGGCGGACTTGCGCAAGACCAGGCGGGTAACATATTCATGACAGGGAGTTTTTCATTCGCTATAAATATCGGATTCCAAACTTATTTATCAGCTGGGAATAAAGATGGATATTTAATAAAGATTGCTCCGGATGGTACTCATCTATGGGCTAAAACTTTTGGCTCTACCGGATTAGAAGATTTTAAAGCTATTTCTTGCTATGGCACTAATGTATATGTTTGTGGAGGATATTTCGGATCTTTTATTGCTGACTCTTATACCCTACCTACATCGATAAGTAATTCATTTGATGCATTTGTAATAGCTCTAGATTCAAGTGGAGTGGCGACATGGGCATCTACAGGTGGTGGATCAGGTGAAGATTATTTCAAGTCATTACAAGCAGATCAGAATGCAGTTTATGCAGGAGGATATGTTTCAGGTAATTCAACTTTTGGATCTATCGCACTGAATTCAGGTGGAGCAGGGAACGATATTGCATTTGCCAGACTGTCATTAACTGGAACTTTTACTTTGGCGAAAAGGTGTGGTGCTGCTAGTACCGATCAAGTAAATTCTATTGGAGCCGATAGCTATGGTAATATTTATATTGGAGGAGTTTTCTTGGCAACAGTAAATTTTGGTAATTCTATTTCTTTGACAGAGACTGGTGCACCTCCGGGATCCGGAGCAAATGGAGATGGATTTATTGCAAAATATGATTCTAATGGAAATTGCTTGTGGGCCCGCAAAATGGGTTCTTCTGTTACTGATGATGCCACAACAAATATTTCTGTTTCACCTAATGGCTATGTTTATGCATGCGGGTTGTATCACGGTACAGTTGTTTTAACCAGCGCTGTAACGCCACAAGTTTCTTTGTCTACTATTGGTGGAATGGATGGCTTCTATGTTAAATATAATCCATCTGGAAGTATTCTTTGGGCAATTAAAGCAGGAAATACAAGCGATGATAGAGCTAAAGTTATTGTTAGAGATGAAAACGGCTATTGTTTTGCAATGGGTGTTTTCTTTGGAAATTTAACTTTAGGCTCCTTAGCTCCTATAGCTTCATCGTCAATAACAAATAGTACTAGTATTTATATCGCTCGCTTAAATGGATTTACTACCGGATTAGTTGAGGCAAAAGCAAATACCAATTTTTCTTTATTCCCTAATCCTTCTTCTGGATCTGTTCAAATTGAATTGCCTGTAAGTAAATTCATCAATGAAGTGGAAGTATTTAATGTAACAGGTCAACGAGTTTACAATAATGAATTCTCACTGCCGGTTCAAAAAACAACTATTGAGCTTGGAAATCTTTCTCCAGGAATCTATCTGGTTAAAGTCCTTACTCCTGAAGGTTATGTTTCGAAATCCTTAGAAGTTCAATAAATAAAATTGTAATGAACAAAAAAGGCGATCCAATTTGGGTCGCCTTTTTTGTTCTATCCTGTATCCTGTATCCTGTATCCTGTATCCTGCATCCTGCATCTTTCCCCCTCATCACCTAGCCTTATACCTACACAACCCTTCCTCTAAAAACTTATTATACTCATCAACATCAGGTGTATAGCTTTTTGGTACTGCAAGTAGCTTTCCGTTATTGTCTACTAGTACATAATATGGTTGAGTGTTTTTGTTGAATACTCTCGCTTCTAAGTCGCTCCATTTTTTCCCTGTCGTTTTTACTTTTTGTCCACTGAATGAACTTACGTATTGTTCGTTGGCAGGAAGTTCTGTTTTATCATCTACATATAACGATATCACTACATAGTCATCCGATAAATGCTTGAGTACTTTTGGTACCGACCAAACATTGTCTTCCATCTTTCTGCAGTTTACACAACTCCATCCAGTGAAGTCAATCATTACCGGTTTGTTTATCGATTTTGCATACGCCATTCCTGCTTCGTAGTCGTGATAGCAGTTTAAGTTGTGCGGACAACTTCCTCCGCCATGCTCGTCTTTTCCCGTTTCTTGTATCCATTCTTTGTAAAATTCAGGAGGTGGGAATCCACTAATCATTCTCAATGGCGCACCCCATAATCCCGGAATTAAATACAGTGTAAATGCGGTTGCAATAATTGCAAATATGATTCTTCCGGTTCCAATATATGGTAAGTCGCTATCGTGCGAGAATTTTAATTTACCTAATAAATACAACGACATCAATCCGAATATCGTAACCCATATAGCAATAAATAATTCTCTCTTTAAGAAGCCCCAATGATACGCTAAATCAACATTAGATAAGAACTTCATCGCTAATGCTAATTCTAAAAATCCTAAAACAACTTTTACGCTGTTTAACCATCCACCTGATTTCGGTAAGGTGTTTAGCCATCCCGGAAATGCTGCAAATAATGCAAATGGTAACGCTAATGCAGTCGCAAATCCCGTCATTCCCATAATCGGCCCTAAATAACTCGATCCTTTCGCCGCTTCAACTAATAAGGTTCCAATAATGGGTCCGGTACATGAAAATGAAACTAAACTTAAGGTAAAGGCCATAAAGAATATTCCTATTAATCCGCCTTTGTCCGATGCTTCATCTGCTTTGTTGATCCATGAACTTGGAAGCGTAATTTCAAATGCTCCCAAGAATGATAACGCAAATATGAAGAAGATAATGAAGAAGAGTAAGTTGAAGAATACCGAACTCGCCATTTCGTTTAATGCATCTGAACCTAATGTTACGGTTACTAAAAATCCGATCGTAACGTAAATGATGATAATCGAAAATGCATAAATAATGGCATTGCTAATTCCTTTGGCTCTCGTCGGACTTCTCTTTGTGAAGAAACTTACCGTTAATGGAATCATTGGGAATACACACGGAGTTAATAGCGCAAATAATCCTCCAACCATTCCTGCAATAAATATTCCCAAAATGCTTTTGTCGCTACTCTCGCCCGTTACTCCATTACTACAACCAGGATCTAATATACTTACATCATTCGATGGATCAGGAATTTTACCAACTGACGCAGGAATAACTGTTGTAGCTGTATTACTAACGGTAGGCGTATCCGAAATTGCCGGAGTCGTTGCTACAGTATCTACATCTTCTTCTACACCTTTTATTGGGATGCTGAACTCTACTTCATTTGGTGGCGTGCAGTTTCTGTCGTTGCATGCCATCGCCTCAACCGATCCGGTAATCTTAAATGACTTATTACTTGTCAATTTTATTTTCTGACGGAATTCAGCAGAATTTTCAAAGAACTTCACTTTCATCTCGAAGTTCTGATCAAAAATTTCTTCTGCCTTTGGCTCAGTTACTTTTCCGGAAAGGGTGAAGTTTTTATTCGTATTGAATTTGAATGTCGTGGGAATCGGTCCTCCAGGCGGAATATCTTGTGAATATACATGCCATCCTTTCTCAACAGTTGCTTTAATGATGAGTGTAGCTTCTTTGTCTTTCTGCTCAGCTCTGAACGACCATTTTACCGGTTGTTCTATCTGTGCAAAGAGGGATGTCGTCATCAACAAACAAAGAATTATGCTGAGTAAGCCCGATCGTTTTAATTGCTTCATAAAGGTAGTAGCGGTATTTATTGAACTTGTTTTGGCGGATTTTGGTAATGCGAATATAGGACTATTCATAGTTTCGTAAAAAAATAGGTGATTTGTGCCGATTGGTCGTCATATGTAACGATTTCCTTACTCCTGTTAACATAATAATAACTTATCAATGCAAAATCGCCGGCACAACCGGATGTATGCATCAACAAAGCTCCTGCCAAAATATAATTTAAATGGGCAGGAGAGATCGCAATGCCAGTGATTAACAATGAGTTAATAATTATGAACGGTGCTATGGCCAGAAGGATAAATGGTTTCGAGGCTATCACAAATCGATCAGCCATCGCATAGAAAATCAGTTTTTTTATATGTGCTTTGTAACTCACTTTGGGCGCCCCAGCTAACTTATAGCCTATGCCATGTATAAGTTCGTGAATCGGAATAAGCAACGCAAATAATGCAGCACCAACACCGAATTTCATTAACGCATCTGATTTTCCCTCAGGAAGTATTAGCCAGCTAATCACCACCGTTATCAAAATAACAATGTTGAATCCCCAGAAAAAAATCATTACTGGATTGTTTGGTTTTAAATAGGGCTGAATAAATGGTACAATTTCCGTATGCTCAAATTGGTCGCATAGTTCATAGCCCTTTTCTTTCAACTCTTCCGGAAGAATCTTCATTTCGTCAAAAATAAATGAATCTATTTCATATGGCTGTAACTTATGTCATTTTAATTGATATTTTCGAGTAAATATTCTTCAAATTATTATGTCAGCAACCGATTTATTAAAGTATCCCATCGGACCATTTAAGCGTCCGGTAGAAATTTCCGACGCCGATTTGAATATGTGGATGGAAATTATTGAACAATTGCCTTTGAAAATGAGAGAGGCTATCAACGGATTGAATGCCGATCAGCTCGATACTCCTTATCGAGAGGAGGGATGGACACTTCGTCAGGTTGTTCATCATGTGGCGGATAGTCATATGAACGCTTATGTTCGTTTTAAACTCGCCCTCACTGAAGAGAACCCTACAATTCGTCCTTATTTCGAAGAGCTCTGGGCTGAACTGCCGGAGGCGAAATACGGAAATATTGAAGTCTCATTGCGTTTGTTGGAAGCCCTTCATAATCGCTGGGGTATTATGTTGCGCAATATGAGAAGCTTTGATTGGAGCCGTACATTTTATCATCCCGAAAAACACCTCACTTTTCGCCTCGATGAATGTTTAGCACTTTATGCATGGCATAGTAATCACCACGTTGCTCATATAACCGCAACTCGAAAAAGTAAGAAATGGTAAACGAAAAAGAGGCCCCGAAAGGCCTCTTTTTTTATGCTATGCTTTTATTCATTGGCTCGTGCCTCAATCGGTGAATGAAATATATCGATGCTGCAAAAAGGAAAAATGCCATCGCTTGATGTATTACGCCTAATGAAATTGGAACTTTGTAGAGTAATGTAAATATCCCCAATATTACCTGTATGAATATAAAACTTAGTAATAGCATTGCTGCATGTTGATGGTACTTTTCCAGTTTATTATCGCGCATTGCCGATATGCCAACATACAACACAATTAAAGTAATTACATATGCTAATGTTCGATGAATGAATTGTACGCTCGCTAAGTTGTTTATTAAGCTCAATCCTCCTTCCTTATTGAACATGTAAGTCATCGATTCAGGTAACCATTCTCCTTCCATCTGCGGCCATGTATTATAAGTCCATCCCGCTTTCGTACCTGCAACAAATGCTCCATAAATAATCTGAAGAGTTAGCAAAATCAAAATAGCCATGCCGTATTTTTGATATTTCGTTATGGCGTAACCGTTAGTGCTTTTTACAGGGTACAATTGAGAAAGCGCTACTTTGAATATATATCCAAATGTGATAAAGGCAAAAGTAAGGTGTATTGCTAATCGTATATGACTCACTCTCACATTTTCTGTTAATCCACTCGATACCATATACCAGCCTAAGAACCCTTGAATGCCTCCAAGTACAAACATGAATAGCAACTTAGGCATTAACTCTTTAGTAATAACCTTTTTACTGTAGAAGTAAACAAAGCCAATCATAAAAACAACTCCTATCATCCTTCCAAATAGTCGGTGAATGAATTCCCAAAAGAAAATAAATTTGAAGTCACTTAATGTGAAATCAGAATTTAGTAGTTTGTATTGCGGAATTTGTTTGTACTTATTAAAGGCATCTACCCACTGTGCTTCGTTAAGTGGAGGAATTGCTCCTGTAACAACTTTCCATTCAGTAATTGATAATCCTGATCCGGTAAGTCGAGTTATTCCACCCACAACTACCATTCCGAATATTAAAAAGCAGCCCATGAAAAGCCATAGTATCATGCCGCTTTTGTCACCCGATTGATCTTTTATTGTCATGGTTATTTTTTTTCTTCTGCTTTCATTACCAACTGTGCAGTGTTCCTACTTCGTTGTTCTAATAGTATGTCTCTTCCTGTACTTAATGTTTCTATTGTCGACGGATAATAATGTCGGATAGTATAGAGCTGCAGATCTGAGTTATATCTCACTCGATAGTCTTCTTTTAATCGCTCAATTAATTTAGGAACCTTAAATTGATCGTCATCAATACAAACAGAAAAACTAATCGCAGAGTTTTGCATCAAGTTTAATTTTATTCCGATTTCTGCAAATGTTCCGAAAATGGAACTTAAATTTTCTTCTGCTATAAAGGAGAAGTCTTTCGCTGCAATACTAATTAGTACTTGATTCGTTTTGAAGATAAACGATGGTACTAAGGGTTTCGTTTGAAGGTCTTTTCCTATGGTTGTGCCTTTTGCCGCAGGTTGTAAAAATGATCTTACATGTAATGGAATATTTTTATTCTCTAACGGCTTAATGGTTTTCGGGTGAATTACTGATGCTCCATAATAGGCCAATTCGATTGCATCTAAATAGCTTAGTTGTTCTAGCTTTTGTGCATCATTGAAGAATTTAGGATCAGCATTCAATACTCCTGGTACATCTTTCCATATTGTTACCGATTCCGCATTCATAATATGTGCAATAATAGCAGCGGTATAGTCAGATCCTTCTCGTCCTAATGTAGTAGTGAAATTTTCACTTGTATTTCCAATGAAACCTTGAGTAATAATTATTGAATTTGTTTTCAATAATCCCGAAACTTTTTCATTGAACAATACTTCACTTTGTTTCCAATCTACTTTCGCTTCACGATAATTATTGTCGGTAAGTAAACAGTCGCGAATGTCGAGCCAACTGTTATTAATTCCGTTTTCATTTAACCATGAACTTACAATAGTGGTCGAAATTAATTCTCCAAATGATACTATTTGATCGTAGATGAAATCATAACCACGAGGTTCGTCTTCTATTACCCATTCTATTTCGACAAATAAATTGTTTACTTTTTGATATACTTCATGCTGCTCGTTTTCGAAAAGTTCACTCATGATTTTCTCATGAAATGATTTTATTTCTTCGAGTATCAATAAAGCATCGCCCGTCTTGTTGTAGCAAGCGTTAACTACTTTTTCAAGTCCATTCGTTGTTTTTCCCATCGCTGAGATTACAACAACTAATTTTTCTCCTTCAAATTGTTTTAATATTTCTCCTGCGTTCTTTACCGCTGATGCATCTTTTACTGATGCGCCACCGAATTTGAATACTTTCATACGCTATGTAAATAGTAGTTACTGTTTTTTGTTTTCTTCTGATAGTTTTTTCATCTGAAATTTGCTTAACTTACAGTTTATCCATTCAGAGTCTAACATTGCTTTGTACTTGTTGTAAAAATGTATCGCTGGTTGGTTCCAATCTAATACTTGCCAATGTAATTGGTTGGCACCCATTTCAAGCGATTGGGATATTACTTCGTCAAATAATAATTTCCCTACTCTCTTTCCGCGCATTGATTCTGTTACAACAATATCGTCAAGGTAAATTCCCTTTCCTTTCCAAGTTGAGTATTTGATAAAATAAATGGCCATGCCTACAATTACGTTTTCATGTTCCGCTACTAAACAATAAAATACAGGGCGCTCCCCAAAACCATCACGAATCATCTCGTCAACAGTATTGGTTACTTCTTGTGGCGCTTTTTCATATTCCGCTAGCTCACATATCAACCCGTGAACAGCGACCATGTCGTCGGGTTTAGCCTTTCTGATACTGATTTTCATGGCGCAAATTTAGGTCATTCGGGAATGTTACTGCCGCTTTTTGCTAATAATAAAGTAATAGTTCTTGTAGTTTTTATGATCTTTGTTCCCTTATGAAGTTGAATTACAGAATTATTGGGGAAGGTCAACCGGTCTTGATTTTTCACGGCCTTTTTGGAATGAGCGATAATTGGCAATCTTTTGCACGTAAATTATCCGAATCAGGTTATCAAGTGGTTTTGGGTGATTTGCGTAATCACGGACATTCCCCTCACGATGATCAACACGATTATTCTGTAATCGCTGCCGATATCGCTGAGCTCATTTCTGACTTGAATTTGATTAATCCTGATGTTATCGGGCATAGTATGGGAGGGAAGTCGATGTTGCAACTTATAAATGATTTTCCCGGACTAGTTCGTAAAGCAATAGTTGTTGATATTGCACCATACCGTTACCCCGTTCATCATCGCGAAATTTTAGACGCTTTGCTGTCTGTCGATTTGTCTATTGTTAAACGTAGAGCAGAGGCTGAAATGATTTTAACCGATAAAATTGATGATTTAGGTACCCGCCAATTTTTACTGAAAAATTTGTACTGGGAATCCCCTGATCAATTGGCTTGGCGATTTAATTTGAATTCTTTAAACCGAAATATCGATGAGGTTGGTGAACCAACTTGGCCTTCTGTGCAAAATGATACTCCTGTTTTGTTTGTAAGAGGAGGGATGTCGGGTTATGTTGATGAAAGTAGATACGGCGAAATTTTACAGTGGTACCCGAATGCTAAATTCGTTACAATTGATGGTGCAGGACATTGGGTACATGCCGATAAACCCGATGAGCTCTTACATACAGTTGATGACTTCCTGATGTAATCCGAAAATAATTTGCGTAATTCGAAAATATTTTTACTTTTACATAAATTGTTTGAAAAACTATTCAATTATGATAAAAGTTAAGTGCATATTAGCAATAGTATTTTCCTTATTTGTATCTGAAAAAGCATTTAATGCAACTCCTCTAACTGCAAGTTTGATACAAAATATTTCTTCGTGGTGCGGTCAACCAACTGGGGAAATGACTTCGTCAGTTTATGGAGGTCTCCCTCCTTATAACTATCAATGGAGTAATGGTTCAATAAATTCTTCTATTTCAGGGCTGAATGCGGGTTCTTATTCGTTAACTGTAACAGATGCCGCGGGTACTTCGGTAACAGTTTCCGGTGATATAGATTATCTTTCTGAGCCGGCGTTTTATTGTATTGGTGTCGGGATGTCTGCTAGTGGATTAAATAATGGATTTGCTGTAGTAGGTTTGTATGCATCTGCTATTGGAAATGCTTGGTATATACCTCCAGGACAAGTAAACATATCGCTTTGGAATGTAGCTACTGGCCTAACAGTTGAAACTTATACTGAAACTTGTACTTATCCTGGATGTGGTGTTATTTATTATACTTTCGATAGCTTGCCGCCAGGTCATTATCAAGCCTCTGTTTACATTAGTGGTTTGGGATGCGGAAAAAATGTTGAATTTTATGTTAAAGAAATGCCGGCAATAACACCAAGCTTTTCTACAATGCTTGCATGTAATAATTCTGCAACAGGAAAAATTATCGGACATTTAAATCCTAATCCTTCTTTTAATACATTAACATTTGCAAGTGATCTAGCTGGAGGATTCTCCACCCCTCCCGTATTTTCTGCTTATAAACTAATATTTTATAATGGAACTACTCCGGTTAAAGTGTTTAATACTCGAGATTCAATTTTTATGGTAGATGGTTTCACTCCCGGCAATTATAATTATAAAATTTTTGTCGGTGATACTTTTGAAATGAATCAAAATCCTTATTTGCACGATTCGGTATTAGTTGCTTCCGGTTCTCTTATTGTGGGTAATGACCCAAATTGCTCTTATGTTTATGGTAAAGTTTTTGCTGACCAGAATAAAAATTGCAATTTCAATTCCGGCGATTTTTCACTCGATAAGGTTCTTGTTGAGTTTAACCCAGGTGGCTATTCTGTAACTACTGATGCTTCCGGAAATTATTTGCTTCCTCTTCCTCTTGGAAATTATTCTGTCACTCAGCATACACCGTATTTGTACAAACAACTTTGTCCAGATTCTGCTACGTATATCCTGAATAATAATGTTGCAGGTAGTTCATTGCTTTTGAATATTGCTGATAGCGTTTCTGTTGTCCCCGATTTAATTGTTGGTGTTATTTCTAATACTGCACGCCCCGGATTTGATGTCGACTATATTGTTAGTTGTAGAAATTTAACGCCTAACTTAGTTCCTTCGCAAACATTAACTTTTACCGCTGATCCTTCTCTAACTTTAGTTTCAATTAATGATACACCTGTGTCAGTTATTTCAAATGTGTATACTTTTAATACTTCACAGTTAACCGCTTTTGCTAATCGCGAAATTCGTTTTAAATTTAATGTGCCTGCTACCGCTGTATTAGGATCTCAACTTATTACAATGCTCGATGTTTCTGCCGCACCGAATGAAATAGTACTTTTTAATAACTTCGATACTTTAGTTCAAGTTGTTTCCGGCTCGTATGATCCTAACGATATTTCTGTTTCTCCTATAGGATTTACAAGTCAAGGATATGTTACCAATTTGCAATCATTAAGCTATACAATTAACTTCCAAAACACAGGAACAGATACTGCTTTTAATGTTACCGTTGTTGATTCTTTACCGCTTTCATTGGATAAGTATTCATTGCAGATTTTGGGGTATTCTCACCCTTATTCTTATGAGTTTAAACCGGGTAATGTTGTTGCATTTCATTTTAATAATTTATTATTACCCGATAGTAATGCGAATGAAGCCGCAAGCCATGGTTTTATAAAATTCAGAATTAATCAGCAGGCGGGAAATACGGCAGGAACTCAAATAAAAAATAGTGCTTCTATTTATTTCGATTACAATGCACCCGTTGCTACTAACGAAGTGTTAAATACTATTTTCGATTGTAATCAAATGGCTTCAGTGTCGTTCGTAGATGTAGGTATTTGCGAAGGGGAAAGTTTTACTGGTATTGCAACAACTTTGTTCCCAATGAGTGTCGATTGGCTACTCGATGGTTCGTCGGTTGCCACTGGTAATTCGCTTTCAGTGAGTAATGTTGCAACAGGTGCTCATGTAATAGATGTTGTTGTGCAGAATGATAACTGTAGTACTACCAATCATTATTTAGTTGATGTTTATCCTACTCCAAATCAACCAAGTTTCAATCAAGTCCAAGCAACGTTAACTTCTTCTCAGGCTTTCGCATATCAATGGTTTTTCTCGGGACAACCTCTTCAGGGCGAAACAAATCAAGTGTTGAATGCAGTTGTAAATGGATTTTATAGTGTTATGATAACCGATACTAATGGTTGTTCAGCTATAAGTGATTCGGCGTTAGTTACTGTTGTAGGATTGTCTTCTATTTCTTCTAATGGAGTTACTATATCGCCTAATCCTGTAAAAGATATGCTGCAAATTCAAGCCAATAGCGATGTGATTTGTACCTCACTGCAAATTTTTGATATCAGCGGAAAAGAAATGCAAAATGTAAATGTGGATAGCCGAATCAATCAAATGTATCTGAATGTGCAAAGGTTGCCATCCGGATTATATTTGATGAAGGTGAATAAAGAACATGATTTTAGTATGTTCAAATTCGTTAAAGAATAAAGACAAATTTTGTTGCGGTTATTTCCACTTCACTGTTTCAAGCAAGTGAAGCATGTCTTCTTTAATATACTTAACTACCGGCGCAAGACTATCTGAGTTTGGTGCTGCATTAAAGTATAATGATCCGCGTAAAAAATGTTTTGCACTATCGGTGACAAAGAATTGTGTTGGCGATGCCGCATCTCCTCCGATGTCGTAAAAAATACCACTCACTCCATTCCCAAAATCAAGTACTTTTTCATTGATGGAACTGGCTTTGGCAGTATGCTTGTAAACTAATGTCCTGGTGTCTTCAGTAAATCTTTCTAAATCTCCATTTAACGATTTGTAAGTGAAGTAAACTTCTCCGTTAAACTTTGGAAAAATTAAGTAATACCAACATGCTTCCGCTCTTCCATTTGTATCGGGAATAGCAAGAGCATATTCAGGAATGTCAAAGCTGAAAGGGCAGGAGGCAGGCTCGAATTTTTTATAAGTATGTTTCGGGAAATCGATTCTATAATAACCGCGAGGCTTAGGTGTTCCCTCTGAGTCGTCATTGTTACATGAACTCATTAGAATTCCAGAGCAGATTAGCAGTAGAGCAATTAGTTTACGCATAATGCAAAGATGCAATTTTATATCATGCATGAAAAAGGCGCTTTTTGAGCGCCTGAATATTTTTAAGAGTTTAATTTATGATCTTAGAAAGGAAGATCTCCGCCCATATCTCCTATATGAGGTGTGTCGTTACCATGGTCATGATCACCATTACCGCCATTGCCTGGTTCGCGCTTACTAAGCATCGTCATATTTTCAGCAATAATTTCAGTTGCGTATCGCTTAATGCCGTCTTTCTCCCAATTGCGTGTGCGAAGTTTCCCTTCTATAAAAACCATATGCCCTTTGCGTAGTTGCAACTTCTCAGCCGCTTCTGCCAATCCTCTCCACAATACTATATTATGCCACTCGGTTTGGTCTTGTCGCTGCCCGTCTTTGTTTTTAAAATACTCGGTTGTGGCCAATGGGAATTTAGCTACCATTACTCCTCCTTCCATGTGTCGGAACTCAGGGTCCTTGCCTAGGTTTCCGATAAGAAATACTTTATTTACTCCCGACATCGTCTTAATTTTTTATTGGTTCTACTTAGCTTGATCTGAACTGATTTTGGGGTTACTTATAAGGCAAAGTTAACATTTCCTTTTACCCGACAAAGTTTCAGGAAAAAATCCTCCTTTTATTGCTGTCGTAACACTAAAAATTAGTCGCTATCCAATAAAATCGTTTTCACTAAGATACTTCACAATCAATTGCGGCATACCTATATTGTCGAGGTGATTTATTGATATTATCTCATAGCTAGAAGCTGCTTTCTTCTGATTTAGTTTAGGCGCACTCATCCACCAAAAGTGGCAGTGAAGCGTTTGATGCGAAAGAAGATGCTTTATTTGCTGGCTTTTCTTTATAAGAAGTATATCGGCTATTCCCGCAATTTCACTAGCAAACGATACAACTTCCGATGGTTCGGGTTCTTTTTTAGCCGGCGACTCAATTAGCGGAAATTGATAAAGCCCTTGCCAAATATCCTTCGAAACTCGTTTTTGAACTACCGTTTTGCTTCCATCATGAAGAATAATAAAGTGAAAATGGCGGTCGCGAACCTTTGTTTTCTTGGATTTTACCGGTAAAACGTTGACTTGCTTATTTTTTAATGCAACGCAGTCGAAGGCAAAAGGGCAAGCGATACAATCCGGATTTGCTGGCTTGCATTGCATCGCTCCAAACTCCATAATTGCCTGATTGTGTAATCCGGGTTCTTTTTTATCTAAGAGTTTTTCTGCCAAATCGGCAAAGTCTTTCTTGCCTTTAGTGCTATCGATGGGTGTTTCTATACCATAAAGTCTTGAGAGAAATCGGTATACATTGCCATCCACAACCGCATGCGGTAATTTGAACGCAAAAGATGCAATTGCGGCCGCGGTATAATCGCCAATTCCCTTTAATGATCTGATATCCTTATAGTTAGATGGAAATTGATGGTTAAAATCGCTTGCTATTTGCTTAGCAGCGGTATGTAAATTGCGGGCTCGCGAATAATAACCAAGTCCTTGCCACATGCGCATTATTTGTTCTTCAGGGGCTTTTGCCAAATCAGAAACTGTAGGAAAAGTATCGGTAAATAGTACCCAATATGGCAGTCCTTGTTCCACCCTAGTTTGCTGTAACATAATCTCCGACAGCCAGATACGATAAGGATCGGTGGTCTCGCGCCAGGGTAGTTCCCGGCGGCTTTTTAGGTACCAATTCCGCAAAACCCCATTGAAATCCTTCATAAATATCGTAACGGGCTCAAAAGTAATGAATTAATATTTTGTATTTCAGCAAGAAAGCCTATCTTTGCAGCCCCTTATAGGAAAACCCTATCTTAACATAGTTGTCATCATGACGAAAGCAGAATTAGTAAACGAGATTTCTACAAAGACAGGCATCGAGAAGGTGGCTGTACAGCAGACCATCGAATCAATGATGAAAGTTGTTCGCAACTCATTAATCAACGACGAGAATGTATACCTGCGCGGTTTTGGTAGCTTCATAGTAAAGAAGCGTGCTAAGAAAACCGGTCGTATCATCACAAAAAATGCTACGATTATTATCCCTGAACACTATATCCCGGCGTTCAAACCGGCGAAAACATTCACAGAGCGTGTGAAAAATGCGCATGTGAAAAAAGCGCCTCAACAATAATCTGAATGAAGCCTAACCGGTTGCAAATAATAATAGTAGCAGCTGCATTGCTGTTGTCTGTTGTTATTTATATGATGCCTTCACAGGTGAATATGAAAGCAAAACCGGCTGATGCTGCCCGAGTTACTAAGGGTGGCCTCGACGAAACGGCATTGTTGCAAAGTGCGGCTTCCGCAATCGATTCTACCCAATTGCCTACTCTTCGAATGCTGGAAGATGCAATTAAGAAGAATGGAGATAAGGATACAGCATTGCTAGATCAAGTAGGTCGATTCTGGGATAACCGGAATATTCCTGCAGCAGCAGCAATTTGGTTCGAGAAAAAGGCAGCTATTCAGAAAACTGAATTGAGTTATCTCGATGCAGCTTATCGTTACTTCGATGCTTTCAAAATGGCCGGCGATTCTTCTCTACGAGGATTGATGGTTCAAAAGGCAATCGAAAATTACAATAAGGTTATCGAGATAAATCCCGAAAACCTCAATGCTAAAACCGACCTCGGCGCTTGCTATGCCGAAGGAACAGGTGAGCCAATGAAGGGAATTATGTTACTGCGTGAAGTGGTATCTAAAAACCCTGAACATGAAATGGCTCAGTATAACTTGGGAATGTTGTCGGTGAAGTCAGGACAATTAGATAAAGCGATTGAACGCTTTAATAAGGTCCTTGAAATAAATCCGAATCGTTCCGAAATGTATTTCTACCTTGGTCAGATATATGTTTCTAAAGGTGAACCCGATAAAGCAATAGGTTACTACGAGTCGTTTGTGAAAACCGCAAATGACCCGCAGGCAGCTCAAGAGGTAAAAAAGATCATTTCCGATCTTAAGAAAGGAAAGGTTTGATCAAAACGAATTAACATAATTTCTAACGAATAAAATTTATTACTATGCCTTCTGGTAAAAAGCGTAAACGTCATAAAATGGCTACTCACAAGCGTAAAAAACGTTTGAGAAAAAATCGTCATAAAAAGAAAAACAGATAGTCCGGTGTAATTTTCCGGTCTGCATTACCCGTTTCATTAATTCACTTGATGAAACGGGTAATGTATTGCTATGCATTGACTTTCGTTTTAGTTTGATGGATGTCAAATTAAACACTCAGTGCTTAATACGGAATTTTGTATTCAGCCTAATTAATCTTTCGGCTTGAACAGTGAATTAATAATTGACGCATCGTCATCCGAGGTTTCTATTGCCTTGGTAGAAGATAAGCGACTTGTAGAATTAAATAAGGAGAAGAAGGAAAACAGCTTCTCAGTAGGAGATATCTATTTAGGTCGCGTAAAGAAGCTCATGCCTTCTCTTAATGCCGCTTTCGTTGATATCGGATATGAGAAGGATGCGTTCTTGCATTACCTCGATCTTGGTCCTCAAGTGCATTCGTTGTTGAAGTTTATGAAAACAACGGTTTCAGGCTCCCAACCGGAGGCTTTGCTTAATGATTTTGAAATAGAACCTGATATCAATAAGGCAGGTAAAATAGGACAGGCACTTTCGCAAAATATGAACATCATGGTTCAAATTGCGAAGGAACCTATCTCTACTAAAGGTCCCCGTATTACTTCCGAACTTTCTTTCGCCGGCCGCTTCGTTGTGCTAGTGCCTTTTTCTGATATCGTTTCCGTTTCCCAGAAAATTAAGAGTTCGGTCGAACGTCAACGCCTCAAGCGATTGGCGCAGTCTATTAAACCTCGCAACTTCGGAATTATAGTTCGTACCGTAGCAGAGGGTAAAAAAGTAGCCGACCTCGACGCCGATATTCAAGATCTATGCTCTCGATGGGAATCATTGCATGAAATGCTGAAGACTGCTCAACCCCCTACAAAAATTTTAGGGGAAATGAATCGTACTTCTACCATTTTACGAGATTTACTTAACCCGAATTTTAACAGTATTCAGGTGAATGACGCTTCGCTGGCTGAAGAAATCAAAAGCTATATTAGAAGTATTGCCCCCGATCAGGTTGATATCGTTAAGTTGTACAAAGGCAAGGTTCCTATTTTTGAAAACTTCGGAGTCGACAAACAAATTAAATCGCTCTTCGGTAAAACAGTCACGCTTAGTGGAGGTTCTTATCTCGTAGTGGAACATACAGAGGCATTGCATGTTATCGATGTGAATTCCGGCGGACGAAATAAAGGCGCTCAGGATAATCAAGAGAGTAATGCACTTAGCGTAAATATTGCAGCTGCTAAAGAAATTGCTCGTCAACTTCGCTTGCGCGATATGGGCGGAATCGTTGTTATCGATTTTATCGATATGAAGAATACGCTGCACCGTAAAGATCTTTTTGATACGCTTCGCGATGAAATGAAACTTGATCGCGCTCGACATACCATTCTTCCTCCTAGTAAATTCGGATTGGTACAACTTACTCGTGAACGTGTTCGCCCCGTTACGAATATTGTAACTGTCGAGAAATGTCCTGCTTGTGACGGTACCGGCGAAATTAAAGCCAGTATGTTGTTAATAGATGATATTGAAAATAATATCCGCTATTTATGCGAAGAGCAAAATGAACCGGCTTTAACTTTACAAGTTCATCCTTTCCTCGCTTCTTATCTTAAAAAAGGATTGTTTTCTTTGAAGTCATTCCAGTGGAAGTGGTATAAGAAGTATAAACGTTGGATTAAAGTAGATGGAGTTTCTTCTTACCATTTAATGGAATACCATTTCCAAAATAAACAGGGTGAAGAAATCAAACTTTAATTGTTTAGCTACTGCTTGCCTATCTTCTTAGTTTTGTATGATTTTCTAGTCTTTATTTTGCGATTGTTCGCAGAATGTAAATAATTTAGACTTAATACATCCTAAATGTGCGAATATAAAATGGTGTAAACGATTTTTATTCATGATTTGGAACGTAGTGTTGCATTATTTGCTGAGTAAGAAGTGTTTGACTTGTAATTGGAGAGAGAAATTGTTCAAAGTTTGAAGAGGCAAAAGATCTTTGTAAATTTGTAGTTGTTGAGTTAAATTTTATTGTGCTTTAAAATTGAAACTCGTAGGTTTAATCTTTTGATATTTGGAATCAAATAATGCTAAAATAAATTCAAATAGGATCAGGATTTTAAATTGTATAAAAAATCGTAGCGTATTATGAAAAGAGATATAACAATTGTGACTCCATTGTATAATGATTGGACTTGCTTGAGTATCCTAATATCAGATATAGAGAAAACAATTGGACATATTTTTCGAACCATTAATATTATTGCGGTTAATGATTGTTCCGTCGAAGAAAAGCCTAGCTCATTTCCTACAGGAAATAATGTGAATCTTGAAATTGTAGATCTGGTTACAAATGTCGGTCACCAAAGGGCTATCTTAATTGGATTGTGCTACTGTTTTGAAAAGAAGATAGATTCAGATTATTTTATTGTAATGGACTCAGATGGAGAGGATAATCCGAAATATATTGATGATTTAGTTAAAATGAGTGATTCATCAAGTATTGATAAAGTGATATTTGCTAAAAGGTCAAAGCGGTCTGAGGCATGGTCATTCAGATTTTTCTATCGAATTTATAAATTTGTTTTCAAGTTAATGACTGGTGCTTCAATTTCATTTGGGAACTTTAGTTGTATTCCAAAGTCAATTTTACATAGAGTTTGTAATGAACCAAATTTTTGGAATCATTATTCTTCTTCGATGATAAAATCAAATATTCCTTTTGATAGTGTGCCAACAGAAAGGAGTAAGCGTTATTCAGGTGTTTCTAAAATGAACTCAAATAACTTAATCCTTCATGGCCTTAGTTCGTTGTCAGTCTATATTGAGGCAGTTATTATTCGTGTATTGAAATTAAGTGTTCTCATTTTCTTGTTCTTAATTCTCTGTTTATTTGTAGTGATTTATGTTAAGTATTTTACCTCATTGGCGATCCCAGGATGGGCCACTTATATCTTTGGCTTTTTGTTTAATATTTTAATTACAGTAGTTCTATTTAATTTGCTGATTATACTTTCTCATCTTAATACTCGAAATAAACCTATTTCACGTCCACTAAGTTTTTACAATACACTAATAAAAAGGTAGAGCATGAATGATTCAAAATATATAGGCGATGAATTATCTTTATTTAAAGATGCAGGAAATTGGAAGCAGTATTGGTATAATTCTGTTCAACAATTTGTAAAAGGTGATTTGTTGGAAGTTGGTGCAGGAATTGGTATTAACACTAATTTAATTCTCCAAAATTGTAAAACAATTACTAGTTTGATTGCTATAGAGCCAGATGCTTTACTCTCTTGTCAAATAAAGGGTAATATTAATGCTAATAAATCAAACGCTGATGTGAAAATTCATACAGGTTATCTTAGCGACCTTGATGTATCACAGAAATTTGATACCATTATTTATATTGATGTTATTGAGCATATTGAAAACGATAAGGAGGAAATGTTAAAAGCAAAAGACCATTTAAAAGATGGTGGACATTTAATTATTTTAGTGCCAGCGTATAATTTCTTGTTTAGTCCATTTGATAAAGCTATTGGGCACTTTCGTCGGTATAATAAGAGGATGTTATTGCACTCAGTTCCAAATGATTTGAAAAACCTTGAGCTTTTTTATTTAGATTCATTGGGCGCTTGCGCTTCCCTTGTAAACAAGTTGTTTTTGAAACAGTCATACCCTACTAAAGTTCAAATCCAAAAGTGGGATAATCTTATTGTCCCTTCTTCTAAAGTGGTAGATAAAATTTTGTTTAACTCAATTGGGAAATCGTTGATTGGAGTTTGGCGTAAATAATTAAAGTGAATTTAGATTTCTAAATTTCTATTAAAACTGAATTGTTAAATAGAAGAGCGCTAATGCATAGTTAGCGCTCTTTTATTTATCTTGTAAACAAAGCTGTTATCTTCTCAGGTTTCCAGTTGATCTTGTACGCAATTTCCATGCTAATAAAGCTGTATGAATCGGTAATTCCCGGATTGCCTCTTCTGCTTGTAAAAGCATCAACATATCCATCGGTTCCTTTTCCTGTTGGATCAGATATGTATTTTGCTAATTCTTGTTTAATAGGATCGTTCGGGAATTGTTGCTCAATCTCTTTGTAAGTCGCATAAGCTTCACTTACATCGTCTAAATAGTCCGTTAAAAATTTATAATATCCAACTTCTAATGAAAGGGTAATTGCTTTATTAACTCCATAACGAAATCCAAATCCTACCGGAATACCTATGTTCCAGTTTTTATACATGTCTTTGGCAGTTTTCGTCTCGTCCGATGAGCCTTGCCCTTCAGTATGCCAATCAGATAAATTAGTTTCATAATCGCCGTCCTTTTCTATCACATTTGCACCCGCCGTCCCTTCAGGAGCATCTCTCGTTGTGCCGTCGTTCCAGAAGTAATATCTGTTTTTAATGTCGATTTTTCCTCTGAATAAATCAGCTTTCGGATTGCTATGGTAAATACCTACGCCTCCGTATACAAATAATGCCAATCCTTGCTTGTATAATGGCTTGTGGCGATTCGGATAGTATGTGTATGATACATGTGTCGAAACTCCGAAAATATCGTTTCTGAAGCCTAATCCGCGGTTATAGTTGCGCATCTCGCTAACTGCTAGTCCTGAAATCGACTTCGATTCGTCGTATCCAATCCTATGCCAGCTTAATCGTGCTTCTACGTTGAAGGCGGAGTATTTCATGCCGCTCACTTCCTTCGGACTTATTATATTTCTTAGCGTTACTTCAACTCCCGGACGGGTTGAGCTGCTTTGCATGAATTCGCCGTTTCCAAGATCTCCGAAATAATTGGTAAGTCCGGTGCCAAAGCCAAGATCTAGTGATTTTTGTGCATTTGCTTCACCAATTGATAAAACAATTGCAATGCTGAGTAGAAGTCTCTTCATGGGATTAGGTTAATGCTACAATGTACGTGTTTTTTTTCATACAAAAGTTGCATCGAATCGAAAATAAATAGTTATTTCTTAGAAAAGTTCAATTTTCGACGCCTAAATTCATGTTTTTATATAAAAAATCTTGCCTAATTGATCTTTTCGGCATGTTGAGCAATTACTATCGGTTTTTTAGTTCTTAGTGTTTCTCCGTTTTCTTTCGTGATTTCTGCTATTACAATATATATCCCCACCGGCACTACCGTCCCACTTTCATTGGCCCCATCCCATATAAATTCACTTGATGTTCCCATATATTCCCCTTCTGCAAGCACTTTGATCTTTTTGCCGTTTTCATTCAGAATCTGAATCGTCCCTGTTCCCGTGCTACCATTAATTTTAATCTGTGATAAATCGCTGTGCCCGTCATTGTCGGGTGAAATGATAGCCGGAGTTATTGTAATCCACGAATCGACTTCGGTGGAGGTTTCTATTGCTTGTGAGTTGATTTTGCTGGGCGTCCCGTACCCGCTTTGGTATGATGCACTATGCCAATTGCTAGTTATGTTGGTCATTACCTTCGGACTAATTCGCTCTAGCGCTACGCCTTCAATTTCTGCTAACAACGGGTATTGCATTTTGTCGGTATAGTGGAATTGATCTATTATTTCCATTCCCAATGTAAGTAGGCTAATTATTCCTTCGTCGTCGTTCATCGACGGTGTGCTGGCCTGTATGCCGCAGCGTATATTGTAACTTGAATAGTGACTTAAAAAAGCAGTGCTTTCACAAATTACTAAATATTCCCCCGGACAAATTACTCGTCTTTCTGTCGTAAGCAAATTTGCCGATTTTATTTCTCCCGATATAAAATCATTCTGCGCAAGTTTCATGTTTGCTAGAGAAATTATTTTCGAACTGTTGTTAAATAGTTCAATGTAGTCATGTTGATCACTTCCAGGATTGAATAGTATTTCATTAATCAATAAATCGTTTTTAGTGCATTCTTCTCCTAATCCAAATTTAAATTCATTTGTATTCTTGATTTTATTGCCGGCACAGTCGCAAATATTGGCAACCGACATCTCATAAACTTGATCTCTTTGCAACGGATACATCAATAAGAGCTTATAGGCCAGCTCGTCTTCTTCAATAATTTTAACTTCTTGTACAGAGTTGTTTTTATTGATCGAGTAGTTTGCTATGTCTAGCACTTTAGCAATTTCAGGAACTTCGCTATAATGTATTTCGATATTTAGGCTATCCGTTACCGTTATATAACTTATATCAGGAGCAATATCGTCGATAAATATTCCCTTTTCGCTGTTTTCTGTCCCGGGAGTTCCTCCTGAATTGTTTTTACTCGCTTGCCAATTTTCTTCGTTGCTGCACGTGAATTCAACATCCTTTCGCTCTATCGACCAACCTCCGGATTGTTTAATCGCATCGTGATATGAGGCCAATGTGTAATTGATTTTATCAATAATATTTCCTACGGCATCTTTTAATGTAATGTGGTCTCCATCGTTGTTTAGTCCGGGAAAAGTGGACAAGCCTTTTGTATTTGGTATTTGGAACTGCTGGAATTCTGCTAAATGACTTTGGTTGAAGTATACTCTGTATCCTCCTGGTTCAATCGTGTCGTTGGGCAATATTGCGTCCGTACTGCCATCAGTTAAAATGAATCCTGTGCTGTTGATATACTTTTGGGAACGATTAAATATTTCAATGTATTCAGCATTCGGTAAGTTATTCGCACCCGATGGATCACTCATGATTTCACTTATAATCAAATCGTGAACTGATATTAGTTCTGTTGTTAAATATTGAAAGTTAATACTGTCAATTGTTGTTAAATTGCCTTCTAAATCGTGAATTTGATAGGCCATTAATTGATAGGTGTTGGGCGATGTAAAAGTTTGTCCCGATGTAATTACAACGCTTCTTAAATCCGAGTCTTGTGCACTCGCAATCACCATGTTTCCATCGATGTAAAAATGAGCAATATTGTTTGCGTCTGTATTTCTTATTTTCTCACTAAAGTTTACTCTAATATGGGAGCTGTCTATTATGTCGAAGGAAGTAATAAACGGATTTAATGTGTCTGCAATATATTCTCCCGCATAAATATAGTCGTAGTAGAATTTTGTTGCATTGCTACTTGTGTAAACATCTTTTATTCCGAAATAAATAAATGTCGATATGCTATTGTCAGTACCCGATGCTTCTTCATTGTAGTTTGTTCCCCCGCTATAATCACTATAGATTTTCCAATTTCCTTGTCCTGTTTTTGTTACTTTAATTCTTACTGTGAAGGCACTGCTTATTGCGGCATCTGTTCCTCTACAAATTAGCGATGAATTATATCCCGTTTGTTTGTAAAGCGCTATCGCATCATTGCTCCCCGATTCTCCTAGTTGGAGGTAATAGCCGTTTAATGCTTGCTCTAAATTCGGATTGTCACTGGTTAAATATATGCGTCCGTAATTTTGTGATGATGGAGAAAAACTTTGCTGAACCAATATTTCCCATTGTAAACTATCACTCGAATTTAATGGTGAATTAAAACTCATGTACGACGAATCACTCCCGCTACTGTTCAGTTGTAGCTGATAATTCGAGTTGATGTTGAATTGCGAAAGGTCGCCCATCCACGTAGGATTGGAACTTAAATTGCCGTCGCTAAATTCTTCAATAACTTGCCCTTGAATTGACTGCGATGCGAATAGGAAAAGGAGTATTGCTAATTGTTTCATAATTAAAAATTTTGGCGAATCTAAACATGATTTGTCGGTTTTAATGGAGTTTAATCGTTAGTAAATATTTGTATTCGTTTGTTGTCGGATAATCGCATTTTTGGCTTATGTAACTTTTATTACATTCTTTGGAATTCTTGGTTGTTAACTTTGCGATCTTGTTCATAGTGGACGAATTTTTAACTGAATTAAATTGTCAAACTTGCCATGGATTTAGCTATTTTGAATGAACTGTTTCCCGATTTTGAACCCGAGTTAATTGAGGCGCTGAATGAGCATGGAGTGGTGAAATCGTTTTCTGAAGATGATTTGTTGATGAAGACGAATCAAAATATCCGATCTACAGTTTTAGTCCTCGATGGGTTGTTAAAGGTTTATCGCGAAGATGAAGAGGGTGGGGAGTATTTTATGTATTATTTGGGTCCAGGTAATGCATGTGCTCTCTCGCTTGTTTGTGCTTCAAAGCAGGAGACTAGCAGTGTAATGGTTAGAGCGGCTTCCGATACTATAGTGCTGGCTTTGCCTGTTAAATTACTCGACGAATGGATGCATGTTTACAAGTCTTGGTACTATTTTGTCTTGGCGACCTATCGATCACGGTTCGAAGAATTGCTTTCAACTATCGATCAAGTGGCTTTTCGTAACCTCGATGAACGAATCATTTTCTATCTTCGCCGTCATCAACAAGTTTCGGGTAGTAATAAGGTGAGTATTCCTTTTACCCGTATTGCAGCAGAGCTGAATTCTTCGAGGGAGGTTATTTCTCGTCTCATGAAGAAATTATCGGAGAAGGGATACATTCGAATGCATAAATCGTATTTCGAAATTCTTGATCTGAATATAGGCATCAGCTAATGTCGCTCGACTTGTTAAAAGTGCACTGATTTATCTATGATGCTTGTATTGTGTTATCTTGCCGCACTGGCAATTGGTATTCCTTTAGGTTTAATCGGAGGTGGAGGGTCTATCATGACTATTCCCGTATTGGTGTATCTATTTAAAGTGGATCCCGTTTCTGCTACTGCTTATTCTCTTTTTGTGGTTGGTGTAAGTAGCTTGTTTGGCGTTTTTCCAAAGTATCGTCAGGGGTTGGTCGATTTGAAACGTGGATTGGTATTCGGTGTTCCTTCTATAATTGCTGTTTTCTTAACGAGAAAGGTTATCGTTCCTGCAATTCCTCAAGTGTTGTTTTCTTCAGGGAACATCGAAATTACGAAGGCATTTTTAATGATGACCTTGTTTGCAGTTCTCATGGTTTTTGCTTCCGTTTCGATGATTCGCGATCGACGCAGTGAAGATGAGATTGAATCATCTGCCGTAAGTGCAAAAAATAATTTCGGTATAATCATCGAGGGATTTTTAATTGGTTTGCTCACCGGTTTCGTTGGCGCCGGAGGCGGATTCTTAATTATTCCTGCGCTGGTTTATCTGGGCAAATTACCAATGAAAAAGGCAGTGGGTACTTCGCTTTTAATTATTTCGGCGAATTCATTGTTTGGTTTTACTGGCGATTTATTATCGCGAAAAATGGATTGGCCATTGTTGTTGACCGTAACTTCTCTGGCTGTAGTCGGCATTTTTGTAGGCCATTCGCTCAGCCATAAAGTCGATGGACCTAAATTGAAAAGAGGCTTTGGTTGGTTTGTATTGGTGATGGGAATCTATATCATTGTTCAGCAGCTTTTCTTCCCGCTGCCTCATGCACGATAATTAGGTGAAATTTTACTGAATTTTTGAGTTGTGTAACTAAGGTCACTGAAAAGGCCTTTTTGTTGTTTCATCTTTGCAAAGTCAAAAATTAAAATCATGATCGATTTCGTTAAGAAGATGTTCGGTAACTCTACCGATTACGATGCACTAATAAAAGCTGGTGCTATTGTCTTGGATGTAAGAACTCCTGGTGAGTTTAGCTCGGGACATAATAAGGGAGCCAAGAATATTCCTCTCGACTCAATACAAAATAATATTAATGCGATTAAGAAATGGAATAAACCGGTAATTACTGTTTGTAGAAGCGGGGCCCGAAGCGCAATGGCTAAGTCTATCCTGGAGAGAGCCGGCGTGGAAGCCTATAATGGTGGGTCTTGGAATTCTATATCAGGGATTACCGGTTAATTTCAAGTGAATTGAATTAGGTTAGGTTAACTTAGGATTCTTAGTAATAGGAATCTTAAGAGTAGGTGGTCTGACGGATGTACGTGCTATGCAAATAGTCACTACATCCGTTTTTTTATTGCTTATTTCGAGCTAAATTTGTGCAAAGCAGTTTCATGAAAAAACAAAATACGCGAAGAGATTTTCTGAAAACTTCCGCCTTGTTGTCGGTGGTTGGTTTTTTACCTGGAAAATCAGCAGTAGCCTCAGCTTCTAATGAAGTGATAAATGCTACCTCTTCTGAAAATAGTTCTCAATCTTCCGATTCTTTTACTATCTTATATACGAGCGATATTCATGCGCAGTTAAATACGCATGATGAGTTTTTCTGGGAGAATAATGCTCCCGTTTATCGTAAGCGCGGTGGATTGCCCGTTCTGAAAACGATGATTGATTCGTTGAAGAGGGAGAACCCTAATCCAATTTTAATTGATGGCGGCGATTTCTTCCACGGACATGGACTCGCATCTCTTACCGAGGGCGAAGCGCTAATTCCGATCATGAATAATTTCGATTATGATCTCATTCTTCCCGGTAATTGGGAGGTGGTTTATAAGAAGAAGAAAATGTTGTATGATATGGGACATGCAACAGCAGCAAAAATTTGTGCTAATATGTGGCACCAGTGCGATGGTCCCGAAAATGGGGAGCTGATTTATCAACCTTATTGGATTAAGAAAATTGGTACTACTAAAATTGGTTTTATCGGTTATACCGATCACTTAATCCCTAAACGTCAGTCGCCGGCTTATAGCGTCGGAATTAAATTCGAACATGCCGACTTTAACCTCGCTCGCTATATTAAATTGCTGAAAGAAGTGGAGGGCTGCGGAATAATTTTTGTCGTTACTCATATGGGCTTAGCTCAACAAGTAGGTTTGTCGAATAATCCCGCTTGCGATGGAGCTGATTTTATTCTCGGTGCCGATACTCATGAGCGTGTACGTGTTCCTATCGAAGGTAAATATTCAAAGGTTGTTGAATGCGGTGCTTTCGGTTCTTTTATCGGTCGATTGAAAGTGCAAATCGAGAATGATAAATTGAAATCATACCAATATGATTTGCTCGATGTCGATCCTGAAAAATATGCTCCCGATGCTGCGCTTCAAAACATCATCGATAAAGCACTCGACCCTTATCGTGCTGAGTTAAATAAAGTGATTGGCGTTACTACGTCGCCGTTAGTAAGGTATTTTGTTCTAGAGTCTCCAATGGATAACTTGCTTACGAATGCAATTATGTGGAAGTTTAAACCTGATATCGCTCTGAGCAACGGATTCCGTTTTTGTCAGCCGCTTGCCGTAGGACCTTCAGGGAAACAAAATATCACGAAGGAATTTTTATGGAATATGCTTCCGGTAAATAGTGAAGCAAAAATGGGTTATGTTACCGGTAAACAAATTTTGAATTGGCTCGAGAAAGAATTACAGAATGCATTTGCAAAAGATCCTTCTAAACGATTGGGTGGATGGTTTGTTCGCTTCGCTGGAATGGAAGTGAATGTTACTATCGGTAATGAAATGGGTAAACGCGTAAATTGGGTGAAGATAAAAGGGAAGCCTTTGCAAGTGGATAAGGAGTATAGTATCATTGCTTGTGAGCGTGAAGGTGATCCCGATGATACTTTGTGTAGAATAGAAAAAGTGCTGCGCCCCACTAAACTTAATACACTTATGCATGATGTTATGGAAGATTATCTGGCGAAGAATTCTCCTGTCTCTCCTAAAATTGAACATCGTACTACAGCTACCGATCAACCGTCAACTTTACTTACGCAGTTGCAAGGTACTACTTACGAGTTTCATTAATTGTTAGTATGAAAAATTATTGGTTACTAATTGTATTCGCTTCTTTTTTATTTCAAGCTTGCTCTCCTGAAAAAAAGGAGTCGACTTCTAATGTTGCTAAACCCGATTCTATCTGGATAAAGCCTAGCTTGTATCTCGATACTGAACTATCGGGCGAACAACGTAAACTAGTGATTTATGGAGAGGAGTTGATCGCTCATACTTCAAAGTATTTAGGCCCGAATGGTTCTGTGGCTCATCTGACGAACGGAATGAATTGCCAGAATTGTCATTTGGATGCAGGTACTCGTCCTTTGGGAAATAATTATAGCGCAGTGTTTTCTACTTACCCGAAATTTAGAGAGCGCAGCGGACGAATTGAAAGTATTTACAAACGTGTAAGCGATTGCATGGAACGAAGTTTAAACGGTACTGCAATCGATAGTAATAGCTACGAGTTTAAAGCTATTTACGCCTATATGCAATGGCTAGGTAAGGATGTTAAAAAAGATGTGAAGCCTTATCAAAGCGGAATTAAAAGATTGAAGTTTCTCGATCGTGCTGCTGATCCTTCCAAAGGTAAATTAGTGTATGATGCACAATGCAAAAGTTGTCACGGAGAAAACGGACAAGGCGTAAAAGATGCAAATGGTATGGCGTATTTATATCCTCCGGTTTGGGGCGAGCATAGTTATAATGATGGAGCAGGGTTATATCGCTTGTCAAATTTTGCCGGATATGTTAAGTACAATATGCCTTTCGGTAAGTCAAGTGTGAATGCGCAAGTACTCAGCGATGAAGAAGCATGGGATGTTGCTGCGTATGTAAATAGCCAACCGCGACCTTCGAAAGATCAAACTTCCGATTGGCCAAATAAATCTAAGAAGCCAGTCGATTTTCCATATCCGCCTTACGGCGATGAGTTTTCTACCTTGCAACACAAGTACGGACCTTTTAAACCGATTGCCGATTTCTATAAAAAGAAATAAGCATAACAAAAGTCATATTAGTATTAACCTTTAAAAACTCCTTCGGGAGTTTTTTTTGTTTTGTCGTGACAACAGTCATTTTTATTCAGAGTGTAAAACCTCAACTTTGCATTTCATAAAATATCTTTTTTTTGAAATCGTCATTATTGGATGATTTTGAAAAATGCACATTTCTTTCCTCTATAAATCAAGTCAAGTATGAAAATAGAACAAATCTATACCGGATGTTTAGCTGAAGCAGCTTATTATATTGAGTCAAATGGTGAAGTGGCAATCATTGATCCTTTGCGTGATGTAGCTCCTTATATTAAACGTGCTAATCTAAATAACGGAAGTATTAAGTATATTTTTGAAACGCATTTTCATGCTGATTTTGTCAGCGGACATATCGATTTGGCAAAGAAAACAGGAGCTAAAATTGTTTTTGGTCCTACTGCAGCTCCGGGTTACGACGCGTATGTTGCAAAGGATGAAGAGATTTTTCCTTTAGGAAATATCTTTATTAAAGTGTTACATACTCCAGGACATACAATGGAGTCTTCTTGTTTTTTATTACTCGATGAAAATAGAAAAGAATTGGCCGTTTTTACAGGTGATACTTTGTTTATTGGTGATGTTGGTCGCCCTGATTTAGTTCAGAAAGTTAAGGCAGATGTTACACCGCAAATCCTCGCAGCTCATTTGTATAATTCTTTGCGCACAAAATTAATGGTGTTGCCTGATGATGTAATTGTTTATCCCGGACATGGAGCAGGTAGCGCATGCGGAAAAAGTATGAGCAAAGAAACTACTGATACCATCGGACATCAAAAGCAAGTTAATTATGCATTGGATCCTAAATTATCGGTAGAAGATTTTACTAATAAATTACTCGACGGATTAGTTGATCCGCCTCAGTATTTTCCTGCTAACGTAATCCTGAATTTGAAAGGTTCGGTGAAGAGCGTTGATGAAGTGGTAAGCGCGGGAACAAAAGCATTGAATGCAGCCGAATTTGCAACCGTTTGGGAGTCGCTGAATGCAATAGTAATCGATACCAGAAAGAAAGAAGCTTTTGCTGCGGGACATATTCCAGGGTCAGTATTTATTGGGCTCGATGATAACTTTGCACCTTGGGTGGGTACACTTATTCCGGATTTAAATCAAGCTATTTTATTAGTAACGGAAGAAGGAAGAGAAGAAGAAGCAGTTATTCGTTTGTCGAGAGTAGGATATGATAATCCTGTTGGATATTTAAAAGGTGGAATGACTGCGTGGATTGAATCGAATCATAAATTAGAAGTGTTGTCACAAATTACTCCTAACGATTTCGAACGTATGTATAATGGCGGAAGTATTGAAGCCTTAGATGTACGTAGAAAAAGTGAATACGACACCGAACATTTTGTAGGAATAGAAAACTTCCCACTCGATTTCATTAACAAAAACTTATCATCTCTAAACAAAGAAAAAACCTATTACTTACATTGTCAAGGAGGATATCGTTCTGTTATTGCATGCTCAATATTAATGTCGAAAGGATTTAATAATGTAGTAAATGTCCTCGGCGGATTTAAAGAACTTTCTCAAACAAATCTCCAACGAACACAATTCCACAAACAAAACACCGAGCTGTAGGTATTTTGTTTATTGGCTTTAGGCAATAGACAATCGAATAGTCTATTGTTGATGTTTTCTATTTATTAAAATCAAAGAGCCCTAGAAGAAATTTGTCTTAACTCTATCTAATGCTCTTTTGAGTTTGCATCCCAATTCCTCTTTCGCGTGCACCCCGGTGTCTTTGCGTCTTTGCGCCTTTGCGAGAAAATAAATCACCCGTCCAAACTCCTCGCGTGCACCCCGGTGTCTTTGCGAGAAAAATAAACCACCCGTCTAAACTTTGCGCGTGCACCCCGGTGTCTCCGCGCCTTTGCGCCTTTGCGAGAATTACATATCCCGTCTAAACTTTGCACCCTCGGTGGCTCTGCGTGAAAAACATAATCCGTCCAATCTTTGCGACTCTGCGCTTGCACCCTCGGTGGCTCTGCGTGAAATACATATCCCGTCCAATCTTTGCGACTCTGCGCGTGCACCCTCGGTGGCTCTGCGAGAATTACATATCCCGTCCAAACTCTGCGTCTTTGCGTCTCGTATGTTTGCTTTCAAGGACATTAAATCCAACAGGAATCATAATAGCATTTGAATAAAAAAGTCAAATCTTTGTAGAAATAAACCAAAATAAGAAAGGGGGTGAGAGAAGAAATGCGCCTAAAC
>Ga0255346_1001660_pt1 | contig 30434 bp, 15 predicted proteins | sample wastewater_treat_FD_194410 | JGI IMG/M metagenome (GOLD analysis project Ga0255346, IMG submission 194410) | Wastewater microbial communities from Lulu Island WWTP, Vancouver, Canada - plant22 | ecosystem: Engineered > WWTP > Wastewater > Unclassified | place: Canada: Vancouver, British Columbia...
CCGGAAACCCTGTGTGGGATCACCAAGCGCATAGCCACCCCGTCCGGCACACTCTGGGCTACGCTCAATCTGTACGACCAGCGCCCATTTGAGATGTTCTGCCAGATAGGCAGGGCAGGCACTGACATATATGCGTTCACCGAGAGCATCGCACGCCTCATCTCTCTAGCGCTGCGCGCAGGCGTAGATCCGTCCGAGATCGCACGCCAGTTACGCGGAATCGGTGGGTCCGGCCAGGTGGGCTTCGGCCCGAACAAGGTGCTTTCCGTGCCCGATGCCATCGGACGCATGCTGGACCAGACCATCCAGGCACGCTACGCCGGCGCCGAATGGGCCACCCCTCCGCAGCGGGGCATAGCCGGGCAGTCCGACGGCGGCGACGATCCTAACACCACCCTGCCGTCCATGTCCACGTCCATGTCCACATCCACGTCCATGTCCACTTCGACGTCCGCCTTGGGCGATGCGCTCCTCGCCCTGTCCGGGGACGCCTCTGCGGTTCAGGCGACACTGCTTTTTGCTGACGAAAGCAATGGGCACGGGCCGAACTCTGGGAATGCAGGCGCCTCCTGCGGAGCAGTTTCGGACGGAGCCAAACCGGAGTCGGCAGCCTTCGAAACCGCGACCGCCGCCGAGGCTCAGTATGCATGTTCCGGCAGCAGCAGCGGGCAGAGCCCACAAGCTGACAACCGTTCCGCCAAGAAGGCTACCCGCTACGACATCTGCCCCCAGTGCGGCAACTACTCCTTGATATACGCCTCCGGCTGCAGCGAGTGCAGGCTGTGCGGCTACAGCGCGTGTTAGGCAAGGCCTGGGGTTGGGGTCAGGATTGAGGTCAGGGTTGAGGTTGGGATTGGGTTGAGGTTGCGATTGTGTTGAGGTTTGGGTCAGGGTTGAGATTGGGTCTGGAGCCGGAGCTGGGCCTCAGCCAGACTTGTCCTGTTCCAGGCTATTGGGAAAATTTAGGTTGTTAATATTCGGAACGCATTTCTGCCGATCCGTTCGTTTTCGTTACAATACCTGGTGCATAAAGCGACGCATACCTGCATAGAGCGATGAGGCCGTCGAGGTAATAATAGTATATTCCATTTGGGCTGCCCTGATTCGACATATTGCTACATTAGATCCCATTTGCCTGGCATGGCTTACCGCCTTCTGCAGGTGTACCCGACGAATTCATCGCCCGTCCCGCTTTATGCAGGTATACGTTCCATTATGCATCAACCATCGTCCGTTTTCGCGACGCATTCGGGAAAAAGCGTTCATAAATCGAACAGATCACAAAACGCCAGCTAGAGCCGCCATTGCGTCTAAGTGCCAGCGTACGGCCACACGCCGTCTCGAATAGGCGAAGAGGCCATCTAGAGCCCCCGGGCCGAGACAGTCGTCCTGGACCCCAGCGTGCCCGGAATCGCTGGGCGCAGGCTCCTGTGCCTTATGACAACTGGTCTCTGGAGCACAATGCCTTTGAACGTGGCATCGCATACGTTGTAGCAGACCAATACGGGAGTGATGACGTATGTCGATGGTCTACGACGAGCTGTATGCCATGCAATTCCCACCGTGCCCAGGGGGCACTATCTACATCATCAGAGCCGGAGATACTCTATACAGCATTGCCGCGCGTTTCGGCACTACGGTGAACGCGATCATCGCGGCCAACCCAGGCATCAATCCACTGAACCTCATCATCGGGCAGCCCATATGTATCCCAGTACCAGGGCCCACGCCTGTGCCGTGCCCCGGGTTCATCTACACGATCCAGCCCGGTGACACATTCTACCTAATCGCCTTGAGGTATGGTACGACCGTAGACGCTCTCATCAGGGCAAACCCCGGCGTCGATCCGAACAGGCTCTTCGTGGGTCAGAGGATCTGCGTGCCTGTTGCCGCGCCGCCTACAGTCCCTCCACGAACCTGCGTGCTGATGCTGTCCCCCAGGATAACGGGCTCTAGCGCAGGCGGTGTGTTGTGGCTGCGCACCGACCAGTTCGGCACCACGCAAATCCTCGTAGGGGGTGTCAACTTGCCCGGGCTGCCTGTGGGGCAGGATCTGTACAGAGCGATCTTCACATGGCCCGGCGGAACTGTGACTGTGCCCATGACGCCAGTTCCGGGCCAGGCAGGAGTGTGGGTCGGAACAGCGGTCCAGGCTCTGCCGGCAGTTGCGTTCACATCGGGTACTGTGGATGTCTTCCCCGGCCCCATCCTAGGAGCGTTCCTGAGAGACTGCAGATAGCGAGACACGACAATAGGACAGTACGCAACCGGGCCGGCCCACGGGGGCCGGCCTCCTTTTCTTTCGCTTCTTGCCTTTCTTGCCCTTCTCAACCTCTAGCCCATCTCGGCCTGTAACGGCTCGCGCCCGCTGAAAACCGTTGTCGTGCTATAGCCCGCAGCCCGTGCCCATGCGACTAGCTCGCTGTAACGCGAACCCACGTCCCAGGGCTCATGGGCATCGGAAGCCAGGGTGATCGCCACACCTCGCTCGCACGCCAGTCGCAGAAGATCCATGGCAGGATATGCCTCCCCCACCGGGCGCCTCAGGCCGGCGCTCGACACCTCAAGGCACGTTCTCGACTCGACGGCCGCCGCCGCCAAAGCATCGTAGTAGCCGGCCAGTATCAGGCGGCATTCGCCACAGCCATCGCCGCAACTCCCGCCGCATGCCGCATCGCGCCCTCCGCCCGGTCGCGCCTTCGCCTCCATCCGCGCCCCGAACAACTTGATCACGTCCGGATGGCCGATCACGTCGAAGACGCCGCTTGCGGCGGCAGCGCTGGCTAGCTCAAAGTAACGGGAATACGCCCACTCGATATCCACGCCGTTCCAGCTGGCCGCGTCGATATCGAACCCCCACCCATCGATCCAGTGAACGGATCCGATCACCAGATCGAACGGGTATCCGGTGAGAAAGGCGGCAGCAGCATCAATCGTCTCCGGTATGTAGTCCAGTTCGATTCCCAACTTGACTGGAAAGCCTTTGGCTTTCAGGTCTTCCACTAGCGACACATAGTCATCGATTCTGAACCCGTGACCATGAATCGACACGTAGTCAGGCCGAGCGAGCATGGGCGCACATTCGACGAAGTTGTACGCATGCTCAGTGAACGCGATCTCTGAAAGCCCTCTCGCCTGGGCATGCTCGATGAAACGCAACGCGTTTGCCCGCGATAGCCCCGCCCTTTCCAGATGGACGTGATAGTCGACCAACACAGCGTGACTCACCCCGATTGCCCAGGCTAGAACGATTCGTGCTCAGTGCGTGCGATGATCTCATCCTGCAAAGCTCGTGATAGATCGCAGAAGTAGTCGCTGTATCCGGCAACCCGCACGATAAGGTCGCGGTGGTTCTCCGGGTGCGCCTGCGCGTCGAGCAGTGTTCTGGCATTGACCACGTTGAACTGAACGTGATGGCCGCCCAGCTTGAAATACGTTCGCACCAGGTGAGCAAGGTTTGCGATGCCATCCTCGCCCTCCAACAGCCGCGGGGTGAACTTCATGTTAAGAAGCGTGCCCCCTGTGAGAGCGTGATCCATCTTGGCCGCCGAGCACAGCACTGCAGTGGGCCCCCGTCTGTCGGCCCCCTGCACGGGCGAGATCCCTTCCGAAACAGGCTCGCCGGCGAGCCTGCCGTCGGGCGTCGCCTGCGTGACGCTGCCGAAATATACGTGGCACGTGGTAGGCAGCATGTCAATGCAATAGCGTCCCCCCTTGGTGTTGGGACGGCCGTCCACCTCTCCGAAAAACGCGTGAAACACCGATTTCATGATGGAGTCGGCGTCATCGTCATCATTGCCATAGCGCGGGGTGTCATCGCGCAATCGCGCCCGCAGCCTCTCGTGGCCTGCGAAATTGGCGTCCAGCGCCGCCAGAAGATCGTCCATCCCAATCTGCCTTCCATCGAACACATGCCGCTTTATCGCCGATAGACTGTCGGTGATGGTTCCGATGCCTACTCCCTGAATATAGGTGGTGTTGTAGCGCGCACCGCCGTCGTGGTAATCAAGGCCGCGGGCGATGCAGTCGTCCACCAGCAGCGAAAGGAATGGCGCCGGCATGTACCTAGCATACAGCTGCTCTATAACGTTGTTGCCGCGAACTTTGATCTCAATGAAATGATGTAGCTGCTGCCGGAATGCACCCATAAGCTCATCAAATGAGGAAAACTCACTTGGGCGGCCCGTACGAGGGCCCAGCTGCCTGCCGGTCCGGGGATCCTTACCGTCGTGCAACGCTAGTTCCAGTATCTTCGGCAAGTTGAAGTACCCCGAGAGGATGTAGGCCTCCTTGCCGAAGGCGCCGGTCTCCACACACCCCGACGTGCCGCCCGCCCTCGCGTCCTCCAGGCTCTTGCCTACCCTCAGCATTTCCTGCACAACCGTATCGGCGTTAAAGATCGACGGTTGCCCCCAACCTTTCCTCACAACGCGAAGGGCCCGTTTGAGGAAGCGATCGGGGTTCTTGGCCGACAGCTGAATGTTGGAACTCGGCTGCAACAGCCTCATCTCATCGATCACGTCGAGCACGAGATACGTGACATCGTTCACGCCGTCCTGCCCGTCGGGCGTTATGCCGCCGCAGTTGATGTTGGCGAAGTCGGTGTATGTCCCGCTTTCGGCAGCGGTCACCCCCACCTTGGGCGGAGCAGGCTGGTTGTTGAACTTGATCCAGAAACACTGCAAAAGCTCGCGGGCGCTCTCCTCTGTGAGCGTGCCGCATGCTAGCCCCTGTTTGTAGAAGGGATACAAATGCTGGTCAAGACGACCGGGGTTGAATGAGTCCCACGTGTTCAGCTCGGTTATGACGCCCAGATGCACAAACCAGTATGCCTGGAGCGCCTCCCAGAAGTCCCGCGGCGGGTTTTCGGGCACCCATGAGCAGACCTCGGCTATCCGCCCAAGCTCAGCGGCGCGGGCAAGATCGCCGTCCTGCGCTGCCTGCACGGCCATTTCCCGCGCGAGTTCTGCGTGGCGCCTGGCGAAAATGCAGATCGCCTCAGCGCAGATGTCCATGGCGCGCAGTTGCTCCGATTTCGCCTGCGCTTTCGGATCGCTGGAGTAGTCCAGGCGGGCCAGGCTAGCCGCGATCTCCTGCCTCAGATGCCCAAACCCCTTGCGATAGATCTTGTCGTCTGCCACAGTATGGCCGGGTGCACGCTGCTCCATGAACTCTGTGAAGATACCCGCCTCGTAGGCGGCCTTCCATTCGTCGGTCATCTCATCGAAGATGAGATCACGCATGGAACGGCCCCTCCAGAAGGGGATTATTCTCTCCTCGTACACCTTCCGGACATCAGGGGGGCATGCAAACGGTATCTTCTCCCTGCTGTGCAGCAACTCAAGATCATCAAGCGAATGGCAGCACAGCTCGGGATAGGTAGGCACAGCCTTGGGCGCGGGCCCGCGTTCCCCCACGATCAGCTCGCCTTTTCCTATGTATATCGTCTTCTTCTCCATAAGGCGCCTGAAGGCGCGGGCTCGGCGCAGCACCGGCGATGCCGTGCGATCGCCTGCAACAAACTGGGTAATGAGCTCTGCTCGCTCGGATGAGATGCACGGGGCCGCCTCAAGGCTCTCATGACGCAGCTGACTGACGCGGGAGTTCATTGACCGCTCACCATCCTCCACCTGTTCGAACATCTAGACCCATGCGCCGCAATTCGCCGGCAATAGACTCAACATACTCTGCGTTGGCTTGCCCCACGCCTTCGAGCATGTACTCCCTGCCCAGCCTGGCGTATTTCTCGATCCCGCTCTCGTGATACGGCAGGAGATCGACCCGGCGAAGCCCACCCCCGGGGAGTGATGTCAGCAGGCGGGCCAAATCACGCAGATCGCTTGGGCTATCGTTGATCCCGGGCACCACAGGAACGCGCACCCGAATCTGGCAGCCCCGACCGGCCAGGAGCCTCAGGTTGTCAAGTACAGGCTGATTGGAACAGCCTACCAGCACCATATGCCTGGCTGGGTCGACGATCTTCACATCGAATAGCCACAGATCCACCAGATGCGCCATGGCCTCCACCGCCCAAGCATCGGCAATGCCGCTGGTGTCAACGGCGGAATGCACGTCAAATCGCCGGCACTCCCGGAGCAAGGCGCAGAGAAAATCGGGCTGTGCCAGGGGTTCGCCCCCCGTGAACGTTACGCCTCCGCCGGATTGGTCATAGAACGCCCTATCCCGCAGGACCTCGGCCATGACATCGGCGACGCTCACAGTCCGCCCCACAAGCGTGCGCGCCTCGGCAGGGCACACCTCTATACACGCCGAGCCATCCGCCTCCACGACGCATAGCTCGCGAGCCACCACAGGCCGGCCGGCCTCCATCCGTATGGCGCCTGCTGGGCACTCCTCGGCGCATGCCCCACACCCCACGCACCTAGACGGCCAGTACATCACCTCGCACCCGTACTCCTGGCTCTCGGGATTATGGCACCACGCACACCGGGCAGGGCACCCCTTGAAGAAGACAGCAGTCCGGATACCCGGCCCATCGTTGACTGAATAGCGTCGGATATCGAACACTCGCCCGCGTATCTCCTGCGTCGCTACATCATCTCGCTTCTTTTGACCCGTTCCTCGATTATGTTAATGAGCACTCTGTCAACGTCTCTCATGCCTTCAGCATTCAGCCTTCCTACATTGTCGGCCGTTCCCTCGATCGTATCATCCACGATGCCCTGAGCCGAGTTGATGCCTCGATCATTGACAGCGATCAGGGCAGCCAAGTACGCCTCACAGGCTGCGGCGCCGACGCGCAGCGCGCAAGTGCCCTTGGCCCCGTCGCACACTATGCCGGCAGTGTTGGATAGCACGATCTGCATAGCCCGCGCCGCGTGGACCCAGTCACCCCCGAGCAGCACCGCTATCCCTGCGGCCGCCCCGGCGCCGGCTGCAACCGAGCACCCGCACACAGGGGTGAGACGACCGATCCGGCTGCGCACGAAGCTCGTGGAGAGCAGGCTCACCGTTACCCCTCTGGCGACGGCCTCCCTCGGCAACCCCATAGACTCACCCACTAACGCAACGGGGATGATAGCCGTTATACCCTGGTTGCCGCTGCCGGCAGCGCTCATGGTGGGCAGCTGCGCCCCGGCCATCCTAGCGTCAGATGCAGCGCTCGAGTATGACCTGATCAAAAACGACAGATTCTTCTCTATCTTGTTATCAGACATCAGCGCCCAGATGGCCCTGCCCGCCCCCAGGCCTGACAGGGATTCAGACGCCAGCCCATACTCGGCTATGGACTTGTTCATGTCCACGCCGCGCATAACATAGTCGACCTCGTCGGGCGCCATGTGGTCGGCAAGTTCAAGCAAGTCCTGGTACCCAGCGCCGTCCATGATATCGCAGTCGCTGCTCGCAATGTCCCCGCCGTCCTCGGCGGCATCACCGTGGCGCCTCTTACAGAAGACTGCCTCGCCATCCACGGTTACGTTCACAATGTTCGTGTGTTCGCCCTCGATGACACATGTGGCAGTGTGAGACGCGGATTCGACGGTCGCCTCGACGAACACACCATGCACGTCCGCAAGACACGCGACCTCCACCCTGCCTTCGCTCAGCATGGACTTGGCGATGCCCACGTGCGCCGGGCCACAGTCGCGCAGCACTTCCAGGCCCAGATCCGCCCTGCCCGCCAGCGCGCCCAGGGCGGCGGCAAGCGCGTTGCCGGTCTCGCCCGATGCGCCCGGGACTCCCACATTCATCCCGTTTTTGAATATGCTATCGCTAACCCTGACCGATATCCTCTCTACCTGCTCGACGCCCAGTTCCGCCCGCGCCCGCGCCGTCGCCAGCGCGACCGCGCCGGGCTCCGTACACCCCAGTGCCGGGACTACTTCCTTCGCGAGAAACTCCTTCAGTGTGAGCATGGCAGCCCCTGCCCCCTAACGCATTCTGAGCCTCCTCGGTACACACGGCGGAGGTGATCATTACCCTGATTGATTCTTGATTCGGTGTCGATTTCCCTCTATGCATTGATACGCCGGTCGGAACGATATGATGGCAGGCGGAGCATACTGTATGTGATCCATACGTATCCTGTGTTGCGGTTGACGCGGACGTCGCCGGAAATGGAGGAGATAGGCGAAATGAGGCGAAATATTGAGGGTGACAGCAAAGACGGGAGGTGGGCACCTGTGTCCGACATATTCGACAAGATCAAGAAGACCATCGGGGTCGGTGTGGACACTGTGGGGGCCAAGTCCAAGGAGCTGTGGGATACTACCGTGATCCGCGCTAAAATCAGCGACCTCAAGGCCAAACGGCGTGATCTCCTTGAAGACCTGGGGCGACTGACTTTCGAAATGCTATCAGGGGGGTCGCTGGCGGAGCCGGTGTTGCGCTCCAAGGCAGATGCAATCCGCGAAATCGACAGTCAGATCGACGCGGCGGAAGAGGAGATCCAGAGGATCCGGGAAGCGTCCAGAGAACAGCAACAGGCGGACGTCGATGACGCGCCTGCACAACCGGCGGAGGCCGACGAGCCGGAGAGCGCCGACGAAATCCCTGCTTGTGATGGCGAACCTTCCGTTCCTGAGGAACCCAAAGCTGCGAGAACCTGCGAGTGCGGCACTTCCGTGCTAGAGGGGGCGCGGTTCTGCGTGGCATGCGGAAGGCCGGTAAGCGAAGACTGACGGAGGCGCAGTTGTTGAGAAAGACAAAGATCGTGTGCACCATAGGGCCCGCCAGCCATGAGCTGGATTCGCTGCTCAAGCTGATTCAGGCAGGCATGGACGTGGCCCGTCTCAATTTCTCCCATGGCACTCACGCAGAGCATGCTGAGCGGATATGCATGATCCGCCAGGCTGAGGCCGAGTGTCATCGCTACATCCCGATCATGCTCGACACCAAAGGCCCTGAGCTGAGAATAGGCCGATTCGCCTCAGGGCCGGTGGCGCTTCGGCCCGGGGCGTCATTCGTGATCACCACAGAGCCCATCATCGGCGGACCTAACGTGGTGTCTGTGAACTACCCGGGCCTGCCGCTCATCGTTCAGCCCAACGACCGTCTTCTGCTCGACGACGGGCTGCTCGAACTGGAAGTAGCCGCCGTTCGGGGCCACGACGTCGAGTGCACGGTAGTTGTCGGAGGTCAGCTCAGCGACAGGAAGCGGGTATCCATACCCGGTCGGCGGCTCAACCTCCCCACACTGTCCGCCGATGACAAAGACGATCTCCTTTTCGGCATAGAGAATGGCGTCAACATGGTTGCTGCGTCCTTCATGCGAAGCGCGGCAGATGTGCAGCAGATCAAGTCATTCCTTGCAGAGCATGGCTCCAGCATTCCGGTGATAGCCAAAATCGAGAGTCGCGAAGGTATCGAGAACCTCGACGGTATACTGCGCGCAGCTGACGGCCTCATGGTTGCCCGGGGCGACTTGGGTGTGGAGTTGCCCGCTGAAGACGTGCCCATAATCCAAAAGCAGATGATTCAGAAGTGCCGAAGAGCCGGCAAGCCCGTGATCACTGCCACACAGATGCTTGACTCGATGATCAGGAACCCCAGCCCCACTCGGGCTGAGGTAAGCGATGTAGCCAATGCGGTATTCGATGGCACTGACGCGGTCATGCTTAGCGGCGAGACGGCAAGCGGTACGTATCCTGTGGAGTCGGTTCGAACGATGGCCCGCATAGCTGAGCGGGCCGAAATGGCGCTGCAGTACACGGACGCCGCAACCCCCCGAATGGGCAGCGCGTCTATGCCTGTGACCGACGCCATTGGCCACGCCACAGTGCAAATAGCCGCTGAGCTAAGGGCCGCAGCGATCATCACATCCACCAAATCGGGGTGGACAGCCCGGATGATCTCCAAGCATAGGCCAAGGACGATGATTATCGCAGTGGCCACGGATCTGCACACCACCAGGACGCTTAACCTACTATGGGGCGTCTATCCCATACTGGGTGAAGACATCACAACGACCGATGAGATGATCCTCATCGCGGTGAACCGGGCGGTGGAAGCCGGATACGCACGGCCCGGCGATACTGTGGTGATCACCGCCGGAGTGCCTGCAGGCGTCTCAGGCACCACAAACCTAATCAAGGTACACGAAGTCAAGCCGTAGCATACCCCGCAGCATACCCCGCAGCATACCCCCTTGAGTCGGCGTCAGCTTCTCTCCTACAGTCCAGATCGCATGCGCGGTCTGGCGCTTTTCTTTGCCTTTCATCCTTCATCCCCAGCAATCCTTGATCATGTCATGGGAAGCGCCGCTATCCTCGGTGTCCCTGCCTTTCCAATGCTATCCGCGTTTCTCTTCTGCCACAGCGACGCAATAATCGATCTCCCCCATAGACTCGTAGCATTACGTTGATTACCGTAATTATCCACTAATGGCAGGACTTGTCCGGCCGGGTGTCGTAATACTGCCTGTGCCAAGTATCATCCACAAACCACGTCCCTGCAATTCGATTTCCCACGTACACCTGCATACTTTGGTAAATCGCTAGAAAGGAGGGGGTAACGCAGCGTCATGCTACGACCCCATATCACGGCATTGCGAATCTCATCCGAATCTCATGTGAATCCAATGTACTCCCATTAATGTTAATGGAAGGAGTAAGTTGCGCATGCCAAGATACCGCCGAAAAACGGTATGGCTGTCTTCGCTGCTCGTGCTCTCAGCCATCGTCTTCTTGATGGGCGCCTCAGGCGCCCTGGCACAGAATCCGGCGACCGCGCTGCGCGGCGGATGGAAGCCGGGCCCTGATACCTATCACCCTAACAGGGTAATAGTCCGATTTGCGGACACCGTGTCGGCAGAGGCCGCTTCCGAATCAATTGAGCGCCTGGGCTACACTTGCGGCAGGGTAGCCGAATTCGAGCCGTCCGCCGCATTCCCCGGAGGGCTTAGGATCGGGGTCATTAACCTGCCCTCTCGGGAGACCCCAGACACAGCAGTAGCCAGGCTTTCCCGCATGCCGGGCATAGTCTACGCAGAACGCGACTATGTCCGATACAAGGACCAAGCCGTAATTGACAGCCCCATCATGCCAAACGATTCAAACTTCGCTCAGATGTGGGGCCTGCACAACCAGAACTGCCAGTACGTCGACCCCCGGATGGGGGGATCGCCTGTCGATGACGCCGACATCGACGCTCCGGAAGCCTGGGGAGTATACACAGGCTCCGAGACGACGCTGGCAGCGATAATCGACACCGGCTGTTACATCTACCACCCGGACCTTGCGCCAAATATCTGGGTGAACCCTGGCGAGATCCCTGGAAACGGCATCGACGATGACCACAACGGCTACATCGACGATATCTGGGGATGGGACTGGTTCAATGGTGACAACTCCGTGTGGGATCCGGGTGAGCGCGACTCATACGGGTACCTCAATGACGAGCACGGCACGCACACGTCCGGCACCATAGGCGCTGTCACTAACAACGCCATGGGCGTGGCCGGCATCAACTGGGATATCAGGATCATGGTTCTCAAGTTCCTGGGCCCCGACGGCGGCTACACGTCCGATGCGATCCTGGCGTTTGGCTACGCGGCCAACAAGGGCGCCAAAGTGATCAGCTGCAGTTGGGGCGGTGGCGGTTACAACCAGGCGCTTAAGGACGCCATTGAAGCCACGCACGCCATCGTACCCTGCGCCGCGGGCAACAGCGGCTCGAACACTGACACAGACCCGCACTATCCGTCCAGCTACGATAGTGCCAACATCATCTCCGTGGCGGCGATGATGCAGAATGAGACGCCCTGCAACTACCCAGGCTGGTGGAGCACATGCTGGGGTCCGACCAGCGTCGACCTGTTCGCGCCGGGCGGGTACATCCTCTCCACCATTCCGCCTGACCCGCCGCCCTCACAGCCTGCCGAGGCGTATGACTTCTTCTATGGAACGTCGATGGCAACGCCTCACGTATCAGGCGCGGCGGCCCTAGTGCATGCACGGCGGCCGGACATCGCGCTGTACCCGGGCGCGCCTGGGTGGACTCCCGGGCAGCCCACAGTGAAGGACATGATCCTTGAGTCAGTCGACGTCAAGCCGGCCTATCAGGGCAAGGTGCTGACGAATGGCAGGCTCAACGTCGGCGCAGCCCTTGCCGGATTGGGCGGGCCGGTCATAACATCAATAGACGCCCAGCCCAGATTCGGCCCTCCGCCTCTTGAGGTCACATTCACCGCGTCCGCAACGGCGCCGGAGGGCGAAATCGCGGACAAGTGGTGGGACTTCGGCGACGGCAGCCCTTCAGTTCATGAGTTCAACACAGTCCATACGTACACTGAGCAAGGTGACTTCACTGCTACGTTCCACGCGCTCGACGGCGAAGGCCTGGAAGCGACCGCTTCACTGACCATCAAGGCCTTCTTGCCGCCCGTCATCGGCGTGGATCCGGATGAGATTCACGTCGACCTGTGGTGGGGCGACATGGAGATGCGCGAGCTCGAAATCAGCAACACAGGGCTCGGCGACCTCAACTATAGCGTAAATGTCAAACTAGTCGGCAAGCTCGACGCATCGGGCCAGGCCAAGCTGGGCCAGGGAGGTCCCGACTCCTTCGGCTACTTCTGGCTCGATACTGATGAGCCGGGCATGGCTCCTCCCGACTGGATGGACATCAGGCCCATGGGAACACAGGTGACGTTGGGAGACGACAACGGCGTCGTGGTGGATCTGCCCTTCGAGTTCCCGTTCTACGGTGAGAGGAAATCGCAGATCGCCATATGTTCCAATGGGTACCTTACCTTCGGCAGCAGACTGAATGCATGGACCAACGCCGCTATCCCGAATACTGCCGATCCCAACGATCTGCTGGCAGCGTTCTGGGATGACCTAACCTTGAGTTCCAGCGGCTCATGCCACTACTACGGCGATGACGAAGTCTTCGTCGTGCAGTACACCAACGTTCCCAGGCTGGGCAGCGGCGGCCCTTACACATTCCAGGTGTGGCTGTCGCCTCAGGGCGGCATCACCTACATATATGAAACGATGCAGGGGACCCGCCTCAATGAAGCCACCATCGGTATAGAGAACGCCGCCGGCACAGTAGGCCTCCAAGTAGCGTACAACGAGAACTACGTCCACGACAATCTGGGCATCGCGTTCCTCCCCGGCTGGGTCATGTGCAGCAGCACGGGAGGCACTCTTGAGCCCGGATCGATGGACCTGCTCGAAGTGGCGTTCTTCGCCGACCACCTGCCCAAGGGCACATGGAAAGCGACCATAGAGATCACCAGCAACGACCCGGCGAACCCCAAGGTCGATGTGGATACCTTCATGTTCGTCAGGTCACGCATCAATCCTACGATTCGTTCGGCCTCGGCCAACCCATGGGCAGGAAGCGCTCCGCTCGAAGCCCACTTCACGGTGGATGCCTATGACCAGGATGGTACAGTTGTCGATGCCATCTGGGATTTCGGCGACGGCAGCCCGGTCGAGAGCGGAACGTTCAACCCTGTCCACGTCTACACCGCGGAGGGCAACTACACCGCCACCGTCACAGTCATTGATGACGACGGATTCGAAGCTCAGGCCGATATAGAGATAGTCGTAGCCGATCTGCCACAGGCGAGTGCGGACCCGACTTCGTTCAACCAAGTCATCAGGGCGCACAGGCAGCGCACCGAAACGCTCACGGTGACCAACACCGGAGTGGCGCCGCTCGAGTTCGCGGCAGCAGCGTTTACAGCAGGCATTCCTGCGGAAACCGACGAACTCGACCCGTTCGGTATGGGTGGTCCCGACGATTTCGGCTACATGTGGCGCGACTCAGACGAACCGGGCGGACCCGTGTTCGACTGGGTGGAGATCAGTGGAATTGGTACGCAATTGACTGCTCTCACTGATGACCAGACAGCAACGATCGCTCTGCCGTGGGAGTTCCCGTTCTATGGGGACGGCCACACGTCCATAAACATCAACGCCAACGGCTGGCTGAACTTCGGCTCATTCCCGACATACGGTACGTATTCGAACGTATCGATACCAAACGCGGGCGCCCCTAACAACCTGCTCGCGTTATACTGGGACGACCTCCGCGTCGGCGGCGGCCCTGTCGGGTGCGGTGTGTACTACCATTACGACACTGTCAATGACAGATTCATCGTGCAGTTCAACAAGGCGCCTCGATACTATACCAACGGCCAGTACACCTTCGAGGCGATCTTGTACCCCGACGGCACGATCATCTATCAGTACCTCGACATGCAGTTCTCATCACCCTACGATTCCGACGGCACCATCGGCATCGAGAATGCCGGAGGAACAGATGGTCTGCAGGTGCTCTACAACACCGCAGGCTACATGCACAACAACCTGGCCATAAGGTTCAAGCCCGTCGCGTGGCTTTCGGTATGGCCGCAGGACGGCACGCTTGATCCCGGGGAGAGCATGGATCTCGATGTCAAGACGGACCTTGAGGTCATCGGATCGGGCACGCTTGACGGAGCGATCATTCTGGAGACCAACGATATCAGAAAGCCCAGAACGATCATACCCGTGCACGTCCTGGTGATCCCGAACAACCCGCCGCAGATCACGGCATGCGGCGTAAACCCCGTGCAAGGGCCTCCAGGCTCGTCCTTCCAGTTCATCGCGGCAGCACACGACCCGGACGGCTCAATCGCCGACAAATGCTGGTCGTTTGGCGATGGGTCTCCTGAGGTGCACCAGTTCGTCGCTGACCACGTGTACGGGGCCGCAGGCGTGTACACAGCGACGTTCGCAGCGGTCGACAACGACGGTTACACCGCAACGGCAACGGTCACGGTGACTGTGGCCTATGCTGCCTCCGCTAGCTGGCATCCCGCGCAATTCGGCTTCACGGTGGGCGGCGGCCAGTCGGCGATGGGCATCCTCACATTGTCGAACGCAGGGCCCGGCACTCTAGTGTTCGGAACGGGCGAATTCCCGAGCCTGATCCGGACATCGGAGAGAATCATCGCGCCTCTGGATATCAAGAATCCTGAAGCCAGGACGGCTTTCGGGCTCTACGCGCCAGTGCAGAATCCTGAGAAGTCGGAGTGGCTGCCCGAAGCCATAGGTTCTGTGATAAAGAGCTGGACATGCCCACCGCCTGTAGGCGATCCCTGGGGCGTTGGAGTGCTATTCGACTCCGACGAGGTAGTGATCGCAGACGGCGCAGTAGATCCCACAGACGACTACGTGGTTACGTCGGACGGCGCATACACAGGCAGGTACTGGTCCGCCGATTTCGGCGGATCATGGTCCGGCGACATGGCCTTCGATGGAACCTACATCTGGCAGGTCAACGTGGGTGGCGATAATGCCATCCACAAGATCGACCCCGCAAACGGCCATGTAGTTGGATCCCTACGCAACGCGACATGGGCCGGCGTCTCGCAACGCGGCCTGGCGTACAACGCCAACGACGATACCTTCTACATTGCCGGATGGAACGAGGACATAATCTACAAATTCAAGGGCGAGAGCTGGGGCAATCCGGGCGAGGTCATCGAGTCGTGGTCGATGCCTGTGTCCATCGCGGGGCTCGGCTATCACCCTGTGGCCGACGTGCTCGTAGTGAGCGCGAACTCGTCGCCTGATATGATCTACTTGGTCAATGCAACGACCCATGCAACTATCGGCCAGTTCCAGCATCCGGCCCACGGCGATTACATGGGAGTCGGGTGCGAGATCGCTCGCGACGGCAACCTGTGGGTCGCAAGCTGGGGCGAGAACAAGATGTACCTTGTGGAGACCGGCCTCGGACCCATTGGCGCCGGCAGCTGGCTGACTTGGGAGCCTTCGGAAGGTAGCGTGCCGGCCGGCGGTTCAGTGCCGATCACGATCACAGCCAACAGCGAGAAACTCACGCCGGGAATCCACACCGGCAACGTGGTGCTAACTACCAACGACATAGAGAACCCGCTGATCGTCGTGCCGGTAACGCTGCAGGTGGCCACGCCTCCGGCGATCACCGCAGCAACAGCTGATCCCACGTTCGGCGAGCCTCCGCTCATGGTAGCGTTCCACGCCTCGTTCGTAGCGTCCGAAATACCAGTGGTCAGCTACGGCTGGGACTTCGGCGACGGAACCTCCTCTGCGGAGCTCGACGTGGTGCACACCTACACAACGCCTGGCAACTATGAGGCCACGTTCACAGTAGTCGACCAGCTCGGCGCCACTGCCAAGGCGAGCATCGACATCGTGGTCAAGTGGACGCCCCACGCCACAGTCGATCCCACGCTGATCGAACTCACTTTGCCTCCTAATGCCGTCGCAACCGAGACGGTTACCGTAGGAAACGTGGACGGCAACGCGCCCTTGGCCTTCAGCGTGAAGGTAAAGAGCGGTAGCGCTCCTCACATCGCCATGCCTGAGCGGATAGGCACAGTGATCGATCCCAGCGCGGCGACGGCCGAAGGCCTCTACCTGCCGTTCGACCCAGCCACAGTCCAGCGGATTGCAGGTAATGTGCGGCCAGGCAGCGTAGGCGACATAGTGACATCGTGGCCTGCGCCCTCCGCGGTCGATATCGCCTGGGGTCTCGGCTTCGACACCAACAACGTGTGGCTTGCCGATCCGCTGAACAAGAAAGACTACATCATCACCCCGGAAGGCGCATTCACGGGCACGGTCTTCAACACGCCGTGGGCAGGATCGTGGCCGGGCGACATGGCATACGACGCCAACCGCAACCTGATATGGCAGGTCAACGTGGGCGGCGACAACGGGATCTACGGCCTCGACCCAGCGACTGGAGCCGTCGTGACCAGCATAACTTCGGGCGGCGCGTGGACCTACGTCTCACAGCGCGGCCTGGGCTATGACGCCGACACCGACACCTTCTACATCGGCGGGTGGAACGAGGATATCATCTACCACATCATGGGGCCCAGCTGGAGTACCCCCGGAGCCGTAATCGCGTCGTACTCCTTCCCCGTGAGCATCGCCGGGCTGGAATACCACCCCGACGGAGTATTGTGGATATCCACGAACTCCGCTCCCGACATGATCTACGGAATCGACATGGAGTCCCTCGCCGTGATCCATCAGTTCCAGCATCCGTACCACGGAAACTACTCCGGCGCAGGGCTGGCACTGCACGATGACGGCAACCTCTGGGTCACATCTCAAGAGAACAGCTACGTGTACCTAGTCAACACCGAGATGCCGCTGAGTGCCGGCATAGGCGTCCAGCCCTCAAGCGGCACTGTAGCCCAGGGAACCACCGCACTTCTGGCCGTCACGATCAAGGCCGCTGAACTCGGTAAGCCCGGCCAGGACGTGCGCAAGTACCTGGAGATCACGACCAATGACCCGGCAAGCCCCGCACTCTTCGTGGATCTCATCGTCCACATCGAGGCAGGGCCGACCATCACCGGGGCAACCGCCACTCCGAACATCGGCCATCCGCCGCTTACCGTGGCTTTCGACGCGACGGTAGAACCGGGCGCCAAGCCGATAACAGATATCTGGTGGGAGTTCGGCGATGGAAGCGAGCCGGTGCATCAGCTACAAGCCGAGCACGTCTACGCCGCGCTGGGCGAATACACAGCAACGCTGCACGTTATCGATGAGAACGAGGTCGAGGTTACAGCTGAAGTCAAGGTCACAGTGAAATGGCTGCCTATTCTGGAAGTCTATCCGTCGTCTTTCGACGAGGCGATTCAAGTGGGCGAGCAGGAGCAGACGACGCTTACGGTGAGCAACACCGGCGTAGCTCCGATGAGCTTCGGGGTGTCGGTGGCGCCCAGCTTCGCGGATAGCCCCGAGTGGAAACGCTATGCTGAGTCGGCTCCCGCAAAGGGCGACTACGCGGCGGAACCCAGGGGATACGCAGGCGCTGGGGCAGGCGGCCCCGACCTGTTCGGCTACATCTGGATGGACAGCAATGAGCCACACGGACCGGAGTTCGACTGGATCGAGATCTCGGGAGTTGGCTCGACCCTCACAATGAGCGACGAGACGATTGTCTCCGTGCCGCTGCCGTTTGCCTTCCCGTTCTACGGAGCGGTCCACAATCAGGTGAGGGTGTGCTCCAACGGATACCTTACGTTCGGGACGGGAAGCAGCACGTGGACCAACACCCCGATACCCGATCCGTCCAGCCCGAACGACCTGATAGCCGCATTCTGGGACGACCTGACACCGGGAACCGCAGGCCGAGTCTACTACTACCATGACGAAACGAACAACCAGTTCATCGTGGAGTACAAGAACATGTCTCAGTGGGGCTCCACGGCAGACCTGACGTTCGAGGCGATACTCAGGCCTAACGGCACCATCATCTACCAGTACCTCTCGATGGTTGGCGATCTCACATCGGCCACCGTAGGCATCGAGAACGGCGCAGGCACTGATGGCTTGCAGGTCGCATACAACGCCCCATACGTCGAGAACAGCTTAGCGGTCGCCTTGGCGCCTGTAGGCAAGATCCTGAACGTCAGCCCGACCTCAGGCTACCTGCTGCCGGGCAACCATCAAGACGTGGTAGTTACGCTCGGCGACGGAAGCAACATCGCCGGGGAGTTCTCACTCTACATCTACGTATCGGCCGACGACCCGTTCCGCCCGTTCGCCACGATACCCGTGCACCTGGTGATCAACATGCCGCCTGCGGTGACCGTCACGGCCCCCGTCGCCGGCGCTGAGCTGCACGGAGTAACCGAGGTAAAATGGACGGCCACAGACCCCGACAACGCAGCTGACGAGCTGGCGATCGACCTATGCTGGACACGCGACGGAGCGACATGGTACACGCTGGGCGAAAGCATGGCGAACACCGGCGTATTCGAGTGGAACACCATTCTGGTGGGCGCCGGAGGCGATACCTTCCGCCTGCGTGCCAAGGTGACCGACCCGACCGGTGCATCGAGCGAGTTCACGACGGGCGAGTTCACAATAATCAACCTGGCGCCAATGGCCGCGTTCAGCTTCACACCGTCGCCTGCCACAAGGCGCGATGTGGTGAAGTTCACCGACGAGTCGACCGATGACGGCACGATCACGGCATGGCTCTGGGAGTTTGGCGATGGCGCCACAAGCGATAATCAGAACCCAGAGCACAAGTACGCCACCAAGGGCAACTTCACTGTCAGGCTCACCGTAACTGACAACGGAGGCCTTACGGGAACCGCTGAGCACACCATCACCGTGGGCAACGCAGCGCCAATCGCAGCGTTCAGCTTCGCCCCAGAGTTGCCCAATGCAGGCGAGGCAGTAGCGTTCACCAACGAGTCGACTGATGACGCAGAGATAACCGCGTGCTTCTGGGAGTTCGGCGACGGCGCAACGAGCGCCGTGCACGATCCTACCCACACATACGCGACATCCGGCGTCTTCACAGTCAGGCTCACGGTGATAGATGATGACTACGCTGCAAGCAGCGTGGAACACGACGTGGAGATAGTCAATGCGGCTCCAGTGGCGGCGTTCAGCTTCACGCCCTCGTCTCCCACAGTGCTCGATGTCGTGACGTTCACCGACGAGACCACAGACGACGGCGATATCGTGGCATGGCACTGGGAGTTCGGCGACGGCGCTGAAAGCGAGAACCAGAACCCTGAACACAAGTACGCTGCAAAGGGTAAGTTCACCGTCAAACTCACAGTCACTGACGACGGAGACCTCTCCGACTCGGTTGAGCACGAGATCACCATCACAAACCTCCCACCGGAAGTGCGGGTGCTCAAGCCGACAGCTGGAGTGGTATGGACTGGCAAGCAGATGATCGAGTGGGAGGCTACCGACCCCGACGATGAAGCCTCCAAGCTCAAGATCAATCTCGAGTACGCGCTGCAGTCAGATGGCTCAACGTGGCAGAGCATAGCGGCTAACCAGCCGAACACCGGCAAGTACGAATGGGATACGTCACAGGTCAAGCCGGGCGGTCGCTACAGAGTAAGGATAACCGCCACCGACCCCGACAATGGAGCCGCGACAGCTGTGAGCGGAGAGTTCGTCATTGTAGTGCTCACCCGCACAGTGATAGCCGCCCCTAACCCGGCGTGCGACTCCGTGACGTTCTACTACGACATTCCTGCCGATGCAACATTGCATGTATACGATATCGCGGGCCGTCTCATCTACAGCGTGTCATTGCCGGCATCGATGCACGCATACGAGTGGAACCTGCATGCGGGCGGCAGGCCGCTGGCCAATGGCGTCTATCTCTACATCGTAGTGAGCGACGCACAGAAGTCGGAAGTGGGCCGCCTAGTGGTGAACCGCTAAGCGCAGACCAGGCCCCGGGGGGAGAGGATCGGCGGGCGATCGACGGGATCGACGCCCGCCCCCTCTCCCGGATAGTACGGGACATACTCTGAATACTAGGAGGGCTGAATGATGCGATTCAAACCAATGGCACTTGCGCTTGTGCTTCTGTTCGCCCTGGCTGCAGGCGCCACCACAATTGCCGCGGAAGACCCGGTGGGCACTGCGGCGATGCTCGATATTGGCCTGGGCGCCCGGGCGCTGGGCATGGGCGGTGCGCATATCGCCGTGGTTGACGACGCGGCGGCGGTATACTATAACCCGGCGGGTCTAGCCTTCATAGACGGCAGACACATCGTATCGCTCTACACCAACCAATTCGGGGCCGCGGGCTACATGGGGGTGGGCTATGCCCAGCGCTATGTGGGCGCCGGCGCGATGAAGCTAGATGCTTCGGACATCGACAAGACTGACGAGTTCGCCAATGTCACCGGCGTGTTCCGCGTCACTGACCTGACCCTAATCCTGGGCGCCGCCGCCAAAGTCATGCCGCAATTCGGAGTGGGCGGCGCGGTCAAGTACTACTCACAGGCGTTGCCGTCCAATTCGGGGCGTGGAGCCACCGGCGATATCGGGGTCCTCTTCGCGACAGACAGCGGCGTTTTCAGACTCGGAGCGGTCTGCCGCAATGTTCTGGGATCATTGAAATACGATAGCGGGCACACTGATGCCTTCGACCGCTCTTTTGGAGCCGGAGTCGCAGTAAGGCCCATGGACAACCTGCTGCTGGCGGCGGACGTGATCTGGAAGGACGGCATGGACGCGCGAATCGGGGGCGAGTTCCGCCTGGGCAAGTTCGCCGTGCGCGCAGGCGGAGGTTACCGCGACGAGAAGCTGTCGTTCTCGGCCGGCGCCGGCTTCGCGATGCCGTTCTTCAGTGTCGACTATGCCTACCAGACGCACAGCATCTTGCCTGACAGCCACAGGCTGTCGCTGTGTGTCAAGTTCTAGCCGGCGGCCAGGTGGCAGCCGAGTCCGACAACCATTCGGCCACATCGCCACTAACACGAAGTCGAGGGGACGGCATTGGCCGCCCCCTCTTCGCCTGTTCCGCCTCTTTCCGCGCCCGGCCCGGCCGCCGGACGCGCTGTTGCCGATCATTCGAGCGCGGCCAGATACTGCTTCAGCCGCTCCTCCACATACTCTGCAACCAGCCTCACCATCGGCTCTTCGTCATCGTCTCTGTAATAGGCGTACAGGCAATCATGGTACCGTCTCCGGTCGACGTACTTCACATTGATAGGGGGGTAGCCGTGCTGCATCAGGTCTAGGTTCAGGATCAGCCTGCCGGTTCGTCCATTACCGTCGACAAAAGGATGAACCCCCTCGAACTTCATATGGAACAGAGCCGCGCTGTGGATGGGATGCCGTCTGTCCTCTGCAAACTCCGCGACAAGCCTCTCCATTGCCACTGGCACAAGATACGGCTGCGGCGGTTCGTGATGCGCGCCCACGATGCGCACGGGAATGCGCCGGTACACGCCCTTGTCCCCCGGCTTGTCAAGCAGCACCAAGGAATGGATCTCTTTGATGACTCTCTCGGAAGACGGCGTCTTGTCGGCGACAAGCTGCTGTACGTACCGAAAAGCGTCTCGGTGCCCCACTGCCTCAAGATGGTCCTTCAGCGGCTTGCCGTTGATCGTGATCCCTTCTAGCACCAACGCGGTCTCTCTGAGCGTGAGAGTGTTTCCCTCAATGGCATTGGAGCTATAGGTGAACTCGACCAGGAACTCATCCTGCAGTCGCTTGACCTCGCCTGCCGTGAGAGGACGGCGCCTATCGAGTTCCTCCTTCAGCGAGTCGACGCGTGCAAACAGCGCAGCGAATTCGCGCGGCACGAACCTTCCTCGCTGTCTCCTGCCGTCCGCCGGCTTGAGCGCGTCTGATGGTATCAGATAGGAACGCCCCTCTTTTCTGGCGCCCGCGATCTTGCCCTGTTGGCATAGTACGCGAACACGGCGATCAGAGATCCCCCACTTCTGGGCCGCCTGTTTCACGCTGATGTACTCCAAACGCGACATCTTGCGACACCTCGCCTGCTGCCAAGGAGTTATACCCCCTTCATAACAGCAGTATGCCACAGTACCGGAATAATATCAACGCATATTGCGCAATCCCATGCGATAATATTCCCCAGGTCAACTTCCAACCTGAACAGGCAGAAGCGCGCCCTCTCCTTACGCGCTCTGCCCGCGGCACAACCGCCAGATCCGGCACATAGACTGTCAAGACGCCGCTCGATGCGACCAGACGGGCGCGATCTGCCACATCTAGGAGGTCTGCATGAACGGTAATCATGGCCGCGAGCCCAGAACTGCAGCCCTGAGCGATCTACGTGTGGGCCAGACGGGCGTGATGCGCTCCATATTCGCAACCGGAATGGTGCGAAACCGTCTCCTTGATCTGGGCTTTCTGCCCGGAACGCAAGTCACTGTGGTCCGCCGCGCCCCGCTGGGCGATCCTACCGCCTACAGAGTCAGAGGCACCGTACTGGCGCTCCGGCATGAGGATGCCTCACTCGTGGCTGCGGAGCCCATCACCGACCCGCAGGCGGAGGCTGAGCAATGCTGAGTCGACCAGACAGGCGCGCCGAAAGCAGCACCGCCAAGCGCTTCTCGACGCATCCCGGCCCCGGCAAACACGTGATTGCGCTGGCCGGAAACCCGAATACCGGCAAGAGCACCCTGTTTAACGCCTTAACAGGACTTCGGCAACACACCGGCAACTGGCCGGGAAAGACCGTGGACCTGGCGTTCGGCAGGGTCGACCTCGGCGGCAGGCACGTGGTAGTCGTGGATCTGCCCGGCGCGTATTCACTGCTCGCGTGTTCAGAGGATGAATCCATAGCCCGCGACTTCCTCTGCGAGCAAGGCCCGGACGCCGTCGTCGTGGTAGTCGAAGCCGGATGCCTCGAGCGCAACTTGAGCCTGGTCCTTCAGATAATCGAGCTGACTCCCAGGGTAGCCGTGTGTGTAAACCTCATAGATGAAGCCAATCGTCGCGGCATACAGGTCGATGGCGAAGCGCTTGAGCGCGAACTGGGAGTGCCCGTGGCAGTCACTGCCGCATCGAGCGGCCGCGGTATCGATCAGCTCAAGCTCACTCTCGCAGACCTGGTTGACGGACGCCTGAAGCCCGAACCACTACCTGTTGCCTATCCACCGGACATTGAGGACGCCTCAAGAGAGCTTGAGTCCAGGCTGCCGACACTGCCTCCCGCTGTCAGCCGCAGGTATGTGGCCCTGCGCCTGCTAGACACGGATCCGCTGATTCGCGAGAGGATCGTGGAAGCGATCTACTGCCGCGCCAAGTCCATCTCAAACATGGTCGTGAGCCATACATCATCATCGATGTCGGAGTCGAAGACCGCGATGCGACCCGGGATTGATGACGTACTGACATCGCGCTGGCTGGGCTTTCCCGTGATGCTGGCGCTGCTTGGAGGGGTGTTCTGGATAACGCTCGTAGGGGCGAACTACCCATCGGCGCTTCTAGCTAGGGCGCTGTTCCGTATGGAGTCGTGGCTGTCGGCTGCATTCGAAGCGGCACACGCCCCCGACTGGCTGCATGGTGCAATCGTTCTCGGGGCATACCGCACCATGGCCTGGGTAGTCTCTGTGATGCTGCCTCCCATGGCCATCTTCTTCCCCCTGTTCACACTGCTTGAGGATCTGGGCTACTTGGCCCGTGTCAGCTTCAATATGGACTGGTGCTTCCATAAGTGCGGCGCCCACGGCAAGCAGTCGCTCACCATGGCCATGGGATTTGGGTGCAATGCAGCCGGCGTCATGGCATGCAGGATAATCGACTCGCCGCGCGAACGCCTGGTGGCGATCTTGACTAACAACTTCGCTCCGTGCAACGGAAGATTCCCTACCCTGATCGCGTTGGCATCCTTGATAGCGGCAGGATCGATCACGGCGTCGCTCCTTGTGGCAGCCATGGTGCTTCTGGGAGTGACGGCCGCGTTGGGCATGTCGTGGGCGCTCTCCCGAACCGTACTCCGGGGCGTACCGTCCTCCTTCATCCTGGAACTGCCGCCGTACCGCATGCCCCAAGTCGCGCGAGTGCTTTGGCGCTCACTTTACGACCGCACGCTCCTGGTACTCCGGCGGGCATTGATCGTGGCTGCGCCGGCGGGAGCTATCGTGTGGGCCCTGGCCAACATCACCACTCCTGCCGGCGCGAGCATCCTGACGTCCACAGCCCATACGCTGCAGCCCGCCGCCCGCGTGATGGGGCTGGACGGGTTCATCCTCACAGCCTTCATCCTAGGTCTACCGGCGAACGAAATCGTCCTGCCCATCCTGGTCATGGCGTACTCGTCGTCCACAGCGCTCACGGAGACAACCGGGCTTGCGTCCTTGGGCCGGATCCTCGCCGCAAACGGCTGGACGTGGCTGACCGCTCTGAACACAATGATCTTCTCAGTACTGCACTTCCCGTGCAGCACCACACTGTTCACCATAGCCGCGGAAACCAAGAGCGCTCGCTGGACCGCGCTCGCCGCGCTCATGCCCACCGTCCTGGCGATCGCGGCATGCTGCGCCACGCGGGCGGCGGCCAGGCTACTCGGGCTCGCGTGATCCCGACTCTGAGTTGCAGCCGCCGGGCGCTTGACGGCTGGACACGCGTGATGTAGCATGTAGGCGTCAGTGTCATAACTACTACGCTCGTGCGATCCGCGAAAGGTGGACAATCGGATGTTGCACACTCTGGGAGTTCCGCTGGCCAAACCCCAACCCGACTTCGATGAGATGCTGCAGGTGCTCCGGGGCGAAAAGCGGGCCCGACGCGTGCACTTCGCAGAGCTCTTCGTGGATGGCGAAATAGTCAGGAAGGTGCTCACCGATTTCCTTGGCGAGCGGCCCATCCCCTCCCCCGAACACGATTTCGAAGGCTACTGGGATCAGCAGATCAAGTTCTGGCTGTACATGGGATACGACTACATCAGGGTGTCGGGCGGACTGTCGATCCCGCAAGTCAGGCACCGCGTGACCAATGACACGGCTGCCCTGTCGCGAGGCGAACGCGGTTGGGTCGAGGAAGGGATCGGAGTCATTAGCTCGTGGGCTGACTACGAAGCCTACCCGTGGGACGTGATGGAGAAGATGGACTTCGCGGCCTACGAGTACGTATCCCGGCACCTTCCCGACGGAATGAAGATGCTCGTCTGCCCTTCAAGCGGCGTATTTGAGATTTCCAGCGAGTACATGCTGGGCTTTGAGGGCATGAGCATGATGCTCTACGAAGATCGGGCGCTGGTGGAGGCGGTGTTTGGCCGCGTGGGCCAGTACATCCTAGATTTCTACCGTAACGTGACCACGCTCGACAATGTAGCCGGCATATTCCAAGGCGACGACCTCGGCTTTAAGACCTCCACCTTCCTGTCGCCTGCGCACCTGCGCCAGCTGGTTCTGCCATGGCACAGACGCTACGCAGCGCTCGCTCACGAGCAAGGCCAGGTGTACTGGTTCCACTCCTGCGGAAATCTAGCCGGTGTCATGGATGACTTCATCGACGATGTCAAGATCGACGCCTACAACTCATTCCAGGATGAGATAATCCCCGTGTGCGACTTTGTCGACACCTTCGGGGATCGAGTCGCCACGCTGGGCGGCGTGGACGTGGACTGCCTGTGCAGGCTGGGGGAAGACGATCTTCGCAGGTACGTTCGCCGCATAATCGACCATTGCGCCGAACGAAGATGGGCACTGGGTTCAGGGAACTCAGTGCCCAACTACGCCCCGGTGCAGAGCTACCTCACAATGCTGGATGAGGGCTTGCGCTGGCAGGCCCCGTGAGCATGGACTAGTAGTCGCCCCACCCGCCCGATTGCGCAGGAATACTGAGGCCTAACGTCTAAGTTCTGCGCAAAAGGGGGCATGGGATTGTGCGGAACCTGATCGAAGATGCGCTTAGATCGCATGGAGCCGACTACGTAGACATCAGGATCGAGGATGCCGCGCGAACCAAGATAACGCTGCGCGGCAGGAGCACGGATGAGCTGTCAGTCTCCCGCTCGACGGGAGGATGCGTTCGCGCTCTGGCAGGGGGCGGCTGGGGATTCGTCTCATTCAACGACATCGCAGGCCTCAAGGACCATGTGGCGCTGGCCGTAAGTCAGGCCCGGCTGGTATCGCAGGCGAATGGAGACAGCCTCCTCGCCCCTGTCGAACCGGTGGCCGACACTGTAGTGCCGCGCCTGGCGGTTGACCCCAGATCGATCAACCTTGAGGCCAAGCAGTCATTACTTCAGGAATACAGCCAGATCATGCTGGGCGCAAGCCCCAAGATCCAGACGACGACAGTCAGGTACAGAGACACGTATTCTAAGAAGACCTTCGCAAGCTCCGAGGGTGCCTTCATCGAGCAAGAGCATTGCGATGTCGGCGCTAGCTGCACCGCCATTGCCCGCGAGGGCGACAACGTGCAGCAGATGTTCATCGTCGCCGGAGGCATCGACGGCTACCAGAGCGTCGAAGGGCAGCACGACAAAGCCCGCGATTGCGCCAGGCGCGCAGTCAGCAACCTGGATGCGGCGCCGGTCAAGGCCGGCCAATACACAGTGGTGCTCAATCCCGCCATGGCTGGGACATTCGTGCACGAGGCCTTCGGCCACCTGAGCGAATCCGACTTCATCTACGAAAACGATACCCTCCGCGACATGATGGTTCTGGGCAGGCAGTTCGGATCCCCGATCCTCGGCATCACTGACGGCGCAGCGGCGCCGGGCCATAGAGGGTCATACAAGTACGACGATGAGGGAGTCCCCGCTTCGCTAACGCCCCTCATAAGGGAGGGCGTGCTCGTGGGCAGGCTGCATTCCCGCGAGACTGCGGGCCGGATGGGCGAGCGACCGACAGGAAACGCCCGCGCGATCAGCTACAGGTTCCGCCCCATAGTACGCATGACCAACACCTACATTGAAAACGGCCACACTGGCTTCGACGAGATGATCTCCGACATCGACGAAGGCATCTATGTCGTCAATGCATACGGAGGCGAGACGACTATGGAAATGTTCACCTTCAGCGCCATGGAAGCCTTCATGATCCGAAAGGGCAAGATCGCTGAGAGAGTGCGCAATGTGGTCCTCACCGGCAACGTATTCGAGACATTGATGCACATCGACGCCGTCGGCAACGATCTTCATGTGAACGACGGCGGCACCGGAGGATGCGGCAAGGGCCAGCAGTATCCGCTGCCCGTGTCAGATGGCAGCCCGCACATACGGATCCGAGACGTTGTGGTGGGAGGGAACTAGCGATGAAAGACCTGCTGGATATGGCAGCTAGACACGCTGACGCAGCTGAGCTTTACCTTGTGAGCAGCGAGGCCATCCCCGCAACGTTCGAGATGAACAAGCTCAAGCATGTCGAGACCCGCAGAATGCGAGGAGCCGCTCTGCGCGTTATCAAGTCGGGTAGAATCGGGTTTTCCTCCTCGACCGATACCAGCGAAGCCGCAGCCCGAGAACTCATCAGCGCGGCGGTTGACTCCGCCGACATGGGCGAACCCGCGCTATTCGACCTTCCCGGGCCCACGCCTGAAGGGGAATCCGCGACGCCGCTCATCTACGATGACAAGATCGCACAGCTCGACGCGGACGCGCTGATCCGAATGGGCCAACAGATCGTGGACATCATCACAGAATACGACCCTTCCATCAAGTGCGGTGTCGAGCTTGAGAGAAAGGTCGAGGAAGTCACCGTCGCCAACTCCAATCGCGGCGGCGGCGGTTATCGCAGAACCACTCTGACTGCAATGGCCGACGCCCTGCTGGTAGAGGGCAATGACATCCTCATGGTATTCGACATGAACGGCTCATGCTGCAGCGATTTCGACCACCGGTCCATCGCGCATGAAGTGCTGGAACGTGTGAAACTCGGACGCAAGATCGCCGAAGTCCGCACAGGTCGCATGCCGGTCCTGTTCACCCACCGCGGGATTATGCCGCTCCTCATGGCCCTGCAGTCGGCCCTAAGCGGCAAGACCGCGCTGGAAGGCGCATCGCCCTTAGCGAAAAGCACAGGCCGGCAGATGTTGGATCCACGAGTCTTCATATATGATGATCCGACCGTGAACTGGGCACTCGGCAGTTGCCCGATGGACGCCGAAGGCGTGCAGTCCCGAAGAACCCCCCTCATCGAGGCCGGTATCGTGAAAGGCTTCTACTACGATCTTCAGACCGCAGGCAGAGCGGGCGTATCCAGCACCGGCAATGGCTTCAGGCGGGCCGGCGCCGGCGATTACTTCGAGGGGCAGCCAGCCCCCGCCCTGACCAATGCCATGGTATCGCCGGGATGCGAAAGCCTGAGCGATATGATCGCATCCATGGACGAAGGCATCATCGTTGACCAGGCGATGGGTGCCGGGCAGGGCAACATACTGACCGGGGATTTCTCCGTCAACGTTCATCTCGGCTTCAAAGTCGAGAAAGGCGAGATCGTAGGCCGCGTGAAAGACACGATGGTCGCCGGCAACACCATGGAGGCACTGAACAGCCTGGCCGCCATAAGCGACTGCGCAGAGTGGGCGTTCGGGCAGTACTCTTCCCCCGCATTTCTCTTCCGCTCTCTGGGAGTAGCATCCAAGGGGAGATAGACAGTCTCCGTTCGGCGTGGGCGCACGGCACACGCGGATGGGCTGTTCTGTGCCAGAAACCGAACGTAGTGGAATAAACATCTCCAAAGTTGTATTATGATCCCAGAGTGCTGAGTTCAGATTGAGGAGGCGATTATGATGCCCCGTGGGCCGACCTGGCTCGTCCTGGCGATCTGCCTGGTGCTTCATGTGACTCCTTGCGCCGCGTCCACGGAGAACGTCAGCGAGTTCATCACAATTCTGGAGAATAGGGGTTTCACAGTCCAGGAAGGCAGGCTGAGCAAGCTCAACGTGCTGGAGCTGTGCAGTGCAGGCTACGTCAACTACTGTTTCGGCAATAACGCAGGGTTCCCGTACGCTATCTACATACTCCCCCCGTCTCCCGAGCAAGACCCATCACCGCGTCAGGCCCCCCCTGTAGGATACGACCCCGACTCGCCCGACAACTATCCAGCCAACCTCGATACCGTTCCCGCGGGAATGACCTACAAACTCCGGCCGGACGAGGCCATCGTTCTGATCGGCGACACACCTCCCCCGGCCCGCTACTTCAGCTTCCGCAGCTACCTGGGGTTCGTCGAGAACAGACCGGGGAAAGACTACACAGGCACGCTAACTTTCGGCGATGACGCGATCGGCTGGTATCACCGGATATACTGCAGCCTGGGAGATCCGCTGAATCACCTCAACATGTGGACCAGCAACACGCCCGGAGGCGCCGCAGGAAATGCATTTGGCAGCGCCACGGTGCTCATAACCACTGCTGACCAGGGCATAAACCGAGTGATGCGAGACGCGCTTACAGCAGCTGGGTACAGTCCCGACATCATCAACGATGACAATATCCCCCCATCTCTCGTCCACATGGGGCTCGAGAAAGGCAAAGACACGTTCCTGATAATCATGAGAGCTGCGCTGTGGGATCAGCCCGACGTAGGCAACAACTACCTCGAAAGCATCGGAGATCACTTGCGGGTGTTCCGCATAACGCCCAACACTCCCATTGCCGCCAGCGAACCATGGCCTGTACCGGCCCTCAGAGTCAGGGAGACTGGCGTTTCCGAGTATCAGACCATCCCGAACGCCGCCGCGGACCTAGAACACCTGAGGCAGGAGATAATCCGCCGCCACGGAAACGCAGAAATGAGGCCTGTGCATCTCGATACGGATATCTGGCTTCCTGAGGGCTACACAGGCATATTCCGCGATGTCGACCTTCTGGCTGAAGATAGAGACACCACCTATCTGCGAACGAACTTCTTTCAGCTGGCCACCGACGACGACTTCGTGATCGTATACGGCGTCAATCATGAACAGACCGGGAAAGCGATATACAGCAACTTCAGCTTCTACGGTGTGGAGTTGCTCAACGGCGTATCCGGAACCACCAGCGCTGAATATGCCAATTCTGCCGCCGACTACTTCCCCCCGGGCTATGGTAACTCCAAGTACTACTACGTGTACAAGATCGCTCGTCGCGCGAGAGACCCAGAACCGTGTGTCATCGTGCCATACAGCACAGGCAACCCCTCCGGGAAGGCTTTCGGAGTCGACAACAACAAAGACGCCTACATCGCGTTCCGAGCCTACATCGATGTCAACACCCAAGTTGGGCCGTCGCTC
>Ga0255346_1001673_pt1 | contig 30257 bp, 17 predicted proteins | sample wastewater_treat_FD_194410 | JGI IMG/M metagenome (GOLD analysis project Ga0255346, IMG submission 194410) | Wastewater microbial communities from Lulu Island WWTP, Vancouver, Canada - plant22 | ecosystem: Engineered > WWTP > Wastewater > Unclassified | place: Canada: Vancouver, British Columbia...
TTAAATCAATACAAGATTATTTTTTATTTACGCGGAAACGTTCATCTCCCGTTTTGAAGAACGACACAATTTGCTTGGCGGCAGCAATGCCGGCATTAATGTTGGCTTCGGCAGTCTGAGCACCCATTTTCTTGGGTGTCGAAAAATAACGTACGGGAAATTTTTCGGCAAAAACTGCATGCTGATCAGGCATAATGTCGGTAACATATTTAATATCATTACGCAACTCCATGCAATTTATCAAATCTTCTTCGTTAATCACTTCCTTGCGGGCCGTATTGACTATGACTGCACCTTTTGGCAACTTCTGAAGCAAAGAAGCATTGATGGATTTTTTTGTTTCGGGAGTTGCGGGGATATGAATGGAAACCATATCGCATGAAGCATACAACTCTTCAACAGAAGTGAGTGGAGTAACGCCATCATTTTTAATAACTTCAGCGGGACAATAAGCATCATATGCAAAAATTTGCATATCGAAACCTTTTGCTATTCTGGCCACATTTCTGCCAACATTTCCGTAAGCATGAATACCAAGTTTTTTCCCTTTCAACTCTGTTCCTGAAGACCCGTTATAAAAATTACGCACAGCATAAATCAACAGTCCGAAAACCAACTCGGCAACTGCATTAGAATTTTGCCCCGGCGTATTCATGACACAAATATTTGCCTGGGTAGCCGCATCAAGGTCAATATTATCATAACCGGCTCCGGCCCGAACAACAATTTTTAATTTCTTGGCTGCCTTTATCACTTCAGCATCTACAATATCACTGCGAACAATCAAAGCATCGGCATCGGCCACGGCATCAAGCAACTGTTGCTTTTCGGTATATTTTTCGAGCAGGGCAAGTTCGTATCCTGCGGCTTCCACTTCTGCCCGAATCCCATCCACTGCCACTTTGGCAAATGGTTTATCGGTAGCTACAAGTATTTTCATAAGCAAACTTTTTTCTCTCCTTTTTCAATAAAGAAGAATTATTTATGTTAATGGTTAAAATTGTAAACAGCTGTTGCTACCAAAAGCATCAATGCAATTTTTCAAATTCCTGCATACAGTCAATCAATGCCTGAACGCTTTCGATAGGAAGTGCATTGTAAATGGAAGCGCGGAAACCGCCAACAGAACGATGTCCTTTAATTCCTACCATGCCGCGATCGGAAGCAAATTTAAGAAATTCGGCTTCCAGCTCCTGATATTCAGGATTCATAACGAAACAAACATTCATGCGTGAACGATCCTCTTTGGCTGCTGTTCCAACAAACAATTTATTGCGGTCGATTTCATTGTAGAGCAATTCGGCTTTTGCAATATTTTTCTTTTCCATTGCTGCCAAACCACCATTTGCCTTCAACCAGCGCAACGTCTCGAGTGCCGAGTAAATGGGAAGAACCGGCGGCGTATTGAACATCGAACCATTTTCTATATGAATTCTGTAATCGAGCATAGTGGGGATATGACGAGAAACTTTGCCCAGAAGTTCTTCTTTTACAATGGCAAAAGCCAAACCTGCAGGTCCCAGATTTTTCTGTGCACCTCCATAAATAACGCCATATTTTGAAACATCTACAGGACGTGAAAAAATATCGGACGACATATCGGCAACCAAAGGCACCGGAGAATCGATGTCGGTTAAAATTTCTGTTCCGAAAATTGTATTATTGGTTGTAATATGAAAATAATCGACGTCTGAGGGGATCACATAATTTTTTGGAATATAGCTGAAATTGGCATCTTTAGAAGAAGCAACTTCTATTACTTCTCCGAAACCTTTAGCTTCCTTGTAAGCCTTGCTTGCCCAAGTACCGGTAAGCAAATAAGCAGCTTTCTTTTCAAGCAGGTTGAAGGGAACCATGCAAAATTGCAAACTTGCGCCTCCACCCAAAAAAACTACCGAATAACCCGAAGGAATTTCCAACAATTCTTTAAAAAGAGCAATGGCTTCATCCATTACTGCCTGAAAATCCTTAGAACGATGGCTAATTTCCAAAATCGACAATCCGGAACCATTGAAATCCAATACCGCTTGTGCTGTTTTCTCAATCACTTCACGAGGTAATATCGATGGCCCCGCATTAAAATTATGCTTTTTCATCATTTCATTAAAAAATTTTTTTGGTTTATAAGTTTCTCCCTTTGAATTTAAAGCACAAAAGTACACAAATTTTAAATTCTTTCATTTCTTATGGAAAAATTTTTTAGTTTCAATTTTAAATTTTCATATAGGAGTCTCCTCTGAAAAGTTACTCAAAGAGAATTAGTTTTTTAAAGACATTGAGATAAAAAAGGGTAAAAAATATTCAAAAAAGTTCTTTGAAATTTGCATATATTGTTATATTTCAGTATCTTAGGAGGTTGAAATATGATAAAAAGAGATAAATGTTCAGGAAAACAGAAAACGAAATACAATTAGATTTATTTTTTTCGCCCGAAGAACTTATCCCACATTACAGGTACTTATCTCCATAATACCTGCAATGTGGATTATATTGCAAATTATTTAAAATATCGAAACAAAAAAAAATAATCAATAAGAATTCCCCGATGCTTGCGTCGGGGTAGCTTTTGTTTTTATTTTTTTGGAAATTTCAGTGGCGAAGCCATAAAATTGGCTTAATACCTCGCCGCAAGCAGCGAGGTATTAAGCCAATTTTATAGAATTTCTTTATTTCTCTTTTTTGAAGAAAATCGGGTTTTAAGTGGGGGATTCTTGCTTTATAAATTTCAATGTTTTTGTTCCATTAAGTGTTGAAATACGAAGCAAATACATACCAGGTTTTAGACTTTTGATATTCAACACTTGCTCATTGCCGGTTATGGCCTGTCGGATATGTATTTTTCCACTCAAATCTAGAACAAAAAACTGTCCAGCCTGACTTTGGGGCATGGTCACCCGTAAATAATCTTTGGCCGGATTAGGATGCATTTCCACAATTTCAGCTTCGAAACTGTCGAGAGCTGAAGGTCCCTGATTGGAAATAACAATACTGACAGTGTCGGCTTTTCCTGATAAATCGGTAGCCGCACATACCACTCTAATGGTTCCGTTTCCGGAGCTTACGCCTGAACCATAAAGCATTATACCACTTCCACTTTCAACGAAATAAGCTTTAACAGTTTCATTATCAAGTAATGTCCATTTTACTATCTTGCTAAATGCATCCTCAGGTAAAACTAAAGCACTAAGTGCCAATTTTCCCCTTTTAGTATCAATATAATACTTGTTTTCAGCTTGTGTAATTTTTACAGATGTTACCTTTTTGTAGCTCTGATATACAGCAGGTGGGGTAAAGTGCTGATCGTTACCTTCAAAATGGACAATAACAACACTGTATTTAGGCACAGTAATAATAAGACTGTCGGCAAAGTCTGAAATTATTTGTTCCTCAACTATTGCTTCTCTGTCATCAAAGTTAGTTCCCGAAATTCGTATCATTTTGCAAATGGAAGAATTTCCAATAAAGTCTGGAATATCCACCTGAACCTGATAATCATTTTCAAAATCGCGACTGAAAAGTGCAATCGAATAACTTGTACTATCGGTATAAGCCCTTGCACCTACCGGTTCGATGGTCAGATCAATCCCCTTTTCATCTTTAATTTTATAGGAAGTAGTGAATTCAGTTTCGAGCATGGAACCAGTACAGTACTTATTAATATACTTTCCGATGGTAAATAATGGAAGAGGTTTCAGAGAAATACGGTCTTCGATAATTCGCCATTGTCCACTCTCGAAGGAAAATACTGACACATCGGGCACACCATACAATGGTACCGTAGTATAATAGTCGGCAAATGTAACAGCTTGACCCAACGACCCGTTGTATGAATCAGTAGTCATATTTCCCTCATACATGTACATTGGAAGTAGTCTATTGCAGGTAGCCAGCATTTCGCGCCATTCACTTTTAAGACCTTCCAGATTGGTTTGTAACATTTTAATGGAAGCCTTGTGGTAGTCTAACAGGGATGATTTAAGCGGAATAGTAGGATCCAGATTAAGATTTCCTCCCATATAACCACTAATTGCAAGTACGTCTCCCTCACCTTTATCTTCGGAAAGCAGAATTTTATGCAATCCGTAATTTTGACCCGGATAGCGGCCACTGTATGCCACTTTTATTTTATTGGGGTCAAAACCGGCTGTCGACTTCATGGTAGTTGCTGCTGAGCGTGCCCAGGTTCCGTAAGCAGTATAATCGTTGAAATTACCTGCCTGATGAGCAGCTCCACCCCAAACTTCGTTACCTAGTTCAATTATCAATCCTTTGTTTTTTGAAAGTAAGTTGCCGTAACCTTCTGCAGTCCGTAATATACCTCCGGCAGTAGTTGCATCTCCGGCTATATATTCCACAAATTTTTTGAACGTGGCAGCAGGCGACAGGTAAAAATCAGTTTTCGGTCCAACACCAACTGTTATAAATGCTTTAGCATTAAGCTCGTTGGCTAATTCAATCCAGTCGGCATACGAAAAATTAGCACCGGTACCAATCCCCGAAGTAAATTTGAAATTTTCCGAATTAGCTTCTATAGCTCCCCAGCGAACATGGGCAGGTTTAAAGTCACGAAGCAAATCCATAGCCCGTTTCGAAAATTTACTACCTTGAACATATGATCCCTTTTCGACAAACTGAATATTATCAAGATAATACGTTCCATTAGAAGTGGATGTAAAATCTAGGTACCAGGTAGATTCAGCTCCTTCGAATGTAGTGGTGAGTTCGACTTCATACATCTGCCAACTCGTAGTCGGAGTGACCGCCACTTTATTGGTAGTACCTGAAAACATTCCTTTGAGGTCGACATTTATAACTCCTGTAAACGAGGCATCCTTCTTCATTGCGAAACGAACCAGATAAGTATATCGTTTGTCGATACTTGTTTTGATTATACAACGGAAATATCCACCTGCAATGGGGCTCAGTTTGGCAGCGACTTTTCCCTCGTAAGGTGTAGTTAAATCCTTTACAAAACCAGTATTGGATACTTGTTTATCATAGTACTTCAGATTGTTTACATTCATTGTGTCGGTTTGTGAACCTTCAAAATCGCCAAAAGTAATTAAATTGGCACTAAGCAGACCAGTTTTTCGGTAATTCAAATTTATGCCAAAACCTTCGAACTTAGTGAGAGGATTAAGTTTTATACTCACTCGTCCTTTTCGGATACCATCACGTGTTTCATTGGGATCAAAAGCCACTGTTGACACATTATATGCAGCACTTTTAGGTGATTTATTATAATTTGCATCCACAGCTTCCACTGTAAAACTGTAATTGCTTTTTTCAGTTAATCCGATCACTAACACAGTAGTATCTTTAACTAATTCATTAACAAGGACATTATTTTGATAAACATTGTAGCCGCGCACTTCGGTTTCGGCATCAGTAGATTTATTCCATTTTAGCTTCACCGAAAATGCTGTAACAAATTCGCTGCTAAGATTTGTAGGAACAGTAGGTGGGATATCATCAGCGGTGTAGGTTTTAAAAGTCAAAACCTGGGAAGGATACGAATTATTTTCTGAATCATCTACCGAAACCACATGCACATTGTATGTCCTGCCGGATGTAAGTCCCTGTATTTTGTACGATGTTTCTTTTACGGGACTAATGTTAACCAACTCTCCATCAATAAACACATTATATCCCTGAAGGTTGTTGCGGTTATCGGTTGAAGGTCTCCAACTAACAAGTACATCTGATAAACCGATGCTTTGAATACTAAAATTTTGCGGAACAGTTGGTTTTACAATATCGTAAAACGGTGCCAGATTTTCGTTAGAAATGAAACTGAGCGGCGTGCTGGCACTGGTCCACTTTAACCAAAGTGGCTGAGTGTTTACAATATCGCGCCCATATACTTCGAAATAATACGGTTTACCTTCTTCGAGCAAATAAGCTTCTGAAGTCCATATGCTGGTAGCTCCTTCTACCAGCGAAGTTAGTTTTGACCAATCACTTTCAGGCCCGCCGTTCAGGTTCATAAACATATCAAAACCCTCGTTGGAAAATCCCTGAAAATTATAATACTCTGTTTTTGATGGAATAATATAACCATACATTTTCATCCAAAAAAAGTCACGAGCCTTGCCTTCTATCGGAGAGTTAGTTGTACAAATTTTCTGATACGAACCTGGTGTGGGAAAATCGTTTTGCGAAGGGCGTGGTTGCCAGTGTTGGGTGTCATATTCCACAAAGTTTGCGCAGGGATTTTTGAATGCCTGAATATCAATCTGCTCATTAAACACAGCTTTATCTTTTCCTCCTCCGGCAGTGCCGCCATCGTCAGTAATAGTAATCTCTATACTCGCTTTGCCTATTTTCCCCTGATCCTTAACATATACAAATGCCACTTTATTACCTTGTTTGTAACTCACTGAGTCGATGGTTAGTAATTCAGGCGTTTTTGAAACAACTGAAATTGTAACAGTTTGTTTTTTATCTATTTCACCATCGCTAATTTGTGGTAAAGTGATAATTTGCTGACCACGATTAGCATACAATTTTGACATAATCTGACCCATACTTGGTTCGTTATTAAGAACAGGGTCAATATATTTTTGTACAATTAACGGTGCGCTTGCCTCCGAAACATTATTTGGCATTGCACCATCTTTTGCCTTAATTGTTACAATAAAAGTGTTGCCTGAGAGTCCGGTTACAGAGTAACTAGTATTTTGGGTAGTTCCTCTTAGTTTTCCATCCACGTAAATTTCATAAGTTACAAAACCAACTCCGCCTTCATTATCGGCCGATGGAGACCATGTCAGGTCAAAGGAGCGGGAAGTTACATTCGATGCAACTATATTTGTTGGTACTGCCGGAGGTTGATTATCTATTAACTGTGCAGGAATCGGAAACTCTACAGTTTTCTCTGTTAAACCACTGCCAAAAGTTGAGGCTTTATCGTAATTTTGTTTGTCAAGGAGTAAATACCAGTTAATATTGTCATTTGAGCCATAGCAGGAAAATCCCGCGAACCAGCAATCGGGACGGATGGTTATTTTTATACTTGTTGGTACTATCGGAGTAGTATTATCAAGAATTGCCCATATTGGAAATGGTCTTTCCCGAAGATATGCCCATGGCTTAGTAATTTCTCCATCGTACATATTTCTACCTGATGTGCCCCATTCGCCCGTAGTCGAAGAAGTTACCAGCGTAGTGTTGGTTGTGAATTTTGTTATCGGATATGCCGTAGTGCCAACCATCCATTCCACTTCACCAACTTCTAAATAATTAATTGTCGATGTACCTGCCTTATCTACCTGAAATTTCAGATACCTGAATGCTGTATTATTTGTTGGTGGAATTTGCTGGGCTTGTAATGCAGTTACAAGCACGATAAACATTGACTGAAAATAAAAGCGTAATCTTCTCATACTATTAATTCTTTTAATTCTTTAGTTAGTTGAAGCAAAGATAATTTTAAATCCTCAAAAAAAACAATACTTTTTTATCCATAAATGATAGTTAGTTTATATCACTATCAGAACATGGATATAAGTTTTACATTCAAACCTATAATTTATCCCCTGTGCCTGTTAAGCAAGTAAGTTTTAATTTATAGGAAGCTAATCTGCCTCGTGGTTCAATTTTTACCGGGACACCGGCAGGAGCACTGTATCTAAGAAAAAGTATATCGCCCTGAATCTGCCAATGCACAGTTACCAATCCTTTTGGGTGTGGTACCGATCCCTTAGCCCACAATACGGATTCACTTTGTGGACGTATGTATATGGTATCGGGTGATAAATAACCCGGAAATCCCAGATCGACACCTAATACCTGCGAGCTCATGTAATAAGTTGGTGAGCTTGACCATGCGTGGCTAATTGTTGATTTCCCGTCGCGATTGAAATCTTCCCAAGTTAAATCGTTGCCTTCTATCACCATTTTACCCCAGTGTTTGCGAATAAATTTTTCGGCTGTACAAACATTGCCAGCCTGATAAAGAGATGCTAACACATAAAAACCGCCATAAGACGTGGTTAGCTGTTTCGAGTTTACCGGTTCGCCGATATTGATAACCGCGTCATTAAACCACTTTTGAATTTGCTCTTCTTGCCTCATGGAAGGTATTTTCCATACTGATGCCAAAGAACTTGAGATGACATGTCTTGTAGGAAGCACCTTATTGTTTTTAAAACCATCCACAAAATTGCCCGACTTTTCGTCCCAGCATTTAGTCAGTATAATTTCTTTTATTTCATTCGAAATAGATTTGAATTCAGAAGCATCGGCAGGCTGTCCAAGCATATTTGCTATATGGGATAAGTTGTCGGAGGCAGCATAAACATAGGATTGTATAGCCGTTAAGTCAGCCGATTTGTCAATGTTTATCCATTCCAAAAAAACATGATCCAGACGATAGAAATCATCTTTTTGCCTGCTCTTATGCAATTTTCTCAGGTAGTTGGCGTAAATGGGATAAACTTCACGGGCAAAATCCAAATCGTTGAACTGACGAATATACCAACAGGCAATGATAATATTCAGAACCGTATAGTCAGAGTGAATCGTAGGTGCCAAATCCGAATAAGTTTTACTGTATTGCTGATTAAACATGCGTATAGATTGTTTTGCTAATCGAGGATCGCCACTCACTGCTAAAGTTGTTGCTAATTCGGGGAACAAATCGCCTACATAATGACCACGTTCGCGAAATGGTGTATCGATATACGTATCTTCGGCACAAACACGCAGGGTACGCCATCCCATTTCCCATATATCATTCATTAGAGGATCGGAACAGCTAAAACTTCCTGTCTTTTCAAAATCGTAAATCTGACTTTTCAGGCCTGCACTTTTTAGAATTACAGGCTGTGAATGATTGCTTACACCTACTTGTAAATACCTCATCCCGAAAGGACGGAAAGTTTCGAAATACGAACTTCCATCTGAGATAAAACGGGCAATTGCATTAATTTCGAATCGGTTATATAAAGTTACAAGAGAGTCTTTATTTAAATCTTCGCTCCAAACTAAATCGAAAACTGTACCTGCGGGAGCTTCTACATTGAGAAATATTCGCCCCAGATGAATTGACCCAAAATCGTAAGTAACAGCTTGATGTGTGTTGGCAGGAATAATAATATTTTCAGTTTCGAGTACAGCTATGGGTAATTTTTTCTTGTTTAACCAGGCTATTGCTTTGGCAGGATTCAACATAGGAGCTGTACCAGATGTATGCAGCCATTTTAATTTCAGCTTTTCGGGATTTTCGGGACACTTATCGTTGGGAACAAAAGTATTAATTTTTTCCTTTTCGATGGGTTCTGTCAATGCAAAACGTATAGTATCGTTAAGTTTGCGTCGAATCGAAAATTGTAAATCTGCATCGGGAGGGACTGCAAGCATACCATCCAGATTCGACCAGATAATTTCCTGTACTGAAAAGTAACTGTTCCAACCTTTTTTTAAACGCACTTTTGCATTACTTCTGAACGGTTTTTCAGGCTGTTTTACACCTTCGATAAGCTGTCCATTTATCCAATACTTACCCCAACTGAATCCAAAGTTCACATCTTTTTCTTCGTTAGAATAAATATAAGAATAACATAAAATTGCACGCAAATCGGAAGGGTTTTCGGTGTTTTCGTAATACGAAGATATATTATAGACACATTCGTCGGAGCTTAGGTTAAGTCTGTTCACCACAAATTTCGGCAAAATTGCATCATTAGTTAATAACGGAATTGTACGGGGACGTAATTTTCCAAAATAGCTTTGATTCTTTAATAATACGGGTTTCATCCATTTATCAGGTTTTATTTTTTCAGCTTTAAAATTATCAGGTTCAGCCAAGTTATCTAAAATTTCAACCGGTCCCTGTGCAAAGGAAAAACGAGGTGAAAAAGGGTTGTAACCTAATGCTTTCCTACAAATCCAATTACCTGATGTTGCCAGCGAAACTGTATTGCTTTTATCCTGAATATTGCCCCAGGCAATGAAACCTGCTGTACCCATAGGAATCTGATAGGTATGAATGCCGATACTATGAACTTTTACAGCAATTACATTTTGTCCTGTTTTTAAATATGGCGCAATATTTATGCTATCGTAGTATGGCTGTGTTTCGTAACTACGAATTGGCCCGAAATTAACAAAAGTGCCATTCACAAAAAGATTGTAAAGTGATTTTGCATACAGATAAATGATTGCATTCTGTGGCACTTCTATCAATTGGAATTCATTCCGGAAATAGGCATATACATTTCGGCCTTCACCTGTTTGATCAATCCATACATAAGAAGGTTCAACTGTTTGAATTTTGCTCATGGGAAACAACGTATTAAGTTGAGCCAAAAAAAGAAGTAATATTAAAATTCTGGTTTGCATTCTGATTTCTATTTGTTTTTTTAAATTCTTTAATATGCTTTATTTAAAATACATTTTGTTCCTTAATAAGTCTCAAACAAGTTTCATTTTTATCAATGTCAATTATCCGTATTACATATATATTATCGAAACTGCAATTTTCGATAACACAGGCATTATTGATACTCAGCTCGTGGTCGGTTTGGTGCCGGAAAACCACATTTCAAATGGTTAATACATTTAGCTACAAACCATAACTGAGCTCTGCACCTTCGATAAGGTATTGATTTGTTGCGCTTACCGGCGGTATAACATAAACTTTCCCTTCGAATAAATCTATTCGCCGATTGTATATAATTCTTCGAATGTATTATCGATATAAAATTTCCAACCATCTGCTGAATATTCAGCAACAGACGCTGGAATTTTTAGCTTGTCGGGAGAAAAGGATGCTGTAATTGTTGGTGTTTCGAACCACCAGCTCCATCTGCGCCAGCGCATAGTGGACTCTTTCCAGTAATTATCGGCTATTGCACTGTGAGCTGCAAGTTTTGAACAACTGAGTGTAAGGCTTCCGTTTAGCTCAGTGATGCTGTCAATATTCATCCATCCACTATTGGGCCAACGGGCAACCAACATCAGCTTTCCGTTTACAAACAAATTGGAAGACTTTGATATATTGCCCGATATCAGGATATTATTCTTGTAAGTACTCCAGCCTGTATTGACATTACTTCCACTCACAACAGGTTTTGGTAGGTTCTGAACGCCAAAAGCATCGAAAATAAGATTCGATGATGAACCATTGCTATTGTCGCCTGATGAAGGTATGTAAATAGTTTTTGGATAAAGCGCAAAAGCATTTATCAACATTACCAAAAATAAAAATACTTTTTTGTGCATTCGATTTAAATTAAAATAGATTATTTTTTTTACCACACAGAATACTGTAATTTGCATTTTATATCAGCTTTAGATAAAAATGAGACAGAAAGAACAGCAAAGCAAATAGTGGATTTCTTATTCATCGTTGTGCTCGTAATAAAATTAATTTCGGTAAGTACAAAAATACGTGAAAAAGTAGAGTTTTAATAATCTTTTTTTGACCAATATTGATATTTAAGTTCCATTTACCCATAAAACTCATTGAAATATATAAATTTATGTATGAAAAGTATTAACCTATTCGTAACAATGTGCTTAATTTTGTTTGCTGCATCAAAATTTTTTATTTTTATTTCATCCCAAAGACGTCTTGTTGGATTAACTTCATGACTATAAGTTAATTGCTGTATGAAATGTATATTTCCGAACACTCTTAAACCTTTTGCTTTGTACCATCCTGCTCCATCTATCTGCATGATAATTTCAAATTCCTTAAATTCATTGGATACATTTTCTAAAAATAAACTCATCATTTCGGTATTTGCATACAGTAATATTAAAGAACTAATGTGGCCTAACTTCAAACATATTCCTGCATAAACATAAAAACTTTCTCTTACCACTTGTTTTGCTACCAGAGGACGAACCTGCTTGGGTGCCCAACAACTCCTTGAATTATTTACTCTTCTAAATCATCTTTTTGGTTTGAATTTAAGATACAAATTGTTGACTTGATAAACGCTATGTTTTACCAAGTCAACAATAATTTAATACAAAAATGGTTTTTTAAAGCTCGACTAATTAACAATTATAGATTACAAATTCATTGATTAACAAGGCTTTGCATTAGAAACCCTCGCTTCGATGGAAGCAGATGCCACACATGCAACAGTTACACGTCATTACGAACTTCAACAACAAGGAAAAAAAACTTCTACTAATCCTATTACTTCCATTTTTGCTTGGACGCGCCGACTGGTAAAGGGCAGAAAACTGGAAAGATAAATAAAAAAATTAACTCTTTCCGAAACATTCTGTTCATATCAATTTTCAAATAATGAAATATTCGCGTAACCAATTGATAACATTACCCTCTTACTTTTGCCATAGAATTAAAAACAAATTACTAACTAAAAAATTACATTTAAATGAAAACAAATTGGCATCATTTAATTTTCGTTGCATTGTTGTGCATAGCAGCAAGTGTATTTTCAGTGAAAGCACAAGGAAAATATACTGCAACAGATTTCCATCAACATACTACTTATTCTGATGGAAGTTATACGTTTGGCTACATGATGGAAAAGAACAATCATTTTGGATTGGATTGGTGGGTGAACAGTGAACACGGAGGTGGATTTGACAGATGGGGATTTGCATCCGGAGCCGATTTAGGTACGGAAGTAAGCTGGTCGGAAGCAGGTATCGAAAAGTTGGGGAAAGCAAACGGAGAAAAGATGTGGAGATGGCAATCGTTGCGCGACTGGTCGTTCAGAGATGTAATGCTTTACAGAAAAGTATATCCAAACAAAACGATTATTCAGGGTTTTGAATGGAATGCACCCGGACATGAACATGTAGATGTTTGTATTATTAACAACCAGTTTGATGAAAACCTAGAGAATTGTCTTCCTATTGCCGAATTTGAATACAAATTTGACAACAATGATTCAGATAATTCAAATCCCAATGGTTGGACAAAAGGTACAAATACAGGAAAAGCTAAAACATTGGAAGCCATTCAATGGTTGCAAACGAATTATCCGAATACTTCATGGGTTATTCCTACACACCCCGAAAGAGCCAATGCTTTCAAAATTGAAGATTTTCGTAATATGAACAATGCTGGTCCTTCCGTATGTTTTGGTTTTGACAGTCAGCCCGGCCATCAGAAAGAACCTAATCGCGGCGGTTATAGAACTACTTCTTATGGAGCTAATGGTGTAGGAGCTACATGGGGAGGAACCGGATACTTTGCTGCTAAAGTAGGAGGTGTATGGGATGCTCTGTTGAGTGAAGGACGCAAATGGTGGTTGTTTGCCAACTCTGATTGTCATTTTAATGATAATGATTTCTTCCCAGGTGAATATCAGAAAACAAAAGTATTTGTAAGCAATCCTAAAAATCCACAATCGCTCGTTGATGGCCTTCGTTCGGGTAACTCTTATGTGGTAATGGGAGATTTAATCGATTCATTAAGTTTTACTGTTGGTTCGGCAAAAATGGGTGAAACTTTTGTTACTGCGGATAACAATGTGGTTGTTAATATTATTGTGCATGATCCTCAAGTTAATAACATTCATAATACCTATTCTGCTTTAAAAAATCCTGAACTGGATCACATAGACTTGATAGCTGGGAAAGTAACTTCACTTATTGACCCACAAAGTCCTGATTACAAAGTCGATAGTGTAACAACAACTACTGTAATCGCACGATTTGGCAAATCAGTTCATACTGATGCCAATGGTATCACGACAATTCCGTGGGAAGATCTTGGAAATGGATATTTTAAAATTACTTACACGGTAAATTTAAATAATCAAAACATGTATTTCCGTTTGCGTGGAACGCATCACGCTTTCGGAGATCCCAATGCCGAGATAGACGACAAGGGAAATCCTCTGGTTGATCCGTTTGGCCAAAATACTGCCGAAGAAGCTTTTAACGACCTCTGGTTTTACAGCAATCCTATTTTTGTAACAAAAAGTAATCAAGCCCGAATTTCTTCTCCTAAATTAGAAAATATCCACATTTATCCCAACCCTACAAAAGATATGCTTTTAATTCAGTTTACTGAACCTCAAACAGGCCTCATAAAGTTTGTAGATATGTCAGGTAAATGTGTTCTGCAATCAGAAATCAAAAATTCGGTTCAAGAACAAATTTCTTGCAGTTCTTTGCCAAAGGGATTGTATTTTGTAAAAATCAACAACTTAATACAGAAAGTAATATTGGAATAATTAATGATTAATTGATTTATATCAAACCCTCATGTATTGCATACACAAATACGAATGAATATGATATTCAGACATGTGGGTTCCATCAGACCTTTAAAAAATAAATTATATTCTGATGAAAGATTAAATTGTTAAAATTTTTAATAATCTTATTATCAAATATATATAACACTTACGATCAAAAGAGGGTGTCCCAAAAGGGCACTTTCTTTTTCTCTACTCAAAAATTTAAAGTAAATTAACCCCACACGGTCAATTTCTTGCAGAAAAACGGTCTGTTTCAGTAGAAAAGTATCTAAATTTTGATTATTATTAACAATCAGGGAACGGATTCTCTGCAATGTGGGTTAATTTAAAAGATTCGGACCTTCTTCTGTTTTTCAACAGAATACTATGTCCTCTGTTGACTTCTTGTAAGGCCTAAAATACATCGTTGCATTTCTTGCACTGCTGATGCACCCTACAAGACCTCTCGGGATATAAGATATTAAACTTTCACTGCGTTCTGCCTGATTTACTCTTCTTGAGTTACGGTTGAATTTCGGGCGTTCCCAATCCATAGCTCGGTTACCCTCTCTTTAGAGCCTTCTATCAGATTTCTGTTCGTCAAAACGTCAGCTTTGCTAATGGCTTCTTTCAGATTTGAGGTCGCCCGCATCACCCTTGCCATTCGCTAATGTTTCCTATCAACTCGGCACATACCGGAACTCGCATCCTGCAAGCTTAATACCATGCCCGACATACAAAATTGTTGACTTGATTAACGCTACGTTTTACCAAGTCAACAATTCTTTAATACAAAAATGGGCTTTTTAAGGTTCGACTAATTATTAAATTCCTCATATGTATAAACATAATTTTCATACCAATCACTACCCGAGCGGATTACTTTTTTCACCCTTCCATCATCATAAAATTCAAAAGAAATTGCAGTAAAGTTTTCACTGTTTGACCATTGAACTTTAGTATTCAGGTTCTTACATGCTTTTCCGAATAAACCTGTATGGGCTTGCCAATCAGCGATATAAGTGTCATTAAAAACCTGGTAAATCTTGCCAATATTTTCACCTGTTGAAAATGTAAAATTTTTGACTCTATCACCACGTGTAAAAGATGTTATATTACCATTAATAATCGTAAATAAAGATTTTAGCTCTGGGGTTCCATAATCTTCATATATTTTGGACATTAATCCGTTGTTATCATATTCAAAGATTACATCACCACCGTCTCCCCAGATATTTTCAATTTTTGAAACATAACCGGCAGCATTCAGAATCCAGGTTCTGTTTTTGTTGGCTTCCTCACGGATAAGATTTACTTTTCCGGGCTGACTCCAATCCAGGTTAAACTCTTCAGTCCAATCTTCTCCCGTTTCCACAACTTTTGTTACGCGACCCTGAGCATCGTAGGTGTAAGCGTAACTGGTACTGCCTGGACCACTTCCCCAATCATACTCAAATGTCATCGTTTTAATACGCATTTCTTTTGTTTCGTCCGGATCATCAATCGGATCTTTCGGATCACAAGAAGTAAAACTAATTAAACTAACACAGGCCATGATAAACAGCCAATAAAAATTCTTTTTCATGATTTCAAATTATTTAAAGTTCAACAATAGAGATATTTATAATTAAAATTAATTTCCACCTGATATAATGATAAATGCAAGTCCTGAAATAAACAACAGAAACATCAATGCTAACAAGACATTCGTTTGTTTATTAGAACCTTTAAATTCCTTCCACACGAAAACACCCCAGATTGCAGCTATCATAGGAGCTCCCTGTCCCAATGCATACGAGATAGCCGCTCCGGCTTTACCTGCTGCAATATAGCTCAATGCTGTACCCAGCGCCCAGATCAGACCTCCCAACACACCAACCAAATGGGTTTTCATGTTACCGTTGAAATAGGCTTTATAGGTCACAGGTTCTCCCTGGAAAGGTTTTTTCATCACCAGTGTATTAAATAAAAAGTTGCTGATAAAAATACCTATCGAGAAAATAAAGAATGCTGAATAAGGAGTCATCATGCCTCCTGCCGGTGATTCGAAATTATTCAAATCCATCGCAGCAGCGACAAAACGATAGAAGAAAGCCATCAACACACCGGCTAACACCGCCAGCCAGATACCTTTTCTGTTTGATTTTGCCGCGTCATCCTTTTTAATTTTGCCGGCAGCCAGACCATTGAAAATAACAGCAAGCATAACCAGCACTACCCCGATAAACAGCAATACAGGATCGCCTTTCGGTGCAGAAAAATAGTTTACAAAAACGCCTAACACCAACGCTATTCCCACACCCAATGGAAATGCAACAGCTAACCCTGCTAAAGACACCGAAGCAGCAAGGAGAATATTTGCAGCATTAAATACTACTCCCCCCAGTAATGCACTACCGATATTAGAAAGTTCAGCCTGTTTCAGGTCAGGAATAAAAGAACGTCCACCTTCCCCGAAACTTCCAAGTGTAAAACCGAGAATGACACTAAAGAGTAATATTCCTATTACATAATCCCAGTAAAACAATTCGTAACGCCAGGTTTTGGCTGCAAGTTTCTGCGTGTTTCCCCACGAACCCCAGCAAAACATGGTAATAAAGCAGAGTAATACTGCAAGTGAATAACTGTTTACAATGAACATAATAATGTGTTTTTAGGTAAATAAATACTTAATTATGAAATTTCTTGCTGATATACTTCATTGCCGGCATAAAACCCGACTTTAAAAATTCAAATGTATTTTTATGTGTTCTGACACGGTATTCATGTTTATAACCGTTCTCTCTGAGATAAACATGCATATAACCATTACCCGGATAGGATTCGCCTGTGGGAGGTGTATCGATATACGACCACATTCTATCCCTTATATTGGGTTTCCCCGTCATCAAAGCGGCTATTTCACTCTCTTTCAGCCTTATATTGGCGGTTGTCAATACCCCTACAGTAAATTGTAATGAATCGAATGCTTGTTTTACCACAGCATCGCCGGCACAATGATAAACCCACAAAGAACGAAAGTGCCAACCCGGGCGTGCACGACCTGTTTTTTCCATCCGGGGGATGATATAATCCGATAATTTACCGGCATTTTTTGAAGGAACAAAACAAAAGATTACCGGGGGAAAACCTGCATTTTGCATATTACCCTGATACAAATTCATTAACCCTGCTTGTTCTTCCTTCGTTAAATCTGCCACAAAATAAACGACAGGATACAAACGGGATGATTCTTTCAGGTTTTCCGGATATATCACCCTGTATGAAATTTCACCTTCATGCTCTTCCTGTACAGTCATATTTTCAGGTAAAGCATGTTTCGTTTTTATTTCTTTTGCATCAACTAGGTATTCAACCTTTCTGAAACAGGCATCGGTAAACCGGAACACTTCCGGCAGAGCATTTCTCCAGAAACTGAATTCATGTCCGCCTTCTTTCACATTATACAGATGCGGAATTCCCTTTTTCAACATTGCTATATGCAGAAATTCGTTGCTACGGCATAAAGTATTTTCTTTGTCTCCGTTCTCTATGTAAAAAGCCACTTTTTTAAGTTCATCAACACTTTTACTTTCAATCAGATAAAAGGGTGAATTAGCTTTATAATAATCAGTTATGCGTGCATCACCCGACTCTCCAACTCCTCCGAAAATCTTACCCCATTGTTCATTCCATCCGTCAGGATGTTCATTGATATACTGTTCGTCTGTACGAAGGGAGGCACTAAGTGGAATGCTGATACTAAACACATCAGGATATTTCACCGGCAATACAAATGCTCCGAAACCACCCATTGAATATCCAGTCACTGCGCGTTGCGATGCGTCAGGAATGGTTCTGTAAACAGAATCAATGTAGGGAACAAGTTCATCAATAAACATTTGCTGATAATTAAATGTGCCATCATAAGAATCGGTGTAGTACGACTTGAAACCCTGTGGCATGACACAAATAAAAGGTTTGATTTCTTTTTTATCAGTCATGCAATCGAGGATGGAAGCAACCTGACCATATTCCAGCCAGGAAGACTCGTTATCGCCCAGTCCGTGTAACATATACATTACCGGATAAGATTTTCCGGATTGGTAATAATTCTTGGGTAGCACAATAGAATAGCGTATTTCCCTGTCAAGAATTTTGCTTTTGAATGACAGGCTTTCCTGTATACGATAGTTTTGTGCTGTGAGCTGAAAAACCAGCAAAAAAACAAAATGCAACACTATTTTACGATTCCAGTACATATCTACAATGTCTTATTAAGCATTAGTCCAAGATAAACGATACTGTTATTTAATCCATGCATAAATGCATTAAAACTATCTTTTCCGTTTCTGACACGATACTGATAATTAATATTATGCTTACGGCAATCAGAATACAAACCCTGCACAGTTGAATAGCTTTGAGATTCATCCGTCGTATCGAGGTAAATAAATCCAGCTTCAGAAATATGGTTAATCGAATCGATAACCGGCAGAAAAAGAAACAGCGATTCAAATAATTCGGGGTAATCCGACACCGTATGATACGCTACTGACGCTCCCGAAAAGTTAGCCAGTAATAGCCTCCCCTGCTTTTGTTTCTTCGTACGGTACCCATTATCCAGAAAAGCACTTAACTCAACAAAATTTGATACTGTTTTAAACTCACTTGCATCTGCTTCAACTAAAATAAACTGTTTTTCCCGTTGCAGAGAATCCAGTGATGCCATTACATTTTTTGTCTCATTTAGTCTGTTTTTGAGGGTATGATGCATGAAATATATTACGGGATAAGTTGCTGACGACACTGAATACCCCGATGGCAAAACGACATTCAGTATTTTACCATTAAAATTAAGCTGTTCAATATTTCCCGAAAATCTGGTAGAAAGATTGAAAGGTGGGTCTTCAACATAAGCACATCCATTAAAGCAGGTCTGTATAAAAATCAATGCTTCCCGCATGGCTTTCAACCAATAGTCCCAAGTGTGCGCACCATTACGGACTCTGTATTCATGAGCTATATTTTTCGAACGCATAAGTGAATGCATCTCATTGTTCGTAAAAGACAATAACTCCTCATCATCGCCACAATCGATGAAAAAATGGATTGAAGAAAACCTGTTTGCATCTTCATCGGCGAAAAAATGAAAAGGGCTATGCTTTTTGAAATAATCTGTCAACCTGTCTTCCCCTGCACTGCCCTTAGCACCGAAGATGGGTCCCCATTGCGCGTCAAAGCCCGATTGCGACTCAACCATATACTGCTCATCTGTGCGAAATGACATGCTCAGTGGAACCGAAACTGAAAAAATATCCGGATTCTTTACCGGCAGAATCAATGCTCCGTAACCACCCATCGAATAACCGACAACCGCCCTTTGTCCAGGAGTTTTTCTAGTACGATATAGCGAATCGATCAAGGGAACAAATTCTTTGACAAACATGTCCATATAATTAAAGGTACCATCGAAACGGTTAACGTAGTAACTGTTATATCCCTGTGGCATCACATAAATCATCGGTTCGATTTCTCCCTTTTCTTCCAGTTCTTTGATTATCCTGTCAATATTGCCACCGTTTATCCAGGAAGTTTCATTATCGCCAAATCCGTGTAACAGGTAAACTGTCGGATATGACTTGTTTTCCTTATTGTAGCCGGCAGGAAGATAAACCGAATAGCGAAGGGGACGATTCAGCATTTGACTTTGATAATCAATACTTCCTGTAAATCTGACAAAAGGATCTTCATCAACTGGAATCACAGGTTTACAATCCATGAAACATCCGGCACTGATCAAAATCAGCACCTTCAGCAGCAAGTTATATTTCAGGTGAGTCCTCATATCATCAATAAGGGCGTTTTACTAAGAGTTCAGTATCACTGTATATGACAACATCTTTCGTTTGAATCACATAGGCCGGATGTGGATTCAGCCATTTGATTTCCAACTTGTGATTAGTATTTTCCAGTTGATATTTATGAAAGATATCATATTTTCGTTTGATGTAGTCAAACGGCATAGGAAAGGTCTCAACCAGTTTTCCATCGATATATGTTTCAAGTTGTGCAATATAATTTGAGTTATCAGCTGAAATTTGCTTGATATTTCCCATCAGCACAACACCGTTTCCATCGAAATCAATAACAATGGGCTCACCTTTGAATTCTTTATTGATGACTCTTCGCTCAGCAGGATAATGGCCGGTAAACGATTCTTCCCAGCTTACTTCTGTTGGTTTCTGAAGTTTAATCGTCACAGCATCTTCATGAACTTCTCCTCCGTTTCGTGATACCATTTCCTTGATATTTTTGAGATTGATATCATAAATTTTACGGAGCGAAATACTTGTATAAGGAAAATCAATATCTTCAACTTTTTCCATAGCTGGTTTCCAGTAGTCAGGAATTGCACTGTATCCATACATTACTCCGAGGATACCCGCTGCTGAAGCCGGGTTACAGTCCGAATCCTGACCGGCGCGGGTGGCAATATCCATTGTTTTGAAAAAATCCCCCTCACCGTAAAGTAAACCCAGGACTACATAAGCTGAATTCAGGGTTGCATCAATATTAAAGGCATTGAAAACACCTTCGGGACAACCAACTTCAAAACCATGGTTTATTTCCAGGTCAAGCCAGGCTTTTTTCCAGTCATCGGGATATTGTTTGTGTAATTTGATTACATCTTCAATACATTTTCTGAATTTACTTTTGGGCGGGATTGTTTTTAATGCTTCCGAAACGACAAAAGGAATATCATCAGAAACGAAAGCAAGGCTATAAAGCGCCGACATATATACTCCCCCATACCATCCATCTCCATAATTCATAATATGTCCCACTTTATCACAAATTTCTGAACCGGCATTCACCATACCGGGCGTCATCATTCCTGCAAAATCAGCTTCTATCTGAAAATCAATATCATCGGCATGCGGATTGTTAATCCAATGACCTGAAGCCGGCGGCATGATACCGTTCAGGATGTTGTAACGGGCAGCCTGATTGGCATGCCACAACTTATAATCAGCATTTGCAAAAGCAAGTGCAAAAGAGTCAACATGCGCATCAATTCCGTACTTCTCCATCACTTCAACGAAAGTAAGGTCCATATAAACATCGTCATACAAACCGGGATCCAATTCAAAAGTTTCCTTTGCATAATCATCATACCATATAATGGGTGTACGATCATGTATCATAGCTCCCCGGTATTTGAATTCAGTCGGACCACCATAGGTACAACCGATGGTTTGTCCGGCCCATCCACCTTTGATTTTGTCTTTTAAAACATCCATCGGGATAGTTACAGTAGCATCGTAATTCAGTTTACCCGAATTTTGCTTATCAGTACTACAAGCGCTAACTATTAACGCGACAAGGCAGTATATTATACTTTTTCTCATGAAATTCAATTAATTATGATAAAATTGATGAGAAGCAGGATTTTCAGAATAATAAATAATATCATTAATCCTGATTAAATAATTTTTGTCTCTGTTAAGCCACTTCAGGGTGACCTGATGTTTTCCTTCCGGAAGCTGGTATTTCCATGCCGGCTCCAATCGCCTGGACGTATTCTTCATGGGCATTTTTACCGTTTGATCCAATTTGCCGTCAATCCAGATTTCTAACTCAGCAACATATTCATCAGTCAGTTCAGCCAGTCCAAAAACCTCCGAGCCAATATGACGGATGGATACACGGTGAATATAATCAGGCGTGATACTCTTTGTTGAAACCAGGTTTCCATAGACAACGAATCCATTTCCATTGAAATCAAAGGTGTAATTATCGGTCACAAAGCAATCTTTTCTTTCACGAAAAACCGGGATTGTATTTTCGAAATTTTGTTCAAGTGGTAATACAATCGGTTGTTGTGTCTTGATTTCAATTTCTTCAGCCGATATTAGCCCTCCGTTTTTCTCGATGAGTGCCAGCGCGTGTTTGTTACTCAATTCATAAGCCTTTTGAAGAGAAACCGTTGTTCCTTCGAAGTTCAGATTTTCAATTTCCTGCAACGGTTTCAACCAGAATTCCGGGATATTGGAATAACCATACATTACCCCAAGGACTCCACCAACCGAACCCGGGTTACAATCCGAGTCCTGTCCGCAACGGGTTGCAATATCAAGTGATTTGGAGAAATCACCTTCTCCGTACAACAATGCCAGTGCGATATATGCTGCATTTATTTTGGCATCGATATTAAAACTCAGGAAAACCCCTTTCGGACAACCCACGTCTTTGTTCCATTTCTTATGCAACTCGAACCAGCATTGTTCCCAGTCGCCGGGATATTGTTTATGCCACCTGATTACATCAGCTATACATTGGTAAAACTGACTTTCAGCCGGAATTACAGCGAGCGACTGATCAACCACATAAGGAATATCTTTCGAGAGAAATGCATTGGAATATAAAGCCGACACAAAGGCTCCACCATAGAAACCATCGCCGCTATTCATAATGTGACCCACTTTACCGGCAATTTCCATGGCCTGATTAATCATGCCGGGTGACATCAGCCCGATAAAATCAGCTTCAATCTGAAAATCAAGGTCATCAGCATGCGGATTATTTAACCAATGTCCGGATGCAGGAGGCATAATCCCATTTCTGATGTTATAACGGGCAGCCTGGTTGGCATGCGCCAAATGATATTCTGCCCATGCAAAGCGGTTGGCAAGCGTGTCGACCGGACAGTCCAGTCCTGCTTCCTCGAAGGTCTGCACAAAAGTGAGATCATTATAAATATCATCAAACAATCCGGGTTTTTTATCCCACCAATATTTTACATAGTTTTCCGACCAGGGAATGGGTTGATAATCCTGAATGGTAGTACCCTGAAATTTAAATTCTGTCGGCGCTCCGAAAACTACTCCGATGGTCTGTCCAGCCCAGCCTCCTTTAATCTTATCCATCAAAGTTTCCTTTGACATCGACAGGCTTTCCGGAACTTTTGTTGTGACTTTGTTGCATGCAACCAGAAACATCGTAAATAAAAATACACTGATAATTTTCATCTTCATAATCAACTATTTATTTTTCATATACACTTAATTCAGTTATAGAAGTAAAGGCCGAAACATTTTTGGTATACTTATGCCAGTGTTGTTGCACCTTCGTATCACCTATGATACGAATGGCTTTCGTTTTCACAGGATCGAATTCGAACACAAATTCCACAAAATGAGGTTGAAAAAATACGATGTCTGTTTCCGGCAACCGGGGATAGCTTTTAAAAGACGGAACAGGAACCCATTTACCTTTTTCATCCTGATACTGGATATTGAATGAGCTCCACCATCCGCCAAATTCTTCCATACATCCCAGATGGAAGGCTATCATTCCGATTTCCTTTGTTTCTTTCCAACCGTAACCAAAATAATCAACTTTAGGGATATTTGCTTTAGCTGCCAGACTGTAAAATACCGAACCTTCTCCCGATACAATACCATCGTTAATTACATCGACGGTTTGCGCATACATCGGTTTGCCAAACGTATACCAGGTAGAATCGAGCACCTGGGTATTCAGGGTATTCACATTGGCATAGATAGTATCTGCCTGAGAAGCTATGTTTTGAGATCTTACCAGCAGTTCAAAAGACTTCTTAACTACTTTTTTGCCATCTCCAAGGCTTAGTTTAATATTGAATTTACCTGCTTTTTTAGGTGTTCCGGATATTTTTCCCTTGTCAAAATTAACACCTTCCGGTAAAGCACCACCAACCAACTTCCACTCGTAATTTTGATTGGAGTTCGTATAAAAAACATATTCGAAAGCTTGTCCGGCATGCATTACCGGAGCCGGACCTACATAAAATTCGAGAGGCGCATTAAAGATTGCTTTGGTATTAATATAATAATATTCTTTTCCCCTGCTTGTACTTTTCTTTCCTCTGTTTTTCAAGATAACATTTTCTGCTTGTTTCACTGTTCTATCTATGATATCTGAAATAGTAGCATCCGGCATATCATGGCGTGTCACATTAATGTATTTATCGTTAAATGGTTTTGCCCAGTTTTTAATTGGATAAAGCAGATTTTCAGGCAATGCGCTTGCTCCATACATTACTCCAAGCAGCCCTCCAATAGTTGCAGTCTGATTATCGGCATCGAATCCCATCGCACAGCCCAGATCCATCGTGAGCTGGAAATCTCCTTTTCCATATAAGAATGATAAAATTCCACAAGCCCCGTTGAGATTGGCATTCCAGATAGTTTTTGTCATGGCGTTCTCATTCACATAATATTTCTCAGCCATAATTTGACGGGCTCTCTTCCAGTCATTGGGGTATTTTTTATATAAATCCACCATTTCACGTACAGTTTGTGCATATCTGCTGTCGGCAGGTAATTGCTGCAAAGCATTCAACACCAACTTCTCTATGTCTTTTTCAAAAAAAGCATTGGCATACATCGCTCCATAATGCACAGTTGGATCAACAGCCCAGTCATCACTGGTAATTCTGGCTGCCCATTCTGATTTTTGTGCAGCATAAGTTACCATTCCCGGAGCCGTATATGCCCATATTTCATTTATGAGCTGCGCATCAATCTGGTACCAATGTGGATTGTTACTTCTCATACCAGTGAAAGGAGGAGTAAAACCATGATGCATCAGACCAAGTGCAGCCCGGTTAGCTAACCATACCCTGTCGCGTACATGATACATCCAGGCTTCACGCAATTGAGCATAAGTAGGCTCACAACCATACTTTTCCATTTGCATGAGATAAATATATTCAAAATCAGTATCATCATCTGAGAAAGCACCACCTGTAAGTTCAAGCCGGTCCAAATTTTTAGTATAACCATAAGGCCAGTTCTCATCAGGCCCAGGATTTTCAACAAATTTATTTTCAAAAGGCAATCCGTAGAAATTTCCGATTAACTGACCCAACCAGGCACCGGCAATTTTATCTTCCATGACTTCTTTTGAAATTTTTCTCACTTGTTGAGCCTGCAAACAAAATGGTAGCAGTACTAAAATAAAAACTGTCTTTCTAAGCATAACGTGTATGTTTGGATTAATAAATCGGTATTTAATCACTGTGGTTCTACTGCCAAGTTAGGGTTAGTATCAATAGCTGTTTGTGGTATGGGAAATACAAGTTGCGTGTTGGTTACCGGCTTTGCCCACCAGGCACTGTGCCATTTTCCAAAGCGAATTAAATCCTGCCGGCGATGCCCCTCCCATGCAAATTCTCTTCCACGTTCAGCCAGCAATTCATCTAAGGTCAATTCTCCTGCAGTATATGGAGTCATTCCCACACGTGTTCTGAGCATTTTAAACTCAGGGATATCGACAACCTGACTCGTTTTTCCCTGTCTCATCATCGCTTCTGCTTTCATCATCACAACATCGGCATAGCGGAACAACACGAAATCGTTTTCCATATCCACAACATCGTACTGTAAGCCATTGGTTTGATATTCATATTTACAACATCTGGCCCCATCCCATTTATGTCTTGATCTGTACTTAGATTCAGGAAAAACAGGATTGTATTTAAACCATAAAGTGTCGCCCGTTCCTGAAAGTTCATAAAGTTTTTTCCCATTTATATCGTACTGCTGACCGTAAAGCCATGACTTTTTTCGAATATCATTATCAGTATATGAATTAAAGAAATCAGGAGTTGTCATAAATCCATCCCATGGGGTATCATTTATATTAAAAGTATAACGACTCATTGAATTAAGAGTAAGATCGTACCAATAGAAATACTCTGTTGTAAGGGTTGAATTATATACAATAACAAAAATATTTTCTTTTGAATCTTCATTGTGAATTTTAAAATTATCAAAATAGTTATTTTCTATTTGATAATATCCCATGTTCATTACACTATCACACATATTTTCAGCATCTTTCCACATGGCTTCACCTTTCCATATCTCAGCATTTAAATATAATTTAGCAAGTAAAGTATAAGCCAAAGCTTTTGTAACTCGTCCATAATTTTGAGTAGTTGGTTCTTCGTCCAAATAAGCAATATTATTTTTTATTTCATTTTCAACAAAATCAAAAATAAATGTACGAGATTTTTTAGGAGGAAGATTTTTATCTGTAAAGTCTGTTGTAAAGGGAATATCGCCCCAAGTGTCCATACCCCAATAATAAAACAGCGCCCGGAGAATCTTTATTTCAGCCATAATTTTATCCTTTCCTGCAAAGTTGAATGAAGAACTTTCTGTTTCATACAACACTTCATTACAAGCGCTGATGCCTCCAAAAACGAACTCCCAAGCCTGACGGTTAATTTTATTGGTAGGCGATACATTATGTTTTTGCATCTCATCCCATCTGCCATTGTCCCACCACTCGCCATCTTCTCTCGCAGGAATAACACATTCATCGGAGCTGACTGTAACCAATGACCAAAGTCTTTGTTCTTCAGGATAGGGCTGCAATTTAGTATAGGCCCTTCCAGCATTCATCAAAAGTGCCTGTTCACTAGTAAAAAACATATCCATTGGTATATCCGAATAAACCGTTTCAGTCAAATCGGTACAGGCTGAAAGTATTGCTGTTGATATAACCAATATCGTTAAAAGCTTGAATTTCTTTAACATAGTTGTGTTCATTTTAATCAAATTAGAATTAGAATGTAATATTAACTCCGACAGTAATCCCTGTAGTAACAGGGTAGTAGCTCATATATTCAATACCCGGTTGTAATCCACCAAGCGACACTTCAGGATTGACTCCTTTATAACCGGTAATGCAAAACAGATCTTGTGCTGCTGCATATATTCTCATATTTGAAATATACGCCGAAACATTTTTTAGGTTATAACCTACAGCAAAATTATCCATTTTCAAGTAAGAACCGTCTTCTACGTATTTCGAAGAATACAATTGATTTCCAGTAAATTTAGGATTATCAAGTTGAGACCGTAGTATATTTTTTAATCCAAGTGTGCTGAAATTCTCATAATATAAACGGTACGAGTTTAAGACTTCTCCACCGATCGAAGCACGCAGGGCAAAACTACAATCCCAGTTTTTCCAGGAAAATGAATTACTCCATCCGAGAATGAAGTCCGGATAAGCATTACCTATCACTTCCCATTTTGACTCCGGCACTTTACCATCGGGCATCTGATTCTTAAATTTGTCATTCCCGAATTCATCGACACCAAGCCACACCGGACCGTAGAATGTACCAAGACTCTTCCCTTCTTCCATGCGCTGTGAATACACAGCAATATCTCCCGACAACCAACCGGTTTTGTAAGTCCCATTTGTAAATTCCTCATTTGTGAACTTTTCGAGAATATTTTTATTGCTACTGAAAGTCAGGTAAGTATTCCATTGAAAATTATTCTGTCTTACAGGTATAGCATTCAACGTGATTTCAATACCACTGTTACGGATGGCACCTACATTGGCAAACATTTCGGTATACAAATACGGAGGAACAGACACCTGATAATTATATAACAAATCAGTACTCCTGCGTAGGTAATAATCAATTGTTCCACCCATGCGATTATCCAAAACTGAAAAATCAACCCCCACATTTATTTCATGTTTCTTTTCCCAACGCAGATTCGGGTTGGGATTACTTACCGGTTGATAAGTATTTATCCATTCTCCGTTGTAATAAAACCGACCGGCTCTACCCATCATAATCAAGGACTTGTAATTAGCAAATTCCTGATTTCCAGTTGCACCGTATCCCAGTCTGACCTTCAAATCATTAATCCAATTCAGATTTTGAATAAACGATTCCTCATTCATTCTCCATCCCAGACTGACTGCCGGAAACCATCCCCACTTATTATTTTCGCCGAAGCGTGATGATCCCTCACGACGTAATGAGGCTGATAACAAATATTTTTCACTCAGGTTATACATAACTCTGCCAAAAAATGAAATAAGTTTATTATTTTCTCTGTATGAATACATGGAAGCTGTACCTAAAGCAAGCGCAGATCCGGCACCGATATTATTTACACCATACAAATCAGTGTCAAATCCTTTGTTCGACATACCTGAATAATGCATATTTTCTTCCTGATATGAATATCCAGCAAGAGCCTGCAATGTATGACCATCCCAAGTATTTAAATAATTCACAGTGCTTTCATACTGAAGATTGTTACTGCTTCCGTTTTCAATGCTGGCAATTCCATTACTACCTATTGCACTTGGATAATATCGTGTACGATAGCGATTGGTCTCCCACCGTGATTTTTCGTAAGAAACAAAATTATCCCATTTCAAACCGGTTACAAAAGGGATATTCAATGTAGCCCTGACATTACCGCCAAGATCATCTGTTTCACTATCACGTTTTTCTTCGTTTAACATGGCTACCGGATTGTAATAATTAATGCCGTCGACACGTTTATATCCTCCCGACAGTCGATTATCCGGATCATAAACCGGTTCGGTTGGGTTGTGAATAAATGCCTGATAGAAAATATCATAATTTGCCGGATTTGATTTTCTCATGGAATAAAAGGAATTATAATTCAGTGTAAGCTTTCCTTTTAGTGCTTTTTGTTGAATGTTGGTTCTGGCAAGTAATTTATTCAAATTATTATTTTTAAGTAGTCCCTGATTTTGTTCCAGATTAATAATAGTACGATGAGATAATTCTTCATTACCTCCCGAAATAGCGAGGTTGTGTTTATGGCTAAAAGGCATGTCCCTTGTAATTGCACCAAACCAGTCCGTATTTGCGTCATAAATACTATTGACTTTATTAGGCGCAAAGGTGTTAATTGCATATCTGAACTCATCTGCAGTTAAATTTTTAACCATTCTAGGTGCAACCTGTATGGTAGCAATTCCATTATATTCAACTGTAGCTTTACCTTTTCTTGCTTGCTTCGTTGTAATAATTATCACCCCATTTGTACCTCTTGTACCATAAATTGCAGCAGCAGAACCATCTTTTAAAACATCAATTGATTCAACTTCTTGAAAATTAATATTTTTAAGATCTTCACCAGCAACACCATCAATTATAATAAGTGGCCCTTGTCTGGAAGTAAGGGTATTTGTTCCGCGTAAAATTATTTCATAATTAGCCTGTGGATCTGATCCATTTGAATTCACTACCGATAAACCAGCTATTTTCCCTTGTAATAATCCAGCAGCATTGGGAAAAGAACCCTGATTAAAATTTTCTGATTTTAATGTCGCAATTGAACCGGTTATTTCTTTTCGTGAACTTTTACCATATCCTATAACAACAACTTCATCTATTGTTTTTATGTCTTCACTAAGAATTACATTTAGATTGTGCTGTTTGTTTACATTGATTTCTATTGTTTTATAACCAATGTATGAAAACACAAGTACTTCTTCTCCTGTTTGAAGTTCAATTATATATTCCCCATTAAAGTTTGTAATAACTCCTGCAGACCCATTTTTTTGTTTAATATTTACACCAGGTAAAGGTTGCCCACTAACATCATATACAGCTCCTTTTACAACGAATGGATTATCAGCATATATTGTTTCTGAAGGTATTAGTAGAAAAACTATTGAAATTAGATTAATAAAGAATGGCCTGAGAAAAGACCAGCTAATATGTTTCATAGTATTAAAATTTTAAGAAGTTATTTGTTTTTCTTCATAACTAAAATTGAATTTCATTTCTATAAGGTATTGAATTTTGTGCTCCTTCGCGAGTTACGGTAATTGCGGATGCTTTATTTGCCAGTTTTACAGCTTCTACAATAGATAAACCTTCGGATAATGCGACACTCAAAGCCCCACAGAAAGTATCACCTGCAGCTGTAGTATCCACCGCTTCTACTCTTTCTGCTTCAATATAGTTATACTCGTTTCCTTCTTTTATCAGAGCACCTTTCGATCCTAGTGTGACAACAACGATATTTACCCCTTTTGAGGCAATAATATCTGCAGCTCGTTTTGCAGAATCTATATCAGATACCTTAATACCTGAAAGTATCTCTGCTTCTGTTTTGTTTGGCACAATTGCATAAAGACATTTATATAAATCTTCCTTTAAATATGCCGCAGGTGCAGGATTTAGAATTACTTTTATTCCCTTGTCAAAAGCCATTTTAGCTGCATACTCTACGGTCTGCATTGGAATTTCAA
>Ga0255346_1001684_pt1 | contig 30033 bp, 27 predicted proteins | sample wastewater_treat_FD_194410 | JGI IMG/M metagenome (GOLD analysis project Ga0255346, IMG submission 194410) | Wastewater microbial communities from Lulu Island WWTP, Vancouver, Canada - plant22 | ecosystem: Engineered > WWTP > Wastewater > Unclassified | place: Canada: Vancouver, British Columbia...
CGCTGTTGACCCGGCTGCAATCCAACCTGACGGACGACGCGCTGATCGCCATCGTGGAACGCGACGGGCCGGGCACCGCCTCGCGCCGCCTCGCGAACCATCGCCGCCGCCTGTCCGCGCATCAAGCAACTGCGGAACTGCGCCAGGCCGGCTTCGCGTTGCGCCAGACATTAACCGCGCCAACGGAGGATCGTTATTTCCTCTTGTTTGGGCGCAAGGCAAGATCCGACCGTTAAAGGCCCAACTTTTAGCAAAACAGACATTCAACAAATGACCATTGAAGAACAAAAACATCCCATGCGCATTGCCATCCCTCATGAAAACGGCCGGTTGCACGGACACTTCGGCGGCGCCCGTGAGTTTGCGCTGATTGAAGCGAATCCGGAAACGCGGGTGGTATTGCGAACAAAAATCCAGCCCGCACCCGAACACAAACCCGGCGCCTTTCCGCGTTGGCTGCGCGAGCAGGGGGTGACGGTCGTCATTGCCGGCGGCATTGGCCATCGGGCACTGGCCAACTTTGCTCATCACGGCATCACCGTGCGCGCGGGACAATCCGGCGCGCCCATCGAAGAGATGGTCGCGGCGTATCTGCAAGGCCGCCTGACGGACACACCGGACGGCTGCGAACATCACGGCCATCATCACGGACACGATCATGACGCCCACTCGCATCATCACGATCATGACCATGAAAACGAGGACGGACATTAAGGCCACGGATTCCCGCCGGCTGGGGTTGAAGGGAAGTCCGGCATCGAACCTATGAAGCCGTCTGCCGTGTCATCGCACCCGCAACAGCGCGGTTTGTAACTTTTATGCCGTTGCCGGCTCAGTTCTTGGACAATATGGAAAAAGTGATTGAACTCAACGAACAGAACTTCGATACGCAAGTGCTGCAAGCCACCCAACCCGTGTTGGTGGATTTCTGGGCGCCGTGGTGCGGGCCTTGCCGGATGCAACATCCCATTCTGGAAGCCGTGGCCACGCGCGTGAACGGTTGGGCCACCGTTGCCAAGTTGAATGTGGATGACGCCCCCCGCCTGGCCGAGCGTTATCGCATCACGAGCATTCCCACGTTGCTGTTGTTCAAAAATGGCGAGCAGATGCGCCAAATGGTGGGCGTGCAGTCCGAATCCACATTGGTGAATGCCATGGAAGCCATGAAGTGACACCGGCCACCGTCATTATTCTCAATCACGTCACCGGCACACAACCGGCCCCAACTTCAGAGCCGCGAGGCAGTTCGTCGTCCCCACCAGCGCAACAACTGGCTGGGGGGACGACGGGCCGCGACCGGGAACCGCCAGCGCGTTTGCTTGGGCGAAGATTCCTTTTGGGGTTCGCCCTCCTTGGCGCCGCCTTGAGTCTGCGGGCGGAAACTTCGGTTTCCATGCAGTGTCTGCCGCCCCGGCAATCCACGGCGAACCACGCGCGGTTTAAGGAACTGCAACGGCATTTCTCGACCGGCCCGGAGGTGACGGCCGCGTGCCTGGGGTGTCACACGGAAGCGGCCCAGCAGGTGATGCAAACCACGCATTGGACCTGGCGCGCCCGGGCGAACAGCCACACCGGCGACACGAACCGCTGGATTGGCAAAGGCGCCGGCGTGATCAACAACTTCTGTCTCGCCATTGATTCCAATGAACCGCGTTGCACCAGTTGCCACGCCGGGTACGGCTGGGAGGACCGGAGCTTCGATTTCACCGACGAACAGCGGGTGGATTGCCTAGTCTGCCACGACACCACCGGGACGTATCACAAGTTTCCCACGGACGCCGGACACCCAAATTACGTGGTCAAGGAATGGCCGAAAGGGTCCGGTCAACAGGTGCCGCCCCCCGATTTGGGGCATGTGGCCCGGCACGTCGGACGCACCTCGCGCGCGACCTGCGGGAGCTGTCATTTCTATGGCGGCGGCGCCGAAGGCGTGAAACACGGGATGCTGGATGCCTCCCTGACGACGCCGGATCGCACGGTGGATGTTCACATGGATATCCACGGCGCCAACTTGAGTTGCACCGAATGTCACACTACGGTGAACCATCAAATCGCGGGCCGTTACTACGATCACCCGGCGTGTGAGGATCGCCGTTTCGTCATGCGCGGCATGTCGCAGAGCGTGCTTGGTTGCGAATCCTGCCACGGCGCGGCGCCGCACGCCCAAGCCAAATTAAACGATCACACCGACAAGGTGTCCTGCCAGACGTGTCACATTCCGCAGCTCGCGCCGTCCAAACCCACCAAGATGTGGTGGGATTGGTCGCAAGCCGGGCGGTTTGATGCCGACCAAAAGCCGTTGGTGGAAACCGCCCGCGTGGCCGCGCCCGTCGCCACCCCCGAAGCGGAAACGCCGAAGGTTGTTGTTTACGACGGCATGAAAGGCGAATTCCTGTGGGCGTGGAAGGCCACCCCGGAATACGCCTGGTTCAACAATCACTTGCGGCAGACGGTGGCGGGCGAACCGATTGACGATTCCCGCTCCGGCGCGCAAACCGGGGCCACCCGCGGCGCTTTTGACCACTTTGATCTCTCGAAACCGGTCGTCCGCATCAACGAATTGAAAGGCGATTACCACGATGCGCAGGCGCGCATCTGGCCGGTCAAAGTCCATCGCGGCATCCAGCCGTATGATCCGGTGAACAAGCTGTTGATCGTGCCCAAATTGTTCCCCAGCGGCACGAATGCCGGGAACGCGTATTGGAAAGCCTACCGGTGGCCGGAGGCGATCCGCGCCGGCATGGAATACGCCGGACTGCCTTACAGCGGCCGCTACGAGTGGATACAAACGACGATGCACTGGCCGTTGTCCCACATGGTCGCGCCCAAGGAGCAATCCCTGCGTTGTGCCGATTGCCATCACCCCACCGCCAGCCGCCTGGCCGGATTGGAGGGATTTTACATGCCGGCGCGGGATCGCAGCCGCGTACTGGATTGGCTCGGCTGGTTGCTGATCGGGAGCACCCTCGGCGCCGTCACCGTGCATGGCGGTTTGCGCTATTTCTGCTGGCGAAAACGATGCTCATTATGAACCCGCGCGTCCGCATCTACAATCGGTTCAACCGTTTCTGGCACTGGAGTCAGGCGCTGCTGATCATCCTGCTGGTTGTGACGGGGTTTGAGATTCACGGCTCGTTCAGCCTTCTGGGCTTCGAACGCGCGGTGGGACTGCATAACTGGCTGGCAGGCGCGTTTGGTGTGCTGGTGGCCTTTGCCATTTTCTGGCATTTGACCACCGGCCAATGGCAGCACTACACCCCCACACGCCAGCATCTGCGCCAGATGACCGGCTTCTATTTACGCGGCATCTTCCGGGGGGAACCGCATCCGTTCAAGAAAACGGAAATTGCGAAACTGAATCCGCTGCAACGCCTGACCTATCTGAGCCTCAAATTGTTGATCTTCCCGATCCAGGGACTCACGGGGTTGGCCTACTATTATTACAACGACCTCGCAGCCCGCGGTCACCTACCCAACGGCGTGGGCAAAATCGCCCTGCTGCATACGGCTGGAGCTTTTGTCCTGCTGGCTTTCCTGATTGCCCATGTGTATTTGACCACCACCGGCGAAACGCCCACCGCCAATCTGAAAGCCATGATTACCGGATGGGAAAACCGGCCCGCCGAGGCCGTCGCCGCACCCGCGCCCGCGCCCCCTCCTCCACCACCCGCAACGGAGAATGATTAAAAACCATGGGACGAAAGCTTGCCAACAAGACCCGGGCGGACGCAACGCAACGGGAAGCCGTCGCGAACCATCAGCAACTGGAGGCGCGCAACGCCATCCATCGGCGTTTTGGATTTGATCCCGATGCGAGCGTGCGGTTTGTGATCGAAAAGGCCCAGCCGTTGCGCGGGCGGGTGTTGGACGTGGGCACGGGCAAGGGACGTTTTTTGATGGCGCTGGCGCGCGAGCCGGTCCGGATCACCACCGTGGACATCAGCGCCGCGGAACAGCGGTGCGCCCGATTGGAAGCGATCCATGCCGGGGTGGCGGACCGGATTGAATTTGTGCTGGCCGATGCGCGGGCGCTCCCGTGGCGGGCCGGCACGTTCGATGCCGTGACTTCTTGGAATGTTTTCCATCACTTGGACGACCCGGAACGGGTGCTGCGCGAAATGCGGCGGGTCTTGAAACCCGGCGGCAAACTCGTGCTGGCGGATTTTTCACCGGCGGGTTTTCGGGTGATGGATGAAATCCATGCGGCGGAGGGACGCCGGCATCCGCATCCGCCGTCGCGGTTGCCGCATTGGCGCATCCGCCTGCGGCATCAGGGGTTTCAAGTGCGCTACTGGGTGGCTCACCATGAAGAGGTGTTGATTGCCCAAGGTGGAGATCGGTCACGTCCCGCCGATGCTTCCCGCGCCGCCGATTTTTCGTCCGTCAACCTGCGTAAATCGAACATCCCATGAAAATTCTGATCATCTTCAACCGGGACCCTTACGACGGCTCGGATATTACTTGGAATGGACTGCGGCTCGCGGATAAGCTGCGTGAAGCCGGGCAGTCCGTGCGCATCTTTTTGATGAATGATGCCGTGGATCTGGCGCGGGACGTTTGCCGGCCCCCCGCCGGTTACGATCAGGATTTGGTCGCCCTGTTGAAGGCGCTGATCGCCCACGGCGTGCCGGTGCGGGTTTGCGGGACGTGCCTGGCGCGGTGCGGGGTGCATCGGCATCATCCTTATTTTGCAGGGGCCGAATCCTCCACGATGCCGGCCCTGGCCGAGTGGGTGATGGAAAGCGACAAAGTGCTGACGTTTTAACCGCGGGACGGAAACCGGGCATCACCGGTTGACGCCGCGCAACACAGAAACCAAAACCAAACGAAGGAAGTAATATGAGCAAAGAAAAACTGATTCAGGGTCTGAATGATGATCTCGCCGCCGAACTGGGCACGGTTATCCGATACACCTATCAAGCCGCCAAATGCTACGGCCTGCAGGCGGCCGAATTGCGCAAGCTTCTCCGGGAGGAAGCCGAGGACGAACTGGGACACGCCACCTATCTGATGGACGTGATCCAGGATTTGGGAGGCGAGCCGACCACCACGCCGAAGTCGTTTGACAAACCCTCCGACATCAAAGGCATGCTCGAACTCAACATCAAGATGGAGGCCGAGGACGTGGTCAATTACCTCGCGCACGCCAAGCTCGCGGAAGAACTCGATCTGCCCGAGCTCAAGATGAAGCTGGAGGAAATGGCCGCCGACGAAGACGGGCATGGCCGCGCGCTGCGGCGTCTGCTGAAGGGGTTGTAATCCCATGAGTCAGGGCCTCGAAAAGTTGGCGGAGGCTTGGAAACACCGGGAGGGGCCGGCGGTGCTGGCCACGGTGAACGGGGCGGGAACCCCCAATGTGATTTACGTCGGCGAAATCCATTACGTGCCGGGCGTAGGGTTCATCGTGGCCGACAATTACTTTTGCAAGACCCGCGCCAACATCCAGCAGGGCAGCAAAGGCGCGATCCTTTTCCTCACGGCGGATCGCAAATCCTTCCAAGTCAAAGGCCCGCTCACGTACCACACGTCCGGGCCGGTTTTCGAACACATGCGGGCATTGCACGATCCCCGGCGGCCTGGGGTGGGCGCGACGCGGTTGCCGATTGAAGAAATCTACAGCGGCGCGGAAAAACTGCTGTAAGGAAAGGCAAAGCAATGAACGTGGCGGTCTTGGGCGCCAGCAACAAGCCGGAGCGCTACAGCTACCAGGCCGTGCGTCTGCTGCGGGAAAAGGGCCACACGCCGTACCCGGTTCACCCGGCGTTGACCGAGGTGGACGGCCTGCGGGTGTGGCCGTCGTTGCGCCTGATTCCCGATCCGGTGGACACCCTCACGGTGTATCTATCCCCCCAACGCCAGGCCTTGATCGCGGAGGAAATGCTGGCGTATCCGGTGCGGCGGGTGATTTTCAATCCCGGCACGGAAAATCCGGACTTGGCGGAGCGCCTCTGTCAACAAGGCAAGGCAGTGGTACACGCCTGCACGCTGGTCTTGTTGCGGACGGAACAGTTCCTGACTGCGGGAGAACCTTGATATGAAGACCCCGCGCCGCCTGGTTTTCGGCCCGGTGCCGTCGCGCCGGTTGGGGCGCTCGCTGGGCGTGGACCTGGTGCCGTTCAAGACGTGCAGTTTCGATTGCATCTACTGTCAGTTGGGTCGCACCACCCGTTTGACGATCAAACGCCAAGCTTGGGTGCCGGTGGCGGCGGTGCTGGAGCAGCTCAAACCCAAGCTCGCCAGCCAGCCGGACTACATCTCGCTCAGCGGTAGCGGTGAACCAACCTTGCACTCCCACCTGGGCGAAATCATCGAAGGCATTCGGGCCCTGACCACGATTCCCATCGCGGTCTTCACCAACGGTTCGCTGCTCTGGCGGAAAGAGGTGCGCGAGGCCGTGGCCCGGGCGGACGTTGTCTTGCCCTCACTGGATGCGCCCGATGCGGCGCGTTTTCAGTGGATCAACCGGCCGCATCCCGAAATCACCTTCGCCCGGTTGCTGGACGGACTGGCCGCGTTGCGCCGGGAATTCACCGGAGCGTATTGGCTCGAAATCATGATGCTGGGCGGATACACCTCGCTGCCGCCGCAGGTGAAAGAACTCGCAGCGCACATTCGCCGTCTCCGGCCCGACAAAGTCCAGTTGAACACCGCGGTCCGCCCGCCGGCGGAAGAATTCGCACTGGCCGTTCCTCCGGATCGGCTTACGGCCTTGGCGCGCGCGTTTACGCCGCCCGCGGAAGTCATCGCGGACTATCGCGGGCGTGAAGCGCACGTTGCCGCCGCTGCGGCGTCGGCGGAAAGTCTCCTGGCTCTGTTGGACCGCCGCCCCTGCACTGCTGCGGATGTGGCGCAGGGATTGAGCATTTCCCCCGCCGAAGCGATCAAACACCTGGCCGCGCAAAAGGCGGCCGGCCGGGTTTGCCGGGAACGACGGGGCGCGGCAATCTTCTACCGCACCTGCAACACCACCGCCCGGACCGCCGCCGGTCAGGCGGGCAAGCGATCCCGCGCGGCGCGCCGCACGACCATGAAAGTGAATCTGGATTGTGTGCCCTGTTTGCTGCGGCAGGCGCGGGAAGCCATTGCCTACGCCGGCATGGAAACCGAAGCCGGCTTCGAAGCGCTGCGCCGGGTGTTACGGTTGATGAGCGAACTGGATTGGACCCTCTCACCCCCAGCCTTGGCGCAACCGGTGCATCGGCTCATCCGGGAACTCGCGCGCAATCCCGATCCGTATGCCGCCGTCAAAGATCAGATGAATCAGCAGGCCCGCGAATGGTATCCCGAGTGGCATGCGCGGTTTCGGCAAATCCATGCGCCGCTGGCGGCCGCCGTGCGGCTGGCCATTGCCGGCAATCTGTTGGATGTGGGCGCGAAAACCCAGTTGGCCCCCGCCGCCGTGCGCGACGCTTTTGAAGAGGCGTTGACCGCTCCTTTGCGCGGCGACTTGGCCGCGTTGGCGGGCGCAATCACACGGGCACGATCCATCCTTTACCTGGCCGATAACGCCGGTGAAATAATTTTTGACCGCGATCTGCTGGCCCAATTGCCGTTGGACCGCTTCACGGTGGTGGTGCGGGGCGCCCCCGTGCTCAATGACGCCACGCTGGCGGACGCCCGCCAAGCCGGCCTGCCCGACTATGGCGAGGTGATCGCCAATGGCTCGGATGCGCCGGGCACGCTGCTCGCCGATTGTTCGTCAGCGTTTCAAGAACGGTTTGCCGCCGCAGACTTGATCCTGGCCAAGGGCCAGGGCAACTACGAGAGTCTCGCGGGGGTGGACAAGGAAATTTTCTTTTTGCTGAAGATCAAATGCAACGTGTTGAGCCGGGACCTCGGCTGGCCGCGCGGCAGTCTGGTGCTACATCATCAGCGCGCCAAAGAACGGCAACCGGCGCCCGGCGCCGCCGCCATTCGCCATGAACCCTCAACCCCGGTTGCGCCATGAACGATCCGCTCGCCGATTCAAACGCATCTCCCCCCGCGAAGCCCGCCGACCCGCCGCGGCTGCGCCTGGCCCGGTATCCCGACACCATCCTCCGTGCGCTTTGCGAGCCGGTCGAACGCTTTGACAGTACGCTCCGCGACATGGCGGAAGAGATGATGGCGTTGATGCACCGGTATCGGGGCATTGGGCTGGCCGCGCCACAGGTGGGGCTGCGCCATCGGTTGATCGTCTGCGGCATCGAAGGGCAGCGCTTTGCCTTGACGAATTTCGAGGTGCGGGAGGCCGCGGAACCGCGCGATCTGGTCGAAGGCTGTCTCAGCCTGCCCGGCGTGCAGGTCAACGTGCGCCGCCCGGAACGCATCCGGGTTACGGGTTACGACGTGCAAGGCCAGCGACGGAGCTTCGGTGCGACGGGATTATGGGCGCGGGTGATTCAGCACGAACTGGATCACTTGAATGGCGTGTTGATCTGCGATTACCACCATCCCCCGGACGAGAAGTGCGATCGTTGTCCGTTGGAATTGCCGGCGGTGCTGGTGGAGGAACGCAAGCACCAGTCCCGACCGCTGTCCTGACCCGTTTGCTCTCGCCGCCAAAATGGCCGTATCCAAATCTGCCGGCCTACCGTCCTGGATCTATTCTCAACGCACGACAAATCATTCGTTTCCCCGGGAACTCCGTTCCTGCGCCTGCTTGATGAGGTCCACGATGGACGCCAGTTTGGCCGCCGGTTTGGGGAAAGCGGCTAGTTGCGCTTCGGTATAGAAATTGCGCAGGTAGTCCCGGACCGGAATACGCCCTTCCCAACACTGGAAGATCAACCCGCAGGGCCGGTCAATGCTCTCCCGGACACAATAAGACAAGGGTACCGGATGCCCGAGGCGGCGGCAGTGGATTGCCTGGTTGGGATCGGGCGGTTTCATGGGCCGTTACCATATCCGGTCAACGGCCCCGCGGCAAACGCGGAGCCGTTGCGAAAAACCGGGCGCGCAGCGCGGGGCCGGGATTTCGACTGTCTTACCACTTGCCCGTGCGGACGACCTTCGGCTTCGGCAAGGCGTCGAGTTCCCGGATGGCGTTGCCCATCTCGCTCTCGGGCAGCGCGTAGTTGGTCAATTTGCCTTGGAAATAATTGTCGTACCCGACGAGGTCCATCAGCCCATGCCCGGAGAAATTGAAAAGGATGACCTTTTCCTTGCCTTCCTCCTTCGCCTTTTTAGCTTCCTGGATGGCGGCCGCAATGGCGTGGTTGGTTTCCGGTGCGGGAATGATCCCTTCGGTCCGGGCAAAGAGCGCGCCGGACTCATAACATTCCAGTTGATCAATGGCGCGCGGCGTCAACAGCCCTTCGATGATGGCCTGGCTCACCAGCGGCGCCATGCCGTGGTAGCGCAGCCCGCCGGCGTGAATCGGCGGCGGAATGAAATCGTGCCCCAGCGAATGCATGGGCAGCAGCGGCGTCATCTTGGCCGTGTCGCCGTGGTCATAGACAAACGGCCCGCGGGTCATCGTCGGACAGGAAGTCGGCTCGACTGGAATGACTTCGATCTCGGCGCCGTGGATCTTGTCGTTGACGAAGGGGAAGGCCAGCCCGGCAAAGTTGGACCCGCCGCCCGCGCAGCCAATCACCACGTCCGGTTGCTTGATTCCAACTTTGGCCAGTTGCTTCTTGGCCTCCAGTCCGATGATCGTCTGGTGGAGCATCACGTGATTCAGCACGCTGCCGAGCGAGTAGCGTGTGGATCCGGTCGGATCCGTGACCGCCGCCTCAATGGCCTCGCTGATGGCGATACCCAGCGAGCCTGGCGTGTCGGGGTGTTGCGCCAGAATCTGTCGGCCCGCGTTCGTTTCCGAAGAGGGACTGGCCACGCACGTGGCGCCCCAGGTCGCCATCATCAATTTACGAAACGGTTTCTGGTCAAAACTGATCCGTACCATGAACACCTTGCACTCCAGCCCCAGCAGGGCGCACGCGAACGCCAGGGCGCTGCCCCATTGGCCCGCGCCGGTTTCGGTCGTGATGCGTTTGATGCCAAATTGTTTGTTATACCAAGCCTGGGGCACGGCGGTATTCGGTTTGTGGCTGCCCGCGGGGGAAACGCTCTCGTTCTTGTAAAAAATCTTGGCCGGCGTGCCCAACGCTTTCTCCAACGCGTGCGCCCGGTGCAGCGGGGACGGACGCCACTTGCTCAAAATCGCCAGGACCTCCTCCGGGATGTCAATCCAGCGCTCGGTGCTCACCTCCTGCTCGATGATGTTCATGGGGAACACCGGGGCGAGCATTTCGGGGGTGATGGGGTTTCCGTCCGGCCCCAGGGGCGGTTGCAGGGGGGACGGGAGGTCGGCGGCGATATTGTACCACTGCCGCGGCATTTCATCTTCGGTGAGAACTATTTTTGTTTGCATGTTTTTCTTTCTTTCCGTTGGTGTGGACCCGTTGCCGGCCGGGCGGTCAAGACGCGTCGCAGCATGGATTCATCCTGCTTCAACTCGCGGGCGCCGCGCGTGATGTTGCACAAGCTGACGCCCAACCGGCGGGCAATCGTTCGTTGACTCCGGCCGGCGGCCAGCAACCGCACGATCTCCCAGCGCAGCGAGAGGCGTTGGACCTCGCCCGGCGTCAGCAACTCCCGGAGCAGCTTTTCCACGACGGCCGGCGTGCGCGTGGCGGCCAGCACCCGGGCAATGTCCGCAATTCTGTCCACCCCGTTTCTGTACATAGAAACAGCCCTTGAGGTCAACCCGAAATCTGATCCCGGTGGGAAAGGCTGGGGACATCGCGCCCCCCGGTGGCGAGGGGGTGAGTAAGTCGCAGTGGTGCCGTTTGGCGAGGTTGAGGGATCGCCAGTTGAGGACAGCATCGGCTGACTGGAGAGACAGGGGTCGGAGCCGGGCTTCGGCTAACGTGCGCCATATCCGCAAAGCCATCGAGAGTGCTGGATTTTTGGCTGGAATGGACGCGCTCCTGCTGCTACATCTTGCCCGGCGGGGAAACATGAGACCGATGGCCAGACAGCTACTACCACACGGCGATCGCCGGTCCGGGCGACGAAAAGCCCGCCAGCCCTGGCGTTCCGCGCCTACAACGCACCGCCGCCGCCCATCCTGCCGGAGGTCTGATTCTCGCTTCGTCGCCGATAGGATAAACAGAAAACCCATTAGCGAAAGAGGTGGGCTGAACCTTTACGGTTTTGTTGAAAACGCTCCAGCAAACAAAACCGACCGGCTTGGGCGAGAAATGATCGGGGCGGCCTACCAAACAGATGGCGCTTTGGGCCATGCCGCACTGGAGGTAGGGGGAAAAGGATATGGATTCGGCCCTGAAGAACTCAGGCCCTTTTTCACGATCGGAACGACGAGCGGTTTTGAGCCCACCGCAACGCCCAGGACAGTGTGGGATCTCAGCATCCGAAAAACGGGGAAGTTCAAGGATAAGCGTGGAGGAACATGCTGCAATGCGACCGTTGAGAGAATAATTCAATGCGCCGATCACTTCAAGACCATTGGGGAGGGAACGCCTTATCGCGGATTTCGTAATTGCCGACATTACGTTAATACCATCACTTCCTCATGCTGTTTGTCGCGCGGATCATCGCGACACGAGCCGGAAGTAGGAGGCGCACAATGACCTGCGAGGGCGGACCGCAACCGCTTAATAAGCGAGGAGTGGACAGCGCGGTGGTTCTGATCGTGCGCATTCTGTGTGTGCTCTTTCTAGCCGGTTTCGGAATCTATACATATTTTGGCTACAAGGCAGCAAACCGAACTTATCGGTACAGGTCGCATTACGTCTTGCGAGAAGCTTGGCAGCATTACAAGACTCACGGAACAATCTCCAACCCGCACCCAGCAGTAGACGTGTTTCCCTTCACAAACCACTTCAGGATTCAGAACACAAATTACGAGTGCATCCTTGGGATGTTGTGGCATTGCGACTCAAACCAGTTAGTAGGTATAACCAAGGAGGGCATTACGCTATGGCTGGAGAGAACAAATGCACCAGGGGTGATGGAGTTTAATAGGTTGAGCGTTGTCCCATAAAAACGGTGGAAAGGAAGCTAGCGCCCCTCTTGGCCGAGGCGGAAGGAAGGAAGCTGCGCGTTGCTCCGCTGGCCACCCGCACCTGCCGCTCGCCCCTTGGGTTGTTCGCGCCGGCCCGGGCAGCGGCAGCGCCGTAGGCGCGGCTTCTTTGTAGGAACCGCCCGTCTCTTGGGAGGGACAGGTTCCACCCTGTCCCCAGTCTCTCTCCTACTGCCGGAGCGCCATCGGCGCGGTATCTTTATAGCGACCGCCGGCCATCTTCTCGCCCGCCCCGTCAGGGGCGGCATCTTCCCTCTTTTTGCGCCGAGACGAAGATTGGAGGCAACGGCAATTGGGTTGTGCCTCCGGACGATGCCGCTCCTGACGGAGCTCGGAAATTGTTTCCATCGGTTTCTACAACGATGTCGCCCCTGACGGGGCTGGGCCTCCGCTTTGCCGGGCGGGCACATCATTACGCGCTGGCGGGCCCCAGATATTGTCCTAGTCGAAGTTGTTTCTGTTGGTCGAAAGCGCCAGAGGACAGGCGCCGTCCAAAAGCAGGCGCATGAATCCCGCGCGTGGGCAGACGCGAAGCGTCATGGGACGGCAATCTGCTGCCCGTCAGACGATACATCCTCCTTCGAAGAGTGTCGGAAGCGGACAACCCCGGTCGAGGTGATTTGATTTTGGGGAAAACTGGGTGCATCGCGTTCCTGGGCCCGGTCGAGCGAACCTTCGTCAAATTGAAAGTGATGAGCCAATTCCGTGGTCACGCACTCAAGCGCATCGGGTGTGAAGCCCGCATAAATGCAGGTGAGGTTCGCTTCCGTCAAAAGCGCCGGTCCAAGCCACCAGGAACCCCACCCAGCATTTCGCTACGCCAAAAACGAAAGCGAAGGGAAGTCACGATGTCCCCAGTCTTTCCCAGTTCAGAAATGTTTTGACTGGCCAACGATGGCCGATTTTGCTAAGCGTCAACCGTGCCCGCAGTGAATAACAACCACACCGTAAGGAGACCGTGATGAAAACAATGCGAACTTGGAAATATGCCGTTCGTCTGATGGGATTGCTGGTGGCCGCCCCCCTCGCCAGCCTGGGGCAAACTCCGAACTTCATCGTGAATCAACTCGATACCGATACCGCCGCCGGGTTTGAGAATGCCGGTTGGGGGACCGCGTTCACATCCATCACCTGGGATGGTGCAGTGAACCAAACCACCACCCTTGGCCCCAACGTGGCCGGGTCCGGCTCCGCCTATTGGACCACGGATTGGTCGGCAACGCCCGACGGCTCGGATCAGGTGATGATCAACCATCGCTTCCCGGAAAACGCGGTGCTCGACCTGATGAATTACACCAACATCAGTTTTGACATCCGCTTTGATCCCGCCTCCGCCACGGATGGCAAGGGCGGGTTCGGCGGCGTGCAAGTGATCTGGACCCCGCAAGCGGATGGCTGGCCGAGCACGTATCAGAACACGGTTTTCTTTTATACGACGAATACGGGTTGGCTCCATGTCGAGGTGCCTTTTGACGCGTCGGTCAATGCCAAACTCAGCGCCGTGACCCATGTCGGTTTCAAAATTCAACAGGCCCAAACCGGTGCCGCGCTGTCCGGCACAACCCGGTTCTGGATTGACAACGTCATTCTCCACGGCCGGGCCGCGCAGATCCCAGCCCCAACCATCGCCCTCGCGCCGGTCACCTCGCCGCCCGGATTGATGACGCTCGCGCCGGGCGGAGGCAATGACTACCGCCGCGGCATGATTCGCACGTTGGACCCGGTGTATGTTGATCCGTATTACTCCTGGGTCGGCCAGGGAGATACGCCGGTGACGTATGCCATCACGATTGCCAGCTACCCGTCCGGATACAGCGCGATGCAATCTCAGATCTTTCTGGTGCCCCGCGGCGGCAACGACAGTTCGGTGGACTGGACAGCGCCCACGGTGATGGTTCTGGATATCCGGGATCTGCCGGATGGTGGCGGTGTGGGCGTGGTGCGTTACAAGGTCAATCATCCGTCCGAGAACGCCTCGGATCATCGGCCGGCGTCGCTGGTTTGCGCGGAAGGCGTGCTGGGCACCTGGAGTCTGACTTTTCTCAATGACACCAACGTGACGATCACCGCGCCGAACGGCGTCAGCACCAACTTCGCGCTGCCGGAGACGGTGCCGTGGGAATTCTACAATCCGTTGACCGTCTATTTCGGCAATCAACAGAACGGCCCGGGGAATGCCGGGAAAGCCGCCACTTATGCGCGCGTCCAAATCACGGGCGCCATCTCGGCGGACGTGGATGAAACCTTTCCCGGACCGGATTTGAATCCTGATCCGGAAAATCCACGCTGGCAGGTGGTGGCGGAAATGCCCAGTTGCGTTTTCATTGTCCGTCCCGATCACCGTTGGTGGGCGCGGTGGACCATTCCCGACACTGGCTTCCTGCTGGAAGGAAGCGCCTCGATTAACGGACCGTGGGTGAGGGACGCTCAATGGACCAATGTGATCAAGACGGCGCACGGCAACCGCCTGTTGCTACCGGAAAGCAGTCTACCCGCGCCGCACCAAAGCTTCTTCCGCATGATGCAACCGGGGCCGTAAACCGGCGGATGATTGATCCCCGATGAAATAGGCGCGCCCAGGCTTCCCCAACACGCGACTTGGGCGCGCCTGCTTAATGGAGCGTAAGAAATTGCCAATGACTCGCCTTGGTCTGTTGATCGGCGGATTCCTCGCGGCGGGGACTGTGTCTGTCGTCCAAGCGCTGGAGGTTATTCCCCTCGGTCCCGGCCAACCGTGGCAGCGGCTTGAGTTTCGCATCACGGGCGTGCCGGTCGTGACCAATCCGTTTGATCCCGAACAGATTCGTGTGGAGGGCACGTTCGAGTTGCCCTCGGGACTAACGCAGTCTGTTCCCGCCTTTTGGTATCAAGCGTGGCAACGCCAACTCAATGGCAACAACGAGAAATTAAGTTCGACCAACGCGCCGGAATGGCGTTTGCGTTTCGCGCCGCCGACCACGGGCGAGTATTCCGTGAACGTGACGGTCTTCACCAACAATCAATCGGCAAATCTGACGGCGGGCACGAATTTTAGTGTCACGGGCGAAACTCCGGCGCGCCGCGGTTACGCGCGCATCGCGGCCAGCCGCCAGTTTTTTGAAACGGGCGACGGCCGGGCGTTGCCATTGATCGGCGCCAACGTATGCTGGCACGGCAGCCGCGGCACTTACGATTACGACGATTGGTTCGCGGCGATGCAGGCGGCGGGCGAAAATTATCTGCGCCTCTGGATGTGTCCGTGGTCGTTTGGTTTGGAAACCGCCGCCGACTCGCTCAACCGGTATCGCCTCGATGAAGCCTGGCGTTTGGATTACGTCCTGCAACAGGCCGAGCAGCGCGGGTTCTACGTCGAGTTGTGTCTGGATTACCACGGCATGTTCGCGTCCGAACCGGATTACTGGGGCGGCAATGATTATTGGCCCAAGCACCCTTACAACGTTGCGCAAGGCGGCCCGTGCGCCACGCCCAACGCGTTCTTCACGAACACCACCGCGCGGACGATTTACCAGAAACGACTGCGCTATCTCGTGGCGCGTTACGGTTACAGTCCGAACCTGCTCTCCTGGCAGTTTTTCAACGAGATTGACAACGTCTATTCCGTGCTCGACGCGAACGACGTCGCCGCGTGGCATGCGGTCATGGGCGATTGGCTGCGCGCTCACGATCCGTTTCAGCATTTGATCACCACCAGTTTCACCACGGCCGATCCGCACGCGGAGATGTGGTCGCTGCCGCAAATGGATTACGTGTGCATTCATTCCTACGGTCCGGGCCGACCGGCGCGCATGTTGAGCGCCAACGCGCAAAAGCTGTGGCAGCAATTCGGCAAGCCGGTGCTCATTGATGAATATGGCACGAGCTGGCAGGGTTGGAATCGCACCGCCGATCCGTATCTGCGCGGGCTGCGACAAGGACTCTGGGGTGGCGCGTTGGGCGGTTCGGTCGGCACGACGATGTCCTGGTGGTGGCAGAACATTCACAGCGAAAACGTGTATCCCATCTATGCGGCGCTCGGAAAAATTTTGCAGCCCACCGGCTGGGGGCAGGGCGCGTGGACCAATCTGGTTTTCGACATGTCACTGACGCCGCCGCCGACCGTGGACGAACCGTTGCCGGACGCGCAACCGTTCAACGTCACGCTGCCGCTGGATGCGCGCTGGGGGGTAATGCTGGCGGGCGAAGTCGCCGTGGCCGGCCCCGGTGCGTCCAGTTATTCCGCCAGCGCGCTCAACAGTTTTGTGCACGGCACGACGCATCCCAATTTGCGGATTCCCTTCCGCCTCAGCGCGTGGCTGACCAACGACGCGCGGCTGATCCTGCATTTGAACTCGGTTTCCTGGAACCCGACGCTCGTGGTGCGCGCCAACGGCACGGAATTGTATCGCACCAACCTGCCGAATCTCGACGGCGGTTACGCCGTGAACAACGAATACAACACCGACCTGACCGTGCCGCTGCCGCCGGGGCAAAATCTGATTGAAATCCTCAACGCGGGCGGCGACTGGTTCTACCTCGACTGGGTGCGGTTGGAAGGTGTGCTGCCCGCCACCTACGCCAACAATTGGCAGCCGCCCTGCGAACCGATCGGACTGGCGGGCGCACGCGAAGCGTTGCTGTATGTCGTCGCGCCCGGCGCGGCGTTTCCCGGCAGCGCCACCGAACCAACCCTGCCGCTGCAATCGGACCAATCCATCACCATCAGCAACTGGCCGGCGGGCGCTTATGTGGCGGATTGGTATGATCCGGCGACGGCCGAGCGCGTGGGGCAAACCCGCGCCACCACCAGCAACGCGCTGTTGCGGCTGCCGCTACCCGGGTTCCGCGTGGACCTGGCCGGCGTGTTGTATTCGCCGCCGCGCCTGTCGCAATCCGGTTACGACCCGGACGCGGGCTTTCACTTTGCGCTGCAATCGGAAACCGGCGGCCGGTATCAGATTGAAACCTCGACCAATCTGCAACACTGGCAGCCGCTGCTGCTGATCACCAACACCACCGGCTCAACCGTGCTCACCGACGCCAACGCGCTCCATCTGCCGCGACAATTCTATCGCGCCCGCCAGGAACCCGCCGCGCCGTAGCGCGAAAAAGTTTGGTGAAACGGCGAGGTGCTGCTGGTTAAACGGAGACGGTTTGAGGTTGGAGTCAGCGGAGGTGCGGCACGAGCGGTCCGACCGTTTGGATTACCTTTCTACCTCCCCCTGCCTGAACCTTGCCAGCTTGCACGCCTACTGAGGTTGGAACAGATGACGACGGATGCATGCCGGGTGGATTCACACGCCGCATCCTGACCCTGCCTTCGAACTCCCAGCCGCGCAGCGGCTGAACTTGAATAGTCGTGGGTGACAACCCACGGTAGTTGGCCGGAACGGTTCGACCCCTACGGGGTCGAACATGGGTTTCCCCGCAACCGTGGGCTGACGCCCACGGCTATTCATGCTTTGTCCCTTCGGGACAATCAGCCACGGAGCGTCAGCGGCTTTCTCGGCGGAATAAATACGTCGAGTTTCCTTCCCGGTCACGCTTGTGTGCTTCAGGTCACTGGGTACACTTCCTTCAAGTCAGTCCACTCCGAGCATGTATGAATTCGAGCCTATCCAGATTGCTGAAGGTGGCGGCGATCACGATCGTTGCTTACTTCATCGCGTTCACCGCGCTCTGCTGGTTTCTCGACCTCACGCATACGCAGCTTGGAAAAATGAACCACCAGGACCGCTACTGGCTGTTCTTAAAACCCGGAGCCATCACCGGACTATTCGCGCTGCTGGCCTCGAGGATGCTTTTGCGTTCCCACCGGCGGTTGGCAGCGATTGGTTTGTTGACTTGTTTGCTCTGGGCAGTGTGGGCAGCATTACCGAGATTTTGAATGGTGGCGGTGAAAATGTTAGCCAACCGCAACATTACAGCAAATCGCGCTTCCACCCTCAGGTCGAGAGTCGCGGGAGCTCGCAAACGCCCGGAGCATCACGGCGCCGCCATCGCAGTCGTTGCAGAATTCGACCGCTGAATACATCATGAGCTCGCCTATCATCAGGACAAAGTTGCCGAACCAGTTACCAGTGATTCTGGCCACATACCCGCTCGCGTGGCTGGCGTTGTTTTACTGGTTCGTTGTGCGCGCATATTTGCACTTGGGACACTGGCCAACCCCCTATCACCCGGATCCCAAAACACTCGGTTTCACGATTCACCATCAGGCCATTTGGTACGGACTGATGGCGCTGCCAGTCGTTGGCTTGGTGGCAGTCGCCTGCACGATTGTGGGACGGCGGTTGGCAGCCAACCATCGGATTTGGCCAGCACTCACATTGCTCATCGTCTCCGTTGGCTTGGTTGTCGCCCTGGCGCGACTCGATCCAGGGAACTTTTTTGAGTGGTTTGCAGATTAACATGAAACCACGCCTCCCGGTAAGCTAACGTACGGCACGTTGAAAGGTAGCGAGTTCGGGCTGGAGCCGGTGGCTGTGTGGCACGGGCGGCCCGGCCGTTTGGATTACCTCTTTTTCTCCTCTTACGTGAACCTTGCCAGATTGAACGCCTCCCGAGATTTGAGCGGGTGCCAGCGGATGCGCACCGTGCGGACTCACACGCCGCATCCAGGCTCAGCCCTCGAACTCCCAGCCGCGCAGCGGCTGAACTTGAATAGCCGTGGGTGACAACCCACGGTAGTTGACCGGAACGGTGCGACCCCTGCGGGGTCGAACATGAATTTCCTCGCAACCGTGGGCTGACGCCCGCGGCTATTCGTGTTTTGTCCCTTCAGGACAATCAGCCATAGCGCCTCAATGCTCCCGAACTACCGTTTCGCCGTCCGTTGCTTTTGCTCTTCGGTGCGCGTCACAGTGGATGCAGCCGGGCGGACCAAGCTCGATTTCAATGCCGCCGAACCGAACCTGCACGCATTCAAAATCACCGCGCCCGACGATTACAGTCCAGCGCTGCGTGACAGTCTGCAGGAATTGTTTCGAACCTTTCCGCCACCGCGATGATCCGCGACACGGATTTCATCACTTCGTTTCACTGCGCGGTGTTTCCGGTGCGAGCAACCGTTGGTAGTCCTGATACAAATGGTTGGTGCGGCTGACGGCGGGACGGATGAATTCACGGTAACCCCAAGTGATGGCGGTGGGAGTGTAGGCGCGAACGAACCGCAGTTTTGCCGCCAGTTTTTCCACCGGCACGCCGCGCCAGTAAGGTCGGGTGCGCGGATCGTTCACGTGCGTTTTTAATCCGAACCGCGCCACGTAGTCCGCCGGGCTGTCCACCAACAGTTCGCCGGTTTCCACATTGGCCCAAAGTTGTTTTCCGGTGACGTCGCAGGCTTGTTTCATGGCGGCAAAAAACGGCGCGCACTGGGCGTCGGTGTAATAGGAAAGATGCTCGCCGCGGTCCTGCAACGCCACGATGTCAATGGCCGAGTCGTGCAAAATGTCGGTCCAAAATTCCGTGTAATCAGCAGGTGTGGCCCAACGGAAATCTCCCAGCGCTTGCGTCTCATCCAAAATGAAGAAGGGCGAGATCATCACCGGCTTGGTGGGTGCGATGGCTTTACAGGCGGCCGCGACCTCGCGATACAGCGTGCGCGCCAGTTCCCGTTGCGCGCCCCACATCACGTAAGTTTCGTAAGGCACGTAAAACCCTTTGAATGAAGAATGCCGCCCGTAGCGCTGGTGCAACGCTTGGATGCGTTCGCGGGCACGCGCCAATTCGGCCGTGGCGTCCGGTTGCGTCCACCATTCACGCATCGAACCGATGCTGACGTAAAATTCCATCCGCCGCTGATCTGCCGCTTGGAACAACACCTCGCTGGGATCGCTCGTCTCCGTCGTGGTGGCCCCGAAGGCTGATCCCATCAACACCACCACGTGCATGCGCAGCGCCTTGATGGCATCCAATTCCTCCGCGTCCAGGTCGAACGCCTGGGTCTGCTTTGCCGGCGTGACATACCAAAGACAACCGATCAGGTCGGCCGACTGGTGCGCGGGCCGATGCGCGCAACCGCCAATCAAAACCGCGAGCAACGCCAATCCGCTGCAGCGGAGAAAAATCACGATGCGGGCAAGAGTTTTCGGCCGACTGGTGCTCCGGCAGTGCATCAGCGTCATGGTTGGGACGATTGCTTGGCCGCCGATTTCCAATTCAGGCGATAACCAAAATCCGTTGGCTGGGTGGTGAAGGTCAGCGCTGAGCCCTCCGGACGCCACGCGACCGTTCGCAAGGATTCGCCCTGCGCATTCACGGCTTGCAGCGTCCCAACCTCGTCCGCCGTGCGTTGGAATTGTTTCAAATTCAGCGCGACCTCGAACGCGGGCTGATCCGGCAGTGGCACAATCGTCAACTGATCGGCGGCCTCGGTCAGCCGCAATCCGTGCGTCGTGCGCACCGGTCCAAAGTCCACCCGCTGCGTGGTCGGCAGCGCGGCAAGGTGTCCAGCTTGGTTCGGGGCGACGGTCATGCTGATTTTGGTGACGTTGGTTTGCCCGTCTTGAATCGTGCCTTCAACGTGCAGCGTCCCGAGGGCGTAACGCCGGGTTTGCCGCGCCGCGCCGACGAGCCGATAGCGCATGCCACTGCCCTTGGCGTCGTATAGACCGCACAGAATTTCATAGTCACCCAGCGGGAAACCGTCCGGCACGTGCACCGTCCAGTTGGTGCCGGTGATGATTTCGCCCGTCCACGCGCTGGTGGGAATTTCAGGATCGCCGCCGCTGTAAAATTCCGTGTCGGTGTAGCGTCCGGGCGTCGGGCGGCTGAAATGGTAAAACACGCGCAAATCCTTCGGCGCCGGTTGCGCGGCTTCCCAGCGCGTGATCAAACGGAAATTGCGACCCCCCAACGGTTCAAGTCGTTCGGCGGCCGGTCGAATCGCCAGCGTTTCCGCATCGGGCGGGCGGGCATTCACATAGCGGATTGGACCAGCGCTCGATTGTTCGATCACGCGCCCGCCGATTTTTTCCACGCTGCAAACCACCGATCCCGCTTGGGCCACGAAGCCGTACGGCGGCAGTGTGCGTCCGGCAATTGCCCAATCATTCGTGCCACGATTCACCCAGGCCGTTGCGCCGGATGCCCAACGCACCAGCAGCCGATGCAAATCGCCATCAGGATTTTCGACGGCCACAATCTCATCGTGCGCCACGGCTTTGGCGAATGGTTGAAGCAGCCAGTATTTGCGGATGGCGCCACCGGACATCATCGGCAGGTCGGCCATCAACGCGTGGCCAGCGAGGACTTCCACGCCCAGGTAATCGTCGCTCGTGATGCCGTGCTCGTCGCGCGAGCGGTTGCCTTGATAGCGATTTGAGTAACCCGCACCGTGCAGACTGAAGCGGGTGTGATTGACCAGATCAAACCACGGCACGCGTTCCCAATCGTCACCGGGTGCCATGATGCTGAACGGACCACCGTGGGGTTGGAGCTGCAACCATTGGCAATCCGCGCCGTCGAGCCAGCCGATCAGTTGATCGCTGCCCGCTTCGCTGATGGTTGGCCCGCCTTCGAAGGTCGCGCGGATCGTTGCGAACGCCTCGCCCCAATGTCGCAGCGTTTCCATTTTGGAATGCCAGCGTCCGTCGCGGTCCAAATAATCAAACGCATTCATTGAGGTCCAGACATCCACAAACGAAGCGGTGGGGTGGAGCGCGGGCTGGATCAGGCGCAGATTGCGTTCCAAGAACGGCTGCACGTGGTCGGGACGAAACTGCCAGGCCTGCGCGTTGCGACCTTCGTTGAGCCAGGCGCGGCGCGGTTGCCCGCCGCTGTCAAACGTGATGTGGTCGTAGCTGAAGCCCCCGGCGTCCGGATAAAAATCAATGTAGTTGTCGTGCAAACCCCAAAGCGCCCCGGCCCGCGTGCAGATCTCGCCGAGACCGCGCAATTCCTCCAGCGTGCCGAGTTGCGGTTGCGGCGGAAAAATATCCGGCAGCCGATAATCGTAACCCCACCGTTGCCAGCCGTGAATGATCGCCAGGGAATTATTCAGACCGTAATCGAAACAACGTTGCAGCGCGGTGGCATTGCGTTGATACGAACCGCCCCAGAGATCGAAAACAAAACGTCCGGCTTTGCGGGCGACTGCTGGTGCGGCGGGTTTGTCGTAAAGCGCGCGATATTGAATGGCACAATTCATCGCGCCGTGGCGACCCGGCACAAAGGTGAACGTGGGTGCGGGATGTGTGTGCAGCGCGTAAATCCGGGCCTCGGGATCCACTTGAAAGGAATCCGGCGGTGTATCGCAGGCCTGCAACAGCGCCACGCCGTTGGCAAAATCGCAACCGACATGACTGGTGGAAAGATCGTGTCCGCCGCCATGCACTTGAAATTTTCCCGGACGCACCACCGCATAGCCGTGACCGAAATAAACCCGCTCGGCCAACTGATCCACCGGACCAATCGCCGCGTCCGTCAGTCGGGCGTCGCTGGTCAGTTGCACGCGCAAACCGGGTCCGTCCGCCCAGATCGTGGCGGTCAACACCGCGGGAACAGCACCGGGCGCCGCGCGTTTGCCGTCGTGGTCAAATTCTTTTTGCAATCGCAGGTGGTGTCGGATTTCCACGCGATTATTGGTCGAAACGACTTCGATTTTTTCCACGCGCGCTGCTGATTCCCAAACGCCCACCCGTTCGCTTTCGAGGCTCAGATCAAATCCGTTGATCACGACGGCGCCGGCGGCGTCTCCGAACGCCAGCGCGGCATCCAACAGCCCTTTCGCCCCCGGCGACAAGGCGGCGCGCAGACCACCAGCCAGCGTGAATACATACGTTCCCGGCGCGGTTTGTCCCGTGGTCACACTTTGGCGCGCTAGAGCGGCCCGTGGCCCGAAATCGTTGGTGACAGTTGACGAAGGCGCGACGTCTGCCAGTAAAATTGGATCGCCCCAAAATCCGAGGTCGCAAGTGGTGTCCAGGTTGGGGCCGGGATGAATCTCCAGGCGCAACTGGATGGTTTGACCGGCCCAGCGGGAAAGGTCCGCTTCGCCCGGCACCCAGGATTTGCTCGCGGTGTGGCGTTCAAACACTTTTTCATCGCCGACCCAGACGCGGAACGTGGCGCCGTCACTGGGCGGCTCCGGCGAAACGGAATCCCGGATCGCGTTGAAGAAGCGGAGGCGTAAATCGCGCGCCGCCGGCAGCTTGAGCTGATATTCCACGAACAACGTGCCCGGACCGTTGCGATACGGTGGATGCATGATCAGCGATTCCCGCGTCTGTCCGCGCGCCATCGCGCCGCGCTGGAAGTGGGCCATTGATTCGGGTTCAGTGCCCTCCCAACCGATCGGCAGGGAGTGCAACGGGCCGCCGATTCGTTGCCAGAGCAGCCGGTAGTTGGTCAGTTTTGCCAGCGCCAAACCACCAGAGACGGGCACTGCGATGGCGGCGACTTTCTCCGTTGCCGATTGCGTGGACGCATCGAACTGCGTCTCAAAAATGCGAACCGCGTGCGCCGCGATGACTTCGGAATGCTCCGCCGGACGAAATCGTGCATAGGCATGAATGGGATACATGGCCGAATACGCGCCCGGACCAAACTTGAAGGCAAAATCCTCGACCGCGACACCGTGACCGGGCAGCGTCAGCGCTGCACGGGTGCGCCCGACCGGCTGACAGGGCGAAACCCAGTCCTTGAGTTCCAACTCCATCTGCAGTGCAGCTGCCGCGTGATTCGTCAACGTGATGCGCACCGACTGCGTGGCGGCGAGTGAACGCACGATGGGAATCTCTCCAATCGTCAGTGTGATCGGACCTTCCGTAACTTCCTGACCGTTAAACGCCAGCGCGGCAATTGCGCTCGTCATCAGGAGGAGCCCGCCGGACCAGAGTTGCAAACGACGCATGGTCAAAGCTTGTCCGGTACGGCAGGTTTTGTCACGCCGTTGCGATGAAGCCGGGAAGGAAGGCTGAAGTTAGGCGGCTTGAAACGGAAGTCGGTCCATGCGGGTCATGGAGCCTTGGAAACCCGACCCTTTAAAAGAATTTCCGAGCATTAGGGGTGAGCTGGTGAAATGGCGCTCTTCGAGCAGAAGGCGTCGTGCAGCACCAGCAGAAGTCCATCGACGGCGGACGCCCTTGCCGCGGTGGCCGCAAAATGCCCGGCCAGGACGCGCTCCTCGGTCACGCGGGGGTTAGCCAAAGAGCGATAAGCCGCCTTGGTGTTCGCCCGGTCTCTTGGTCATCATCCCAAGTGTTTCATCACAAATGGCTATATTTGTACAGCAAATTGTGAGAAAAAATCCAATTAGCCAGCAGAGAATTGTGGGTAATTGAAAGGCTCGGCGTGACGCTTACACTCAAACCAACTTTCAATTCAACCTGAACTCCGCAGCGAAGACGGAGCGTCCAAGGCCGGAGAATAGGCAAGCCCCGTCAGGGGCGGCATCGTTGTAGAAACAGGCGTAAACAATTCCCCAGCTCCGTCAGGAGCGGCATGGTCCGGAAGCACAACCCAATCGCCGTTGCCTCCAATCTCCGCCTCGGTGCAAAAGGAGGGCAGATGCCGCCCCTAACGGGGCTCTAACTGTTAGGGTCTACGTTTCCTACAAGGATGCCGCGCCGACGGCGCTCCCGCTGCTCCGGGCGTCGCTCCGCGTCCTTGTGAACAACATTGGAAACGGTATCAGCGCCGCTAGATTCTTTCACACCGTTTGGGCGGGACACCAGGTCGTTGCGGGCAATCGGTCTATTTGCGCGTGAAACGCTGTGGTGGTTCGGATGGAGTTTGGATTACAAGCTGATTGTCCTCCAACCAGACCGAGACCGGTTCACCTTTGTTGATAGCGTCTGAAACCAATTGTCTGCCACTCAACCGATACTTGCCTTTGGTCACGATACTCTGTCCCTCACCACTGGGCGTCATCTTGAACTCAATGTCAGACGCGCTTTGGAAAGTGACTTCCAGAACGGCTGCTCCCCATTCGGTCTGGACAGTGCCACTTTTCCAGCTTCCCAAGAGATCGCTTGGCTGCGGTTGTGTTTTCTGCGCCATACATCCAGTTAACAGACCGAGACTGACGAGCGCAACCTGAACAAAAAATCGTTTCGTTCTCATAGCATTGCTCTGGTTGTTACGGCCCAGGCGTGGGTGTGGGCGGTTGCGGGGGCGCTGGTCCTTTGAACGGTTTTTGCCCACCGTAATCGTCTGGTATCGGCTGGGGCGAGTTTCTACCAGGATGCGAGCCGCCAAGCTCCTTCATGGTCATGCCGGAGTTTTTGACAATGTCGCGGATGTAGGTGTTGCTGTTGTTGACGTCGTCGCCGACGTCATATCTGGAGTTTGGCCAGTTCTTAAAAGCACCGTTGAAGCCAGGCTGTTCTGCGTATTTGTAGCCCTTGGCCTGCTGGATGACCTTGGCCCACTGTTGCTTCACCTGCTGAGGCGTGCCCTTGTAAATCGCTGCGAATTTAGTGCCGCTGTCGCTGTAGTAGATGAGGGAAACCTTTGTGTCTTCGAGCTTCCATTTCGTGCCGCCCTTCAATCGCCAGACCTTCCAACCCTCGTCTGCAAGAAGTTCGGTGCTCTCCCTCTTTTTCGCCACATTCTTCTTCAACCACTTTTCGATGTCGTATTCGGTGTTCAGTTCGGGGTTGTCGCACGAAATCCAATACTGAACCGAGTAGTGGTAGAAAAGTCCGAGCGTGCCCTTCACAGGACGGTCGGATACGGCGATGAAGTCATCTCCCAGCGGGTCAATAAAACTGAGAGGGTCGTTTACGACAAACGCATAGACGTTCAACCCACCAGCTTCCCCGATGGGATCGCGGCTCAGCCATCTCCCGGTGTTTGGATTGTAGTAGCGGTAGCCGTAGTACAGGTAATCGGACTGGTCATCCTGATACTTCGTCGAAAACCTGAACGGGTTGGTTTTAGCCATCGCGCCCGTGGCACGGAGGACTTCCCCAAACGGCCCATACTCGTATTGCGCGGTCAGCCCGGTGCCATCCGCTTTCAGCAAGGCCATCACATTACCATTCCCATCATACGCGCAGAAGTGCGAACCCTGGCTGGCATCGGTGATGGCCAGCAACCCGCCCACGCCGCCTGGCACAGTGCGGCTGGTGTATTGGTTCAAGCTGTTGGGCGTGTACGTGGCTTGTCGTCCATCCCGCGTGGTGGTCTGCCGGTTGCCAATGTCGTCAAACGCGTAATCAAACTGCTGCCCGGCAACGGGTGTGCCATCGCTCCAATACTTCTTGCCGCTCGTCACCTGCCCCATGCTGTCATAGCCATACACCCAATAGCTGCCGTCCAGGTTCGTCACGCTCGTGCGCTGGCTGGCGGTGTTGTATCGGTAATCAAATTGGGACAGGGTGGAACCTGTCCCTCCCAACGACACGGTGTTCGTGAGTCGGTTCACAAAATCATAGCCTTTGGTCGTGGTCATCACGGTGGTGCCGTTCCTGGCGAAAACAATCTGTTCCACCAGTGAAGAATTATCAAGGTAATCATACGTGGCGCTATGCGTGCCGTCACCCACCGTCAACAGGCGCGAGGCGTCGTCGTAACTGTAGGCGATCGAGGCGAGGAGGGTGGATGAAGCATCAAGGATGGACAGGTTGGTGCGGCGGAGCAGCGCATCGTAACCGCTGGTCACGCTGAGGCCGTCCAAGGGGCCGCCGGAGTAGGTTTCGCGTAACGGGTTGTTCGCATCATTGTAACTCTTCGTCAGGCTGGTCGCGCCGGAGAGGATGTTGGTCAATCGCCCGCGCCGGTCGTAGCTGTTGGTCACATCCGGCGTCGTGTCGCTGTAATTCACCACCCACAATTCCCCGGCTGGGTTGCCAATGGCGCAATGTTTCGTGACACTGCGGCGTGACATAATTGGCGTGGTCGCATCCCTTGAACCGAAAGCGAACGGTGTGGTGAGAGTGAAGAACTCCAAAGCCATGCTTGGTGAACCGGGACAGCCGTACGAGGTGGGCAAGCGGTTGGGATCTTCAGTTTGATGTAGGCCGGGCTTTCTCTTGGTTCACCGGCCGAGAAGCTGCGCCAGTGTTCATTTCTTTGGCAACCCCGTTGCTATGGTTGGTCGCGTACAGTTCACTTATAAACACCGGGAACTCCTGTGGTTGGCTTGTATTCTGAAACTGAGAAAACTCTGCTGCTATGCACTTCGACTTTTCCCAAACTGACCGGCAGCAATAGTGACTGCTTCATTGCTTCAAATAGAACGGGGGGAACGTCATTGGTTGAGACCTGAGCGACCAATGCGTTGGTGTCTCCGCGTTCGTAGAACACCTTCAAGTTTTCGGAGAGACCTTCCAACCCACCTGTCGCTGGAGCTTGGGCACGCCCACATCCACCGCACGCAAATGCGACCATAATCACACAAGCTTGAATCGCTCCACGGTATTTGTCTGCGGCATTCAAAGAACCAAGCCGGATGCGGCGCACGAACCACATCAAGGCGACGGCCATGACTGGCCCAAAAAAGCCAGCAGCAGACACGGCCAAGTTGCGTCCCGCAGCCGAATACTCGTCAATGGTAATGGCCCGCAAACTTCGCCCCGCTAAGACAAGAGTCGCTCCATCTTGGTTGTAGCGGATTTGAAGTAAATCACCTGCGGCGAACGGCGGTCTATTTCCACTGGCATTCAACGGAACTACAAGTCGCTCGCTTCGGCCTTCGACAAGACCATTCAAAATCCAGAATCGCTTGAAGCGACGTTGCGGATTGGAAAGAGAGGTATCCTGCACTTGAAAGGCAGCAACCCGATAGTTGTTCCTCTTCACCCAAACAGTGGCCCAAAAGAGAACGGTTGGTGTTCCCATAAGGGCCACGGCTATGAAAACCCCAGTGACTATCACAAGCACAGCTTTCATCGGATCGGTGTTCATGGTCCGCCTATTTTGCTCCACAGCATTTTTCCCCGAGATCCTTCACTTTAACCACACCTTCGACACCGCCGCTGCCACCAGCGTCAATTGATGCACCCGCACCTACCCACCCCCCTCGAAATCCTCCGCTAAGGTTCTCAAGCGAAATAGGACTATCAACGTTAATTGCGTATTCCACGAACACCTCAATTCCGATGCCAATTCCAGCCTTGCCCCGTAAAAACAACTTTCCACTCCCTTCAATGCCGTTGGCGTCCGGACAACTGACATTGACGGACTGCCCAAAGCCACCAGACCCGCCGTGCTCTTTAGGAGGATTCCTCTTATTGCACTCCTCAATAGCCTTTTGGAGGTCCTTCTTTTTGACTGTTCTGAATGGGTTGCAAGGGTGCGGAACTCTGTCGTTCCTTTCACGCCCAGGGACTTTTTGGCCGGGGACTTTCGTGCTCAACCCGATCTGATAGAACAATTCCACTTCGCCAGAGCCGGAAAACCATACTTCCTTCTTCTGAGTCTTCTTGTTGCAACACTCGAACAGTTCTCCACCTGCTGAACCGTTAAGAACTAAAAAGCCCGTGCCAAGAGGAATCCGCAGGAACTCGCGATCATATGAACCGTTAACAGCACTCAGCAACACCTCTCGAAGCGTTAGCAAACCACCGTAATCGATTCCATTGATCGAATCGTTTCCAACGAACCCATACAGGTTTGCACCACCGAGTTCTCCGATGGGGTCTCTGTTGAGCCAGCGCCCTGTGCCGGGATCGTAATAACGGTAGCCGTAGTAGAGAAATCCTGTCTCCCAATCACAAAACTTCGTCGAGCCAACGAATGGGTTGAGGAACGCCAAGCGGCCTGTGCCGCGAATGATGCCGAGGAACGGGTCATAATCGTAAATGGCTTCGATTGCTCCGTTCGTGGCGTTCACCAACGTCGTTACGTTGTGGTTGCCATCGTAACAGTAAAAATACGTTCCGGCGTTGGTGCCAGCGTGAATCGTCATGGAAATCAGCCCACCCACACCGCCCGCATCTTGCATTGTGCCGCTCGCGTCCAGCCCCCAATTGAAGGACTGCACCAGTCCATTCGTGGCATCGAGGATGGCAATCAAGTTCCACCCATCATACACAAACTTGTTCGTGCTCTGCGCCACGTAGGTTGAACCGTTCCATGTTGAAGCAATCTTCTGCGTGCGCCGCCATTGCACATCATATTGGCAGTCCAGCTTGACCTTTGAGCCAGCCGGGGCGCTGCTATTGCGGGTGAAAGAGGTTGTTCGGTTTTCCGCGTCCCAAACGTAAGCCCATCTGCCGTCGTTGGTGAGATTGCCGTCGGTATTATGGTTGAAGGTTTCAGCGGTTTTTGGCACAAAGAGCTTTCCAATAGTATTGGTCACAATGTCCGCCCCAGTGTAGTTGCTCAGGACGGCGACGTTCGTGATGGTCAACCACAGCGCGCCCGTATTGTTGTTGAACAACATTTCCCCCCGGAAATAATCCCCCTTGCGCGTCGTCGGCGTGTAGAGCGCAAGATTGTCCTGTCTCCACAAGCTCACCGTCGCTGTGTTCGTGGCCGTGCCCAGCACGTTCACAAAGCCCGGCACGGTGCGGCTGGTGTATTGGTTTAACAACTTCATGCGCGATTGCTTCTTGACCATTTCAACTCAAACCAACGAACAATTCAACCTAAACTCCGCCGCGAGGGCGCAGCGTCCAGGGCCGGAACACAGTCAAGCCCCGTCAGGGGCGACATCGTTGTAGCAACAAGCGCAAAAAATTCCCCAGCTCCGTCAGGAGCGGCATGGTCCGGAGGCACAACCCAATCGCCGTTGCCTCCAATCTTTGCCTCGGCGCTAAAGGAGGAGACATTCTCAAAGAGTCATGACATTTCGCTTTATGTTATTGCCGATCAACCGTCGAAACGCGCAAATTCATGCAGCCGCACTTGGAAGTTTGTTTATGAAAAGATCACAACACAGTCCCAACCCCCAAATTGGGTCACGATGGTGGCGGTTCTTCGGTGTCGCGGCGTTGACTCTGATCTGCCTTACCCCCAGCGCCGTCACGTCAGCCCACGGTTGAGGGAAAATCCATGTTCGACCCCGTAGAGGGGGCACCCTTTCCGCCCGGATCCCTCGCCGATTCCCGGTCAGAATCGCCAGAAGAGGGAGACGGCGT
>Ga0255346_1001686_pt1 | contig 29959 bp, 28 predicted proteins | sample wastewater_treat_FD_194410 | JGI IMG/M metagenome (GOLD analysis project Ga0255346, IMG submission 194410) | Wastewater microbial communities from Lulu Island WWTP, Vancouver, Canada - plant22 | ecosystem: Engineered > WWTP > Wastewater > Unclassified | place: Canada: Vancouver, British Columbia...
AAAGGAAATAATAAAAGACGAAAAGGTCAGTACCTGGATGAGGAAAAACAAAATTCTTTTTGCGGCGCTGGCTCTTGAAAAAAAGGCGATGCTTTTAATTTTATCAATAATAATAATTGTGGCGTCCTTCAATATAACCAGTAGTTTGATGATGACTGTGTACAGAAAAATAAAGGAGATAGGGGTTTTGAAAACGCTTGGTATGACAACATTTCAGATTCGTGCTGTTTTTCTGATAGAAGGATTTTTGATAGGTATAAGGGGACTTATATATGGGTTATGTCTTGGAGGAGTGATTATTTGGGCGTTGAAAAGATACAATATTATTCGTTTACCAGAGTTTATTTATAGCATTTCGTATTTACCTCTTGAACTTTCAGGTAAAGAAATTTTCCTTATATGTGCGACAGTTTTTATAATGACTATCATTGCATCAGTTTTTCCTGCTTATAGGGCAGGTAAACTTAAGCCAGCGACAGCTCTGAGGTATGAATAATGGCAGATTTTAATGAATTTATAATACAAACAGAAAATGTCTCAAGGATTTATGAGGCAGATATAAAAGCTCTTGATAATATTTCGGTTTCCATCCCTCGAGAAAAGATTACTGTGATACTTGGTCCATCTGGTTCTGGAAAGACAACTCTGTTGAATATTCTTGCTCTTCTTGATACTCCAGATTCAGGCAGGGTGTTTCTTAATGGAAGGGATGTTTCCTGTCTTTCTGAAAGAGAATCTGCTGAGATTCGTAACAGGACATTTGGTTTTGTTTTTCAGTTTTTTCATCTCATACCAGAGTTGACCGTTGAAGAAAATATAATGGTACCTTTGATGATAAGGCAACCAGCACTGCCTTTAAGTGCGCATAGAGAAACTGTTTTGCGTCTTCTCACAGAATTCCATCTTGAGAAAAAATCTAACAGGTATCCCAACCATATATCAGGCGGTGAAAAGCAAAAGGTCTGTATATGCAGAAGTATGGTAGGAGATCCAGATATAATTTTTGCAGATGAACCAACAGGTAATCTTGATCGAGAGTCATCTTTTGAATTAATATCCTTGATACAGACATTGAATAAAAACAGGGGTAAGACGTTTGTTATCGCGACCCACAATGAAAACTTTTTGAAAATTTCTGCAAATGTCATATACTTATCAGACGGGAAGATAACCATAAGGAGTCAAGATGGGACTATTAATTTACATTGACGGAAAATTCGTAGATGAAAAGCAGGCAAAGATTTCAGTGTTTGATCATGGACTTTTGTATGGGGATGGGATTTTTGAGGGATTAAGAACATACAGCGGAAAAGTTTTCAGGCTGGGCCAGCATATTCAAAGATTATACAAATCCGCAAAGGCAATTTTTCTCGAGATTCCGATTTCCAAAGATAAGATGGCTGAAGTAATAAAAGCAACAGTTAGGAAAAATAAACTGAAAGATTCATATATTCGCGTTGTGGTAACAAGAGGAAAAGGCGATCTCGGACTTGATCCAAGAAAGTGTTCAAATCCGACGGTTATTGTTATAGCAAGCAAAATAGAATTATATCCAGAGGAGTACTATAGGAATGGTCTTTCAGTTGTTACAATTGCTACAAGAAGAAACCTGATTGAAAGCTTGAATCCTGCTGTAAAATCATTGAATTATCTTAATAATATTCTCGGAAAGATAGAAGCAACCAACGCAGGAGCAATGGAAGGGCTTTTTTTAAATAATGAAGGATATGTTACAGAATGTAGCGGGGAAAATATTTTTATCATATCAGGAAATTTTCTATGTACACCCCCAATCTCAGCAGGTGCACTTGATGGTATCACAAGAGATGCAGTAATTCAGATAGGTAAAACAGTTGGCCTGGATGTTAGCGAGAAACTATTGACAAGGTATGACCTTTACAATGCGGACGAATGTTTTCTTACTGGTACAGCAGCGGAAATTGTTCCTGTTACACTTATTGATGGAAGAACGATCGGTAATGGTAAATCCGGTATTTTAACCTGCAAAATCAGAAAAGAATTTCACAATCTTGTTTTAAAAGAAGGTACTCCTATTTAAGGGTTAAGTATTAATACAGGAAAAAACTGGGTCAAAGGTTAACCTTTTTTTTAATTTTCAGAAGTTCAATTACAACTATACTTGCTAACTTAACTATTAAGTTGAATGAAAACGGAAATTGTTGTAGTATACTTTAATTTCGAATTTTGAAATTCTGATATTTTTCAGGTTTTTTAGCATCTAATTTTTATATACATCCTACTTTAGTTTTAGTGCTTCAGCAGAAGGATTTATCCACTGTATCTTATTAGAGATTATAAAGATAAACATTTATGTCGATATACCGATATATGGGAGCGATAAGAAAATGAACTGCACACTTTGTGGTAAAAATAAAGCCAGATTTTTTTATATGGAAATTTCTCGCAAAGGTGGAATTATTAAGGGCTATCTGTGTGATAAATGTGTGGTAAGAGTACCTGGGATTCACAACTTTCTTGATAATTATCTGAACAATCAAAACTTTTCTGGAAATAAAAAAAAGATATGTCCCGTATGTGGGTTAACACAAAATGAGTGGGAAAAATCCGGTTTTGTGGGATGTGCTTTCTGCTATAAAGTATTCAGGAAAGAAATTATATCTGATATAAAAAAATACCATAATGCTTCTTTTCATTCCGGGAAAAAACCAGTAAACAGAACGCTTTCTGGAGGCAAGTCCAGATATTTTAGAAATGAAGCAATAAAAATGATACCATTGGTAAATTATAAACAAATAAAGAAAAAGAAAAGGGAATCTGATGGATTTGTTAACAAAAAACACAAGGCTTAAAAAAATATTCGACGAACTATTTATTGATGATGATCCTGTTGTTTTCACGACAAGATTAAGAATTGCACGAAACCTTGAAAACTATGTTTTCCCACATTGTATAACAAAAAAAGACGCTGGGTATCTTGTTGACGAAGTTTTGATGGCATTAAGAGGTTTTCAGGGAACATTTTTTGTTGTTCCTATGGCAGAAATAGATAATCTTACTCGTGAATTTTTTGTTGAAAGACATATTATCAGTCCTGAATTTGCTGAAGATGATCCTTCTAAAGTGCTTATTTTATTCCCAGAAAAAGGAATTCGAATTCTTGTAAATGAAGAGGATCATCTTAGAATTAGTATTTGTGGAAAAAAGAAAAATCTTGAAAAAATGTGGAATATTCTTAATATATTTGATGATAATCTATCAAGAAAACTTAACTATGCCTTTGATGATGGGTTTGGTTATCTAACAAGCTGTCCGACAAATTTGGGCTCTGCGCTTCGAGCATCTGCGCTTTTGTTTATGCCTGCGCTTAAAATGGCGAGGGAAATAAAGAAAATCTTTGATACAACATTAAAGCCAGGTTATCTTTTAAGGGGATTTTATGGAGAGGGTAGTCAAAGCATGGGGAATCTTTATCAGGTTGCGACAGGACCTGCTCTCGGTAAAAAAGAACAGGATATATACAAGGATGTTATTTCAATAATAGAGGTGTTAAAACAGCATGAATTTGCAACAATGGAGAAAATTAATATCAGGTATATAAAGACAGGAATAAAGAATTTCCTTGATAAGGTTTATAATTCTAATTCAGGAATAGATTCACAGAAAGCAATAAAAGGAATTTCTCTTTTGCTTTTTGGTAAAAATTTAGGTATTATAAAAGTAGAAGCAAAACTGTTAAAAATGCTGGTATATAGGGTTTTACCTGCATCAATTCAGATAGAGGCAGGTGGTGCTCTTGAGCCAGAAGAAAGGGATTTGTTCAGGGTTCAAATGTTAAGACAGGAACTTAGAGGTGCGTATGTTTGAACAATATTTTGAGAGATTTACAAAAAGGGTAAAAACAGTTCTTGAACTTGCCAGACAACATGCCATGAGGTATGGGCACAGCCAGATAGAAACCGAAGATGTTCTTCTCGGGTTGCTTGAAGAAGGTCAGGGTATGGGTATTGCTATATTGCATTTTTTGAAAATAGACCCTGAACATCTGAAATTCGAACTTGAAAAGACCATTAGAATAGGTATACCGCTTCTTACAACAGGTGAGATTCCATTAAGTCCAGGGGTTAAAAAAGTTCTTGCTCTTTCTTACAGGCAGGCGCAGTACTTCGGGCATAACTATGTAGGAACAGAACACCTATTAATGGGCCTGGTATCTGAAGAAGAAGGGCTCGCTGCGAAGGTTCTTACCAGGTTTGGCTTGACTGTTGAGAACATAAAAAAAGCAATAGAAGGTTTGTTATGGGGAGAACCAGAAAATCTTTCAAAAAATAAACATCAACAATCTCAACATATTTCACAGCAGCAACATACAAAATCAAAAACACCTACGATAGATGTTTATGGAAGAGATTTAACACAACTTGCAGAAGAAAAAAAACTTGATCCTGTCATTGGTAGGAAAAGAGAAATCGAAAGAATTACTCAAATTTTATGCAGAAGAAAAAAGAATAATCCTGTGTTGCTTGGCGAAGCAGGTGTTGGGAAAACTGCAATTGTTGAGGGTTTTGCTCAAAAGATAGCATCAGGAGATATTCCTGATATTTTAAAAAATAAAAGAATCATAATGATAGATCTTGCAAGTTTAGTCGCTGGAACAAAGTATCGTGGTGAATTTGAACAAAGGGTTAAGGCTCTTCTTGACGAGATTAAACAGAATAAAAATATTATTATTTTTATTGATGAATTGCATACACTGGTAGGCGCGGGTGGTGCAGAGGGTGCGATAGATGCTTCAAATATTTTGAAACCTGTACTTTCAAGAGGAGAGATTCAATGTATAGGTGCAACTACTTTTGATGAATATAGAAAATATGTTGAGAAAGATGCAGCCCTTGAGAGAAGATTTCAACCAGTGATTGTAAATCCTCCAACAGTTGAGGAAACGATTGAAATTTTACGTGGTTTGAAACAAAAATATGAAGAACATCACAAATTGAAAATTTCTGACGACGCGCTTGTGGTTGCCTCAAAACTTGCTGATAGATACATAACAGGTAGATTTTTACCTGATAAAGCAATAGATCTTGTTGATGAGGCAGCCAGTAAGCAACGGCTTTTTTTATCTCGTGTACCTGCAGAAATTGAGGAACTCGAAAGCAGGGCAAATCAATTAGCACTTTTACAGCAACAGGCTACAATACAGCAAGATTTTGAAAAAGCAGCAAAAATAAGAGACCGAATAAGGGAGATTCATAACCGTATGGAGGAGGTAAAGACCACATGGGAAAAGTCATTACCTGATTCACAAAAAACAGTGTCCGGTAAAGAGATTATCGAGGTTGTTTCAAGATGGACAGGTATTCCTCTTTCTCAATTGCACAGGGAAGAACGTGAAAAACTTCTTGAAATGGAAGAGTATTTGCACAGGGTTGTTGTTGGGCAGGATGAAGCAATTTCAGCGGTAAGTCGTGCAATCAGACGATCAAGGGCAGGTATTAAAGATCAAAAAAGACCAATTGGTTCTTTTCTCTTTCTTGGCCCTACCGGTGTAGGTAAAACACTTCTTGCAAGGGCTCTTGCTGAATTTCTTTTTGGCAATGACCAGGCACTCATTCAGATTGATATGTCTGAATATATGGAGAAATTTGCGATAAGCAGATTAATTGGAGCGCCTCCTGGTTATGTTGGTTACGAAGAAGGTGGTCAACTTACTGAGCGGATGAGACGGCGACCATATTCAGTGGTGTTACTCGATGAAATAGAAAAGGCACATCCAGATGTTTTTAATCTTTTGCTTCAGGTTCTCGAAGAAGGTCGTTTAACTGACAGTTTTGGTAGAAGTGTTAGTTTTCAAAATGGGATACTTATACTTACTTCAAATATAGGCACGCAGAATTTTCAGAATAAATCAACGATTGGATTTAGCGAAAGTACGGAAAATCTTCATTACAGCGTTATAAAAGAAAGAATCCTCGATGACGTTAAGAAAATATTCAAGCCTGAATTTTTGAATCGGCTTGATGAAGTTGTTGTTTTCCATCCTCTTGAGCATGAACATCTGTTAAAGATTGTTGATCTTGAGGTTGAAAAGGTAGCACAAAGATTAAAGGAACAGGGGTTTACAATTTCGCTTTCACCCGAGGCAAGGGAATTTCTGAAGGACAAGGGAACAGACCCGCAGTTTGGGGCGAGGCCTTTAAGGAGGGCAATCTCGAAATATCTTGAGGATCCTCTTTCAGAGGAAATACTTCGAGAAGGATTCCCTGAGAATTCCCATATTATTGTTAATCTTTCCAAAAATCACCTTACTTTTAATGTGGTAGAAGGAGAAAAAAAACATGTTGCTACAACATCTGATAAGACCCCTATTCCTTCTGATTAGTTTTTTCCTACCAATTTCTCTTTATGCCGGGGATACTGTTTCTTCAGTTACAATAAAAGGGAATCTTACTGTTTCCACACAAAGAATAATTCTGATGATGAAAACAAAAGTCGGAGGGGAGTTTGATGAACAAATCTTAAAAAGAGATATTCAAAATTTGATGGAAACAGGATACTTTTCTTCTGCAAAATATAGTGTGGATAAAACAGAAAAGGGTATGGATGTTGTTATTGAATTAATCGAAAACCCTCGAATTGAGGAAATAAGATTTGATAAATCAAAATATTTCAAAAAAGATGAACTGGAAAAATCTGCAGGTATAAAAAAGGGAGATTACTGTAATGAAGAATTGCTAAACAATGCTATTTTACAACTGAAAAAAAAATATGATGAAAAAGGAATCTGGTTTAGTGATGTTTCATATTCAATTCAACCGATTAAGGAAAACAGGGTAATTGTGAAGTTCAATATAAAAGAGGGTGGGAAAATTAGCGTGAGCAGGATAAACTTTTCAGGTAACAGTGCCTTCAAGTCAGACCTTTTGCGAAAAAAAATGAAAATAAAACAGAGAAAAATGCCGTTTATTAAGGGAACTTTCAAACCAGAAATTCTCGATGCGGATATTAAAAGGATTGAGGATTTTTATCATAATAATGGTTATCCAGATTGCAATGTCAAGGTTTCAACATCAATCGAAAATAGATTAATGACCATAGATATTTCTATTTATGAAGGGCAAAAAATGTTTTTTGGCAGTACAAAATTCTCGGGGAATCCGCTTTTTAGTGTCGAACATCTTAAAAAATGTATTATCTATCATGAGGGTGAGGTATATTCACAGAAAAAATTTGATGAGACACAAAGGAATATAAGCCGTATGTATTCTGACGCAGGATATATCAGACCGAGTATTTTTCCAATCCCCACTGTTAGAGATTCAAAAATAGATGTAGAATTTATAATTCAACCCGGTGAAAAGGTTTATATTAATGAGATAAACATAACAGGCAATACCATAACAAAGGATAAGGTTATTCGCAGGGAGTTTGTTATTCATCCCGGGGATGAATATTCAGGAGCAAAGATTTCAAAGAGTTTCAATAACCTTGCAGACCTTCAGTTTTTTGATGAGATTGAGATTTTGCCAGAACCAGCGAAGAATGAGAATTTTGTTGATCTTAATGTAAAGGTAAAGGATAAAGAAAGAACCGGTATCTTTGCCTTTGGTGGTGGCTATAGTTCTGTTGAGGATGTGATTGGATTTATAAGCATTGAGCAAAGAAATTTTGATATTTCTGATCCACCTCATTTCCGTGGAGCAGGCCAGGATATACGGCTTCAAGCCGAGATGGGAGGTGTAACGAGAAATTTTATGCTGAGTTTTACTGAACCATATCTTTTCGATAGGCCAATTTCTTTTGGTCCTGATATCTTTAAGATAACAAGAGATTGGGATGACTATACTGAAGAACATAATGGGCTTGATATAAGGGTTGGAAGGAGATGGGAAAACCTTTCACTTGGTTTTAAGGTAATGACTGATGATGTAAAACTCTCTGATATCGATATTCCTGAATTTCAAAGCCAGAAAGGTAGCAACAGAGTTAATAGTTTAACGACAACATTTGGTTTTCAAAACCTTGATAGAAAGATTTTACCAAAGCAGGGTGATATGCTACAGGTATCAGTGGAATACGCTGGTTCTATCCTCGGCAGTGACATTGAGTACGTTAAAACAACGCTCGAGAATAATTACTATAAAAGTCTTGGTCGTTTCGTGTTTCATAGCAAGACATACGCGGGAAAGGTGGATGAACTTGATTCTTCTCAGCAGGTTCCTATTTACGAAAGATTTTTTGGTGGTGGCATAGGTACTGTGAGGGGATATAAAGAAAGGGAACTTGGACCGAGAAGCGCAAATGGGAAGTATTATCTCGGTGGTCAGTCAATATTTGCACAAAATCTTGAATTGTTGTATCCTTTAACAAGAGAAAATGAAATTCTCTGGGGTGTTATATTTTACGATATTGGTAATGTGTGGGATGAAGATTTTGATTTTGGAGATATAAAACAAGGTGCTGGGGTGGGGATAAGGATTAAGGTCCCGATTATGCCAGCACCAATACAGGTTGACTATGGATGGGCTATTAATCCTGAATCCTATCAAGATCATGCTCGAGTTCACATTGGGTTTACTCTTGGATTTTGATAGACCTTGTAAAAAGGCACATCCACAGTTACTCAGGTTATCTGAAGAGTAGCAAGAAAATGGTTTCAGGAACATGGTGTGTCTTTTTTACTTTCTCCTTGCTACTTAAGTACGGGCGGTACTTACAAAAGAGGAGATATTATGAAATTTCTTAATAGGTTATGTCTTGTAGCAGTGGTGGGTGTATGTCTTGGTAGTTATGGTTTTTTGGGTGCAGCATCAAAGGATGTTCAACGGCCGTTAAAAATTGGGTATGTAAATATTGAGACAATTTTTGACCAATATAGTAAAACAGAAGAAAGCAGGGTTGAGTTTGAAAAGGAAAAGGAAATACAGCAGAAGGAAGTAGTCAAGAAACAAGAAGATTTAAGGAAATTGCAGGAAGCGTATGACAAACAGAAAGATGTTTTGAAACCAGAAGAAAAGAAAAAAAGTGAAGAGGAAATTCAAAAACTGCAACAGGAATTTTACGCTCTTGTGGGTCAGGCAAACCAAAAACTTGAAGAAAAGAGGAACACGCTTATAGAAACACGAGTAACGGAGATACGCTCAGCAATAAAAGATTTTGCAGAAAAAGAGAAGTACGACTTTATTCTTAGCAGCCAGGCAATATTTTATGGCCCGCAGGATAATGATGTTACAGATCAGGTTATTAATTTTCTTAACAAAACAAAAAAGTAGAGGATATGCTTAATATGACTGTTCGTGAGATCGCCCGCCTTGTAGGCGGGGAAATTGTGGGAGATCCAGATGTGGTTATTACAGATGTCTCAGGAATTAAAGAAGCAAAGAAGGGTTCTATAACCTTTGTTGCAAATCCAAAGTATCTTGTATTGCTTAAGTCAACCCAGGCAAGTGCTGTTATTATATCCGAGAGTAATCATTATGCAGTAAATTCAAATCTTACCCTTATAAAGGTGGAAAATCCTACTCTTGCATTTTCAAAAATTATAGAATTGATAGGGCCTGAGCCAGTAAAATTTAAACCAGGTATTCATCCAACGGCAGTTATTGGGGAAAATGTTAAACTTGGTAAGGATGTTTCAATACAGCCCTATACTGTAGTCGAAGATAACGTTGTGATAGGTGATAGAACGGTTATTGGTGCATGTGGATATATAGGACATTGCACAAAAATAGGGAGCGACTGTTTTATATATCCTCATGTAATAATAAGGGAAAGGATAATAATAGGTAATCGGGTTAATATTCATTCTGGAACAGTTATTGGTGGAGATGGATTTGGATTTGCAACAGTGAAGGGTGTACATCACAAGATACCTCAGATTGGTATAGTAGAGATAGGTAATGATGTTGAGATTGGTTCAAATGTGACAATTGATCGGGCCAGGTTTGAAAAAACATACATTGGAAATGGTGTAAAAATAGATAATCTTGTTCAGATAGCCCATAATGTAATTATAGGTGATAACACAATTATTGTTGCACAGGTTGGGGTTTCGGGTAGTGCCAGGATAGGTAAGAATGTTGTCATCGCAGGTCAGGCAGGTTTGATTGGACACATAGAAGTTGGCGATAATGCGATAATAGGTGGTAGAGCAGGGGTTACTAAAAATGTACCTGCAAATTCAAATGTTTCAGGATTTCCTGCAAGAGAAAAATGGGAAGATATGAAATGTGCGGCTTATCTTCGTAAATCACCGGAGATCTTTGCAAAGATTAAGCGATTAGAAGACCGAATTTCTCAGATGGAAAAGAAACTTCAAAAATACAAAGATGAAGCAGAGGACCATTGAACGACAATTTTCAATAGAAGGTATAGGTTTACATACAGGGGAAAAGGTTTCACTTCTTGTTCGGCCCGCGCTTCCAGATACAGGAATTGTTTTTATTCGAAAGGATATTGATGGAAGTCCTGCAATAAAAGCCGATATTGATAATCTTCTTGATGTAGAAAAATTTCCGCGTCGTTCTTCAATTTTTGACGGGAAAAACACATATATCCATACAATAGAACATCTGATGTCAGCAGTATATGGGCTGGGTATTGATAACCTTATTGTAGAAATTACAGGCAGTGAATGTCCGGGTCTTGATGGCAGTGCATTTATATTTGCTCAGAAGATTATAAAATCAGGAATAGTTGAACAGGATGCTTTGAAAAATTTTTATAAGGTAAAGGAACCTATTTATATTTCTGATAATTCTTCTCATCTTGTAGCGCTTCCTTCTGATACTCTTAGGATATCATATACACTTGATTATCCAAATTCCATATTAAATTCGCAGTATGCTTCATTTGAGATTACACCAGATTCTTATCTAAAAGAAATATCATCTGCGAGAACATTCTGCCTTGAAGAAGAGGTTGATAAACTGAAAACGATTGGACTCGGTAAAGGATCTGATTTTAATAACACAGTTGTTATTGGGAAAAATGGTGTAATCAACAATAAGTTTAGATTTTCAAATGAACCAGTAAGACATAAGATTTGTGATTTGATTGGTGATCTTGCTCTTCTGGGTATGCCTCTTAAAGCACATATCATTGGAATAAGGAGTGGGCATATTCTTAATACAAAACTTGTAAAAAGTCTCAAAAACGTGTTTAACAAGGAGAAAATTGGAGCAGTGTATTCTCCGACTGGCACCTGGATTGAGAAAAAAAAGCCTGTTCTTGAAATTGAAGATATTCAAAAGATTATTCCCCATAGATATCCATTTCTTCTTGTGGATAGGGTTATAGAACTTGAAGAGGACAAAAGAATAATTGGTATAAAAAATGTATCTGTGGATGAATGGTTTTTTCAGGGGCACTTCCCTGGAAGGCCGGTTATGCCGGGTGTTTTAATTGTTGAAGCTATTGCACAGGTCGCAGGTGTTTTGATGCTCAGTAAGAAAGAAAATCAGGGAAAGATGGCATTTTTCATGAGCATCGAACAGGCAAAGTTCAGACGCACAGTTAGACCAGGGGATCAGCTTGTTATAAAGGTAGATGTGACTCGTCTTAAAAGCAAGGTTGGTCAGATTTGTGGTAAGGCGTTTGTTGATGATAAGGTTGCATGTGAGGCAGTTTTATTATTTGTTCTTGTTGATGGTTAATACCATAATGTCTTTAATACATCCTTCTGCAATTGTTTCTTGCGAAGCACAAATAGGCGAAAATACAAAAATAGGTCCTTTTGTTGTTATTGAAGGGAATGTAAAAATTGGTAATGATTGTTTTATTGGGCCAATGGTTCATATAAAAGAAAATGTTGAAATAGGGGATAACTGCAGGATATATACAAGTGCAGTTATCGGCAATCCTCCACAGGATTTGAAATATAAGGGGGAATCATCATTTGCAAGAATAGGCAAAAACAACACAATACGCGAGTTTGTTACAATTAATACTGCAACAGGTGAAAACCAATCAACAATTATTGGAGACAATAATCTTTTAATGGCTTATGTCCATATTGCTCATAACTGCATAATAAAAAATAACTGTGTAATAGCGAATGCTGCAACCATAGCAGGACATGTATTTATAGATGACTACGCTATTATAGGGGGACTTGTTGGTATACATCAATTTTCAAGGATAGGTAAGCACTCAATTATTGGTGGTTGTTCTAAAATAACAAAAGACATTATTCCATTTATTACAGCAGATGGTCGGCCAGCCAGACCTTGTGGGATAAATATTTTTGGATTAAAAAGGAGAAATTTTTCTGAAGAAACAATTTCAATCCTGAACGAGGCATACAGAACTATTTTTCGAAAGAATCTCACAACTCAGGAGTCTATAAGAATACTTTCCACTGAATTTTCGGGTATTCCAGAAATCCGTGAAATAATTGAATTTATTAATCTTTCAGAAAGAGGAATTGCCAGAGAGAGATTAACCTGAAAAGGAGATTTTTATGGAATTCGAAGATTTGATTGCAAAAAGATATAGTGTTCGGGCTTATAGTAATAGACCTATTGAGGATTATAAGTTAAATCGTATACTCAACGCAGCACGGCTTGCTCCTTCTGCAGCAAACAAGCAACCATATAAGATAATAGTTATACATACAGAAGGAAGAAAGGATGATCTTAAAAGAATATATTCTGCAGAATGGTTTGTTCAGGCCCCAATTGTTCTTGCGATATGTGGAATAATGTCAGAGGCATGGGTTCGTAAGGACGGGAAAAATCATGTTGACGTGGATTGTGCAATTGCAATGGACCATATCATTCTTGCTGCTACAAATCTTGGATTTGGAACATGCTGGATATGTGCTTTTGACCCTCAGGAGGCAAAGAGAATACTTGGTATTCCAATGGGTGTTGAGCCTGTTGCATTTACACCGCTTGGCTACCCATCAGATACTCCTGTAGAGAAAAAGAGAAAATCAATAGATATGATTGTTTGCTATGAGAAATGGCAATAGGGTTCTTTTTATTTTTTAATTTACACCCAGCCTCTATTTCTTTTGTTGGATGCTTACAAGAGATTTTGACATCTATATCTGTTAGTTATATAATAAAAAACAAATCTTAAATCTGGTTTTTCACCAAAAAGGAGGGTAAATGCGAGTTGCTATTAATGGATTTGGAAGAATAGGAAGGTTGGTACTCAGGGCAGCAATTGAGCAAAATGTTAAAGATTTTGAGATTGTGGCATTCAATGATATTGCTGATGTTAAAACAAACGCTCATCTCTTTAAGTATGATTCAAACTATGGAATTTTCCAGGGCACTGTTGAAGTAAAGGATAGTGAAATTGCAATTAATGGTAAACCATATAAGGTGCTTGTTGAAAAGGACCCAAAAAATCTGCCATGGAAGGCATTGAACATTGATGTTGTTGTTGAGTCAACAGGACTTTTTACTGAGGCGGAAAAGGCAAAGGCACATATTGAGGCAGGAGCGAAAAAAGTTGTTATAACTGCTCCAGCAAAGGGCGAGGATGTAATGATTGTTATTGGGGTTAATGATTCATTGTACGATCCTTTAAAGCATAATATAATTTCAAACGCCTCCTGTACAACAAACTGTCTTGCACCAATGGTAAAAGTTCTTGATGATAATTTTGGAGTTATTCGAGGACTGATGACTACTGTGCACTCTTATACGAATGACCAAAGAATTCTTGATTTGCCGCATAAAGATTTACGTAGAGCGCGGGCTGGAGCCATTTCGATGATTCCTACAACAACGGGTGCAGCAAAAGCCATCGGAAAGATAATTCCAAAATTGAACGGAAAATTGAATGGGCTTTCACTCAGAGTCCCTACTCCTACTGTTTCAATAGTGGATTTTGTTGCGCAAACAGAAAAGAAAATAGATGCTCAGACAATTAATGAGGCATTTAAGAAATCAGCAGAAGGCGCGATGAAGGGGATTCTCGAATACTGTGAAGAACCACTTGTTTCAAAAGATTTTGTAAAGAACACCCACTCCTGCATTTTTGATGCCCCTTCTACATATGTAATAGACGACCTTGTAAAGGTTTTTGGCTGGTATGATAATGAGTGGGGATATAGCTGCAGGATAGTGGATCTACTCAAATTAATCAGTGAAAAAGGCTAAGTTTCCTCTGGAGGGAACCATGGAATTAATAACAATTAAGGATAAGAACTATTCTGGAAAGCGGGTTTTTGTCCGTGTTGATTATAATGTACCACTGGATAAAAATCTGAATATTACTGATGATACAAGAATTAGAGCATCTCTTGAAACAGTCAATTTTCTTCTTGCGCAGAATTCAATTTTGATTCTTGCATCACATCTTGGAAGACCAAAAGGGAAACCAAATCCTGAAATGAGTATGGCTCCTGTGGCAAAACGGCTTTCAGAATTAATTCAAAAGGATGTAAAACTTGCGCCGGATTGCGTTGGTGCTGAAGTAAAAAAGATTGTTGATACAGCCAGACCTGGCGATGTGATTTTACTTGAAAATTTAAGATTCCATCCTGAGGAAGAAGAAAATGATGAAAATTTCTCAAAAGAACTTGCGGATCTTGCCGACTGCTATGTTAATGATGCATTTGGAACCTGTCACAGGGCGCATGCGTCTATTGTAGGAATTACAAATTTTCTTAAAGACAAAGCCGCTGGATTTCTTATTGAAAAAGAAGTTAACGCTCTGAGCAAAATACTTGAAAAACCTGAGAGACCGTTTTTGCTTATTATCGGAGGTGCCAAGGTTAGCGATAAGATTGGTATGCTAAAAAATCTTCTTGATAAGGTGGATACAATCATTACAGGTGGGGTAATGGCTTATACGTTTATCAAAGCAAATAACTGGGAAACAGGAAATTCAAAGGTTGAGGTTGATGCTCTTCCACTTGCAAAGGAGATTTATAAAGAAATAAGAAAGAGGCATTTAGAGTTTCATACTCCTCTCGACCATGTTGTTGCAGATAAGGTTTCAGAGGATGCCCATTTTTTTACCACAGAAAGAGGTACTGTTCCAATTGGATGGATAGGAGTTGATATTGGCCCTCAGGCAATTGATGAGTATTCTGATTGTATAAGAAGAGCAAAAACAATATTCTGGAACGGTCCAATGGGAATTTTTGAAATCCCGCAGTTTGCAAAAGGAACAATTGAGATTGCTAAGGCAGTTGCTGCTGCAAATGCTTTTTCTGTTATAGGTGGCGGAGATTCTATTGCTGCAGTGCAGCAGGCAGGAGTTGCAGACAAAATTTCACATATCTGTACTGGTGGTGGTGCATCATTAGAATTCCTTGAAGGTAAGGGACTGCCAGGCATTGATATCCTTAAAAAGTGAGCATTTTATGAGAAGACCGCTTATTGCTGGAAACTGGAAGATGTATAAAACACCTTCAGAAGCAGAGAAGTTTGCGCAGGAATTAAAGAGCATAGATATTTACAAAGAAAGAGATATTCTTGTTTGTGTTCCTTTTCCTGCAATACTGAGTGTGAGCAGGGTTCTTTCTGGTACTTCTATATTGGTGGGTGCACAGAATATGTATCCTGCAAAAGAAGGTGCATATACAGGAGAGGTTTCACCCTTGATGATAAAGGATTCGGGTGCATCATTTGTTATATGTGGGCATTCAGAAAGAAGGCAGATTTTTAAGGAAACAGATGATTTTATTGCTGAAAAAGTAAAAGCAGCGCTTGATTATGAGATAACTCCAATCTTATGTGTTGGTGAAACATTGCAAGAGAATGAAGCAGGTGAAACATTTTCTGTTATAGAAAGACAATTGAGAACAGGGTTAAAGTTTCTTTCGGGAAATACAATTGAGAAAATAGTGATTGCCTATGAACCAGTATGGGCAATTGGAACAGGGAAAAATGCAACTCCACAACAGGCACAGGATGTTCATAGATTTATAAGAAAACTTATAGAACAGAATTATGGACAATCTGCTTCTTGTATCCGTATTCTTTATGGGGGAAGTGTCAAGCCAGAAAACATCGATATCTTAATGGCTGAAGCAGATATTGATGGTGCACTTGTCGGAGGGGCAAGTTTAAAAATTGAATCGTTTTCAAGAATAGTTGGATTTCAAAGAATATAATTTTTGTGTGAGGTTTTTATTATGACTTTTTTGATTGTTGTACATCTGATAATTTCTATTTTATTGATAGCGGCAGTTTTGCTTCAAAGTGGAAAGGGATCCTCAATGGCAAATGTTTTTGGTGGAGGAGGAATGGAGACCGTATTTGGAGCCGAAACCCCGGCAATTATGAACAGAATCACAACTGTTCTGGCTATTGTCTTTATGGTTAATTGCATACTTTTGACAACCATGTCTTTTAAATATAAAGGCGGTTCTATAATTCAGAGAGAACTTCAGAAACAATCAATTCCGTCTACACCTTCTGAACAGCCTGTTCAACCACAAATACCAACAACACCATCACCAGCAAATGTGCCACCGGCACAGAATAATTAGTGTTTTATTTTTAGTCCTGCTTATCTGTGCAGGGGGGTATTCTGCGAGTAAATATGGCGGAACACTTGTAATTTCATCGTCTTCTATTCCAAAGTCATTTAATCCAATTATCGCAAAAGAGACAAGCACTACATTTGTAACAGGTTTTATGTTTGAAGGTTTAACAACTACAGATGCAATTACCCAGCAGGTAAAACCCAATCTTGCTAAATCCTGGAAGGTCAGTCAAAACGGAAAAGAGTGGACATTTTATTTGAGAAAGGATGTCTTCTGGAATGATGGGATACAGTTTACTGCATATGATGTTAAGTTTACGTTTGACATGCTAATTTTTAATCCAGACATTCCAACAAGTAGTAGGGATGTTTTTACAATAGGTAGTAAAAACATTCAAATAAAAATTATTGACAGGTTTACAGTGATGTTTATTCTTCCTGATAGATTTGCTCCATTCTTACGTTTAATGGGTCAGGAGATTCTTCCAGAACACAAATACAGGAAAATTGTTAATGAGAAAAAATTCTCTTTTGCCATGGGATTGGATTCGAACCCACAGGATATAGTTGGAACAGGTCCTTTTATGCTTGAAGATTTTAGACCCGGGGAATGGGTGATTTTAAGTAGGAATAAACACTACTGGAAACACAGTCCACAGGGCGATACACTTCCATATCTTGATAGAATCATAATACTTACAATATCAGATCAAAATCTTGCTTTGTTGAAGTTTAGAAAAGGAGAGATTGACATGATTTCTTTGAGGGCACAGGATTATTTGTTACTTAGAAAGGCAAAAATTTCAGGAATAAAATTTTTTAATGTTGGACCATCTCCCAGTTCAGAATTTCTTGTTTTTAATCAAAATCTCGACAGCAGTATTCCTGATTATAAAAAAAAGTGGTTCAGAAATATAAACTTTAGGAAAGCAGTTTCCTGTGCAATAGATAGAAAAACAATTATCAATAATATTTTTGCAGGTTTTGGATATCCATTATATGGACCTGTTAATGAATCTGTTCCAGAATTCTACAATCCAAAAATTAAGAAATTTGAATACAATCTTGATAAAGCAAAAGAATATCTTTCTGAAGCAGGATTTTATAAGAAAAATGACGGACTTCTTTATGATTCGAGTGGAAATCAGATTTGTTTTTCACTTCTCACAAACAGTAATAATTCTGAAAGAATTGAACAGGCAAATCTTATAAGAAATGATCTTGAAAAACTTGGAATGAAGGTTAATTTTTCCCCGGTTGATTTTAATTCGCTTGTCACAAGGATTAATGTGACAAAAGATTGGGAAGCCATTATGATTGGTTTAACCGGAGGAATCGATCCTCACTTCGGGAAAAATGTCTGGACCACGCAGGGACATCTACATCTCTGGAATCTTGGTTCACCACGTTCTGTATATGAATGGGAAAAAGAAGTCGACAGGATTTTTGAGGAAGCGGCCAGACAGATTGATTATCGAAAAAGGAAGATGCTATATGACAGGTGGCAAGAAATAATGTGTGAAAATCAGGTTATGACCTTTACAGTAACATCTGCTGTTCTTTATGCTACAAAGGATAAATTTGGAAATCTCAAACCAACTGTTTATGGTGGACTTTTCCACAATATTGAAGAGATATATATAAAAAAATAGCACATGTCAATACTCAGAATAATTTATAAAAAAGAAGGAAAGGCGAGTTTTATCTCGTCTAATTATATAGGAAAGATTTTTGAGAGGGCAATAAGAAGGTTAGGGATTCCTTTAATCTTTTCGCAGGGGTACACACGCAAACTTAAAATTAGTTTAGGACCACCTCTGGCAGTTGGAGTTATTGGAATGAACGAGGTTATAGATGTGCACACCGCGGATTCAGAGATATCTGTTATTGAGATAAGAAAAAAACTTAATGGTTTTTTGCCTGAAGGGTTGGCTGCCATGGAATGCAGGTACTTGAGGCAAGATGAAAAATCCCCACCAGAAATAAAAGTTGCCCGCTATACTGTGAGGGTTACGGATTGTATTACTTCTGCGATTCCAGATAATTGGCAGGTTTTATCGCAAAAAGATGATACAGCGGATATTGTTATTCCCCTTGATAAATTCAAGCATAAAGATTTATTTTCATGTTTTGGAACTGAAAACGTAATTAAGCGGGTATTGATTTTTTAATGAAAACTGGTATAATTTTTATTCAAGAATGTTTCATTTCTTTATAAATCCAGATGGTTAAAAAGGAGTTGATATGGCTTTGAGGTTAAATGTGTTGAAAAAGGATGGATTTCAAAAAAAACTTATATCTCCAGAAAATTCTGATCTTAAATATCTTTCTTTTAGTTATTATTTTGGTTTAAATAAAAGAACCATTGAAGAATATACTGCAAACCAGGAATGGTTGTGGGTTTTACTTTCTGGAAAGATGGAAATACGTACTAATAGTGGTATTTCAGGAATGATGCAAAGAAAGAATGTTTTTGAAGAAAAGCCTGCTTCGTTTTATATATCGCCGAAATCGTATTATACCATTGAAATGGGAGAAGAAACAGAAGCGATTGCGGTCTCTGCTCCTGCACAAGGTGATTTTACTTCATTTTTTATTCGGCCTGATTCCATAAAAAAAGCAAGAGCCGGTAAACTAAATTATCAAAGGTCAATATTTGATATAATGACACAGGAATTTCCTGCCTCAAAAATTATTGCAGGGGAAACAATTCATGATGTTGGACACTGGTCGTGTTTCCCTCCGCATAAACATGACTGTGATAATATGCCAGAGGAAAGTAAACATGAGGAATTGTATTTTTTTAAGTTTGAACCAGAGAAAACAGGATTTGGGATGATTCGTATTTATGATGAAACCCAAGATATTGCCTTCCCCATTCTTACCAACGATTTGATAACCATTCCCCGCGGATATCATCCTGTTGGGGTTATACCCGAACATAAACTTTATTATTTTTGGGCTCTTGCTGGAGAAAAAAGGCAGTTTCAAAGACATACACACCCTGATTATCTTAAATACGAATAATGAAGGAGGATAATATGCAAAGCATAGATGATTTGTTCAGTCTTGATGGAATGAATGCTGTTGTTACTGGTGGGGCAGGGGTACTTGGAACAAGTATCTGTCGTGGGCTTGCCAGTGCTGGTGCACGGGTTGCTGTTGCTGATATGAAGAACTTTAAGGAATCTGCAGATTGTCTTGTTTCTGAAGGATTTTCAGCCGATGGGTTTTATATTGATGTTCTTAAAAAGGAAAAGATTGTCGAGTGTGCGGAAGAGATTCTTAAAAAGTATAAAAGAGTTGATATCCTTGTTAATTGCGCAGGGGGTAATCTTAAAGAAGCAACAACATCTCCTGAGTTAAGTTTTTTTGATTTACCTTTCGAGGCACTTGAAAAAGTTGTTATTCTTAATTTATTTGGAGGAGCAATATTGCCTTCGCAGGTATTTGGAAGAGAAATGATAAAGAATACTGATGGAGCATCAATAATAAATGTATCGTCTATGAATGCGTTCAGGCCGCTTACAAGAATTCCTGGTTATTCCGCTGCAAAGGCAGCGGTGAGTAATTTTACTCAGTGGCTTGCTACCCATTTTGCAATGGAGTATAACAAATCTTTGCGGGTAAATGCGATAGCACCGGGTTTTTTTCTGACCGAACAAAATAGATATCTTATGACTGACGGAGAAAATAAACTTACACTAAGGGGACAAACAATTATTCAGCATACACCAATGGGAAGATTTGGAAATCCAGACGATCTTATAGGTGCCTGTATCTGGTTGGCTTCAAAGGCATCTTCATTTGTTACAGGGGTTGTTGTTCCTATTGATGGAGGATTTAACGCATACTCTGGGGTTTGATTTATCCAGAAACAACCTTATAAAATTGATGAAGATAGGGAAATGTAAAAAATAAAACAAGATATCCACAGAGGAGGAAGATGAAAAAAGCAGATATTGGAGTTATTGGGATGGAGGTAATGGGGAGAAGTTTAGCCCTTAATATGGAAAGTAAAGGATATACAGTTGCTGTTTACAATAGAACAGGGGAGAAGACAAAGGCCTTTGCAGAAGGTCCTGCAAAAGGTAAAAATATAATTCCAACATACGAAATCAAGGATTTTGTTGAGGCACTGGAGAGCCCAAAGAAGATTATGCTTATGGTAAAAGAGGGTGCACCTGTTGATGCTTTTATTGAAACACTGCTTCCTTTTCTAAAACATGGAGATCTTATCATAGACGGCGGAAACTCTTTTTTCAAGGATACCATACGTAGAAATAAATATCTTAGTGAAAAGGGAATACTTTTTATTGGAACAGGTGTATCAGGAGGGGAGGAGGGCGCTCTTAAAGGTCCTGCTATAATGCCTGGAGGACAAAAGGAGGCATATAAACTTATAGAGAAAATATTTAAAGATATTTCTGCAAAGGCATATGATGGTGAGCCGTGCGTCGATTATATGGGACCTGATGGTGCAGGGCACTTTGTTAAAACAATACATAATGGAATTGAATATGGTGATATGCAATTGATTGGAGAGGTTGTCTGGTTTCTTAAAAATACCGGAATGAGGGCAGATAAAATTGCTGATATTATGGCACGCTGGAATGATAAGAACGATATTTTATGTTCTTATCTTATAGAGATTACCGCAGATAGTATGAAACAGAAACATCAGGGTTCTGATGAATTTCTTGTTGACAGGGTTGCGGATATTACAAGGATGAAGGGTACTGGAACTTGGACTGTTCAAAGTGCGCTTGAATTGCTTGTGCCAATTCCGACAATAGCGGCTGCTGTTTTTTCAAGAGAGATGTCCCAGGATAAAAACCTTCGTTTGGAAATGTCAAAAAAGATCTCATTAACCTTTAACGGATTTGCTAATAATCCTGAAGAGATAATAGATGTTGCACACGATGCACTATACATAGCGAAAATTTCGTCCTATGCTCAGGGCATTGCTTTACTTACTGCTGCCTCGTCGGCCTACAACTTTAATTTGAATATAGGGAAAATAGCAAAGATATGGAGGGCTGGTTGTATTATAAGAGCACAGTTTCTCGACGAGATTACCCGGGCATATGAAGCAAATCCAGATCTTCCTAATCTTCTTGCTGCACCAAAATTTGCGGCTTTTGTTTCATCAAATATTGGAAAACTTGCAAGATTCATTGATATGGCACATAAATGTGGAGTTCCTACGCTTGCGATGTCGAGTGCTTTTGATTATATACTGCAGATTACGTCTGCTGTTATGCCTTCAGCACAGGTATCTGCACTTCAGAGGGATTATTTTGGGGCACACGGATATTTTAAGATTAATTCAGACAGTCCGGAATTAATGGTTAATAATGAGGGAAAAATAAGGGAATTCCATACTGAGTGGTTACTCCCAACAAGGCCAGAGAGAGAAATAACCAGATAATTTATTGGGTTTGTGATATAAAAATTAGAGCAATCTTAAACTCTTCTTTGGCATCTTACCCGGATGAGAATGTACAATGTTTGAAAGAATTTCAAAAGAAGATTTAAAAAATTGTCCTGAATTTCAGATGAAAAATTTCAGACCGGGTAAGAAATTTCTTGTTGCTATTGATACAGATGGTTGTGTAACCGATAATATGAATGGAAAACAGATGCTGGTTTTTCATCCTCAATACATGGAGTTTTACCAGTTATGGGATATTGAATCTTATTTTAGAGAGGTAGCCGAATACTATAGTTTATTTTCTATTCATAGGGGCTGTAATAGATTTACTGCTATTTACCTGACGTTGGAAACACTTCACAGACGGCAGGATGTTAAAAGTGCAGCAAGGCAGACGCATACAAAAATACCATCAATTGAACCTATTAACAAGTATATTGAGTTTTGTAATAACAAATCTCTTGGTTTAGGAAATTCATCTCTTGAGGTTTTTCTTGAAGAAAACCCGATGGATTTAAGGGTTTATAAACTTCTCGGATGGAGTGAAGCAGTAAATAGAAGTTTTCCATTTATTAGCATGAGGATTCCCCCTTTTGAGAATGTTAAAAAATGTCTTGAGATGATGTATAATGTGGCAGATATTATTGTTGTATCTCAAACACCATATGATGATCTTGTTGATTATTGGGAATTTCATGATTTGTTAAGATATGTAAGGATTATATGCGGTCAGGAAATGGGGAGTAAGTCGCATCATTTGAAAGTTATTAAAGAAAACAGTGGATATTTAGATAACAATGTTTTAATGATTGGTGATAGCAGTGGTGACTTAAAAGCAATAAAAGAAAATAAAGGATGTTTTTATCCAATTTTTCCTGGGAAGGAAAATGATTCATGGCAAAGATTTCCTGGTGCATTTACGGCTTTTATCGAAGGCAATTATGCCACGCATATGGAAAAAAAATTAATAGATGAATTTTCAAAAGTTTTGCTTACATCTCCGGCGTGGGAAAAACCAGATTATGATCATCTTCAGGCATACAAGGAAAAACAGGAGATAAGAAGGGCCCTTTACGAGAAATTAAACCCTGGGGGCAATCTTTTAATTGTTTAGGAGAAAAATGAAAAGTAAATCGGGTGATAATCCTTTTTCAGAACAAGAATTTGCATCTTTTCTTAAGGAAGTTTTGCGCTCTATTGATTTTGAAAATAAAAAAGTTCTTGCAATCATCCCTGATAGCACACGTTCAGGCCCAACTGGATGTCTTTTTAAGGCAATTCTTGAGTGTCTTTATGGCCTATCAAAGAAGATTGATTTTATGATTGCTCTTGGAACACATCCTGTTATGGATGAAAATTCTCTTGAAAGATTACTCGGTACAACGTATCTTAATCTTAGGGATAAGTATCCTAATACAGAAATCTACCAACATCACTGGGATGATGATAAGGAAATAATCAAAATAGGTACAATTACTGCTGAAGAAATTTCTAAGATATCAGGTGGCCTTTTATATGAAGATATTTCTGTGACAATAAATCACAGGATATCTGAATATGATCATATTATTCTTGGAGGTCCTGTTTTTCCACACGAGGTTGTGGGTTTTTCAGGTGGCTATAAGTATCTTTTTCCTGGTGTATCAGGACCCCACTTTCTTAATAAGTTTCACTGGCTTGGTGCGTTGATAACAAATCCAAAGATTAATGGGGTAAAAAATACTCCTGTTAGAGATGCTATAAACAAAGCAGCCTCGTTTATCAACAAGCCAATTACCCAGATATGTTATGTTGTAAAGGAGAAAAAGGTTTATGGCGTATTTGTAGGAGGCCAGGATGCGTGGTCTTCTGCAGCAGACCTATCGGCGCGACTGAACATAAGATATGTTGATGAAGGTTATAAAACAGTTATTTCAATGGCGCCTCAAATGTATGATGATATATGGACTGCTGGAAAGTGTATGTATAAACTTGAACCAGTGGTTGAAGATGGAGGAACCTTAATTATCTATGCTCCGCATATTACAGAGGTTTCTTATACACATGGAAAATACCTAAAGAAAATAGGATATCATACTCGTGATTATTTTTTGAAACAATGGGAAATTTTTAAGGATTTTCCCGGAGGGGTTCTTGCACATTCAACTCATGTAAAGGGAATAGGGACATTTATTAATGGGGTTGAAAAACCGAGAATTAATGTGTGCATTGCTACTGGTATAGACAAAGAAACCTGCAGGCAGATTAACCTCGGATATGTTGATCCGCGTTCAATAGATTTTTCATCATTCAATGATAAGAATTGTCTTGTTGTTAAGGATGCAGGTGAGATATTATTTAGATTAAAGAATGGTACTGTCCCAGATATTGATGCTCTTTATAGGGAATCAAAATGAACCAATTTTTTTCATCACGTTATCCAGAATTCAGATTTATTAGTACATCATTAAGAAAATGTGGAGACGATTATTATTTTGCAGCAGAAAGAAAAGGGAATTTCTATCTTGTAATAGGTGAAAAATCATTTCGTTTTATTGAAGAAAAAGATGCGCCATCAGTACTTAAAAAAACATTTCCTTTTCTCAATCCAGTAAGCGCTGGCAGTAAAAATTCTTTTGGTTTTGGTGATAGAACTGGACTGGCAACACCTGGTCATATCAGGGCTGTAAAGGGTAGTGGATTTTTTCCTGTATTTGCCCAGCAGTCAGCCAGGGAACTCGAGAGAACAGGCAGAAGTTTTTCTGATGTTATTAATGATGTAATATTATGGAGTTTTATTGATGGTTGGTCAGAAGGGTTCGGCGCTGATGCAGATCATGCAAAAACTATTGATGTTATACAGAAAGCAATTTCTGCTGGATATACATATTTTACAATTGATCCTTCAGATAAAATAAAAAAGCTAGAAAATTTTTCTGTTCAGAATATCAGAAATCTTGAACTATATCTTAAAAATTATAGTGGGAAAAATCTTAATATAGAAGATTCCTCATTTGTTTTTAATGATGACAATACAACGGTACTTTCTTTTTTATATGGAGATGCCCTTGATTTTATTGAAGAATGCTACAGGTTTATTTCTGAAAGAATGACGGATTTTGATTTTGAGGTTTCTGTTGATGAAACGGGAATTCCCACAAGTCCGCTGGCGCATATTTTTATTGTTATGGAGTTGCAGAGAAGAAAGATTAATTTTAACAGCATTGCTCTACGCTTTCCGGGAAGATTTGAAAAAGGGATTGATTACATTGGAGATATCAATGTATTTTCAAAAGAATTAGAAGTTCATAATAGGATAAGGAATTACCTTGGACCTTATAAGATTTCGCTCCATTCGGGTAGTGATAAATTTTCAGTGTATTCGCCATTCAAAAAAATTGTTGGTGAGATGTTTCATATCAAAACATCAGGGACTTCATGGATTCAGGCAATGAAAACTATTGCTGCAATTGACAGAGAATTTTTTGTTGAGTGTATAGATGAGTTTATCAGACAATTCGAGAAAAATTCTGTTTCATATGAAATCTCGGCCGATATATCAAGGATAAATATGAATGAAATAAAAACAGGTAATATAGATGAATTGTTTTCAGACAGGAATCTAAGGCAACTTATACACATAAGTTATGGAACTGTTCTGGGTTGTGACACAAAAAATAAATTGCGAAATAACTTCTACGATATTATCAGAAAAAATCTGGATATGTATGTTCAATTTGTTGAAGAGCATCTTAAAAAACACATTAAACTTTTATCTTGAAAGGAGAAGAGATGAATAAAAAAAGATTTCCTTATGATACACTTACTGAACAGGAAATTAAAAATTTACAGGAATTCAGCCGTCTATGCAGAAGAGATGTTCTTACAATGACAACCCTTGCAAAGTCAGGACATCCGGGTGGTTCTATGTCTGCAATGGATATATATAATGTTATATTTCATTATGCAGCGGTAAGCCCTGATGCAGTGGATGATCCTGAAAGGGATAAGATTATCATAAGTTTTGGACATACCTCTCCTGGTGTTTATTCTGTTCTCGGTCGACTTGGATTTTTTGATATTGATAGTGCAATCGCTTCATTCAGACAGGCAGGAAGCATATTTGAGGGACATATAGTTAGAAAGGTTCCTGGTATTGAATGGGGTACAGGGAATCTTGGGCAGGGACTTTCTGCAGGATGTGGATATGCACTTTTTGATAAAAAGATGAACAGGGACAGTTTTACTTTTGTGTTAATGAGTGATGGAGAGCAAACAAAGGGTCAGATTGGTGAGGCAAGGAGGTTTGCTGCAAAATATGACCTTAATAGGTTAAGGGTTATTATTGATTACAATAAAATTCAGATAAGTGGTTGTATCTTTGATATAATGCCTATGAATATCAAGGAAAATTATCTTGCTGATGGCTGGGATGTTTTTGAGGTAGATGGGCACGATATTTCAGCATTGTACTCAGTTGTAAAAAAAAGTTTAGATATAAAAAAACCGGTTTGTATAATTGCGAATACTGTTATTGGCAAGGGTGTTTCATTTATGGAAAACAAATGTGCCTACCATGGGAAAACCCTTGGAGAAGAAGAATACCTGAAAGCAGTTGAGGAACTTGGATTACAGGGAGAACTTGAAAAATATAGGGAAATCAGAAGAAAGAGAAACTATTCATTTCCAAAAAGAAATCTTGATATAACTCTTTCTATAAATGAAGGTCTGCCGAGAACCTATGAACCAGGGACCAAAATTGACAATCGTACTGCCTTTGGAAATTCTCTTTTAGATCTTGGAAATGTAAATAAAGAAAACAAGAAAAATCCAATAATTGTTTTTGATTGCGATCTTGCAAGTTCTGTGAAAACCGATCAGTTTGCAAAACACTTTCCCGAGAATTTTATCCAGTGTGGCGTTCAAGAACATCATACTGCAACTGTTTCTGGTGCTGCTTCTGTTGGAGGCGCAGTATGTTTCTTTGCTGATTTTGGTGTTTTTGGGGTTGATGAAACATTTAATCAACACAGGTTAAATGACCAGAATTATACAAACCTTAAGGTTATATGCACACACCTTGGGCTTGATGTTGGAGAAGATGGAAAAACCCATCAGTGTATTGATTACATAGGCCTTTTTAGAAATATCTTTGGGATGCGTCTTATAGTTCCTGCAGATGCAAATCAAACAGACAGGGTTATAAGATATGTTGCATCTCATTCGGGAAATTATTTTGTTGGAATGGGTCGTTCAAATACGCCTGTAATAGTAAAAAAAGATGGAAGTCCATTTTTCTCTGATGGATATAAATTTGAGTATGGAAAGGCGGATATATTGAGATATGGTGAGGATGTAGCCATCTATACAATGGGTGCTCTTGTTCCGAGGGCTATTACAATTTCTGATGATCTTGAAAAAGAGGGGATAGGGGTTGCTGTTATAAATTGCGCATGTCCTGTTGTTATTGACGAAGAATCCATCAATTATGGATTGAAAACAAGATTTGTTATTTCCTATGAAGACCACGTAGCGGATTCTGGTCTTGGTATGACCATTGCCAGTATTATTGCTGAAAGGCAGGAGAAAATAAAATTTTATAGATTTGGTATTCATAGATATGGTAGTTCAGGTACTCCAGATGAACTTTATGCTGAACATAACCTTGATCCTGAAAGTATAAAAAGATTTATAAGAGAATCAATTGGCAGATTATGAAAAGTAACCTGTTCTTGACGGAATGGAATCTGCAGATTAGAATATGCTTTATAGAGATCAAGCGTAAAAAAGGAGGGTATTATGAAGAAAATAGTGTTGATAAGTGGAATGATTTTTTGTTTAGTTGGTTCATTTGCTGGAGCGCAGGAAAAGATATATAAAACCAGTGAAGTTGTTGATAATCTTGGCGCAAGAATTTCGCAACTTCCTGACGGCCAAGTCATAAAAAATATTTCTGGCTCAATAGAATTTACAGTAAAATTGAACCAGGCCGACTATAATAATCTTAATCCTTTCGTTAGAAAACTTACGGGTAAAGGTCTTTCTAATCCTGTTGCATTTAAGGGAAACTTTGCGTGTGTATTACAGATACCCGGCGGTAAGGTAGAAAAATTTATGCTTTCTGGAAAATCGGATTATGGTTCAATTTATGTTTATAGAAATCTCGATAATTTTTTATGTCTTCTTCCTGATATTGGGGTTCAGATTGAGGATAGGATATCAGAAATAGAGAAACTTTCTGGAAAAGATTTAGGATCCAAGGCTATGTCAGATGTTAGCGGGCTTATGGTTTCAAGTGGTTTAAAAACATTATTCAATATGGGTAAAATCTGGCTTTATGATGCTGAACTTTCAACCATCGAAAATTCAGGAAAGAAATTGGTTAAACTGGTAAAAACCGATAATGGTAAAAATATTGAGTTTATTATTGATCCATCAACATCTCTTTTTACAGAGATTTTATTTAAGGATGGTAAATCAACTATTTCTATGAAATTTGGTACTCCTGAAAATATTGAAAAGGTTGCGCTTACTGATTATATGCCAAAATCAATTATTCTCAATACCGTTGATAAGGAAAATGTAATAAAAATTGAACTTGGTACACTTACTTATAATACTATACCGGATGATACCTTTTATCTGAAAAAAATGAAACTTTCTGAGTTTGTTTCCGCAATGGCAATTAAACTTATGAATCCTTAAATATGGGTGATCAACAACAAAGGCCATATGGATATCCAGTATTTATAAATTAAATCACTATTATCTTCGGTTTCCATCTGTCGTATAGATATATTGCACCCGAAAGTACTAACTTCTTTTCAATCCCCTGAATTTTTAATTTCTTTTCAGGCATTAGAACAGGCTCATAGATTGAGTTATTTTTTCCCTGATAGTTGATATTAAAGGGCTCTGTAAAAATTCTACAGGTAAATCATTTCTTGAATAATGTATCTGAAAATTCAGTAAAACTTTATCAACCTCTTCTGATAGTTTTGTATCCTTTCTTACAGTATTCAACATCTCTATGATTGATAATGATTGCTGATTCATTTTCTCGTATATCTCATCTCTGTTCTTTATTTCTTCTACCTTCGGGAAAAATCCACTCTATACACCCCAGAGAAACTGAACAATAATCTTTTTCTCTTCAGAAGAATTTGTAGGATCATTTAAGAATTTTATCCCCTCATTTATTATATCTTTCTGTTGTTCTAAGTTTATTCCATACTTACCTTCCTTCTCTTTTATATAGATATTTATACCTTCTTCGATACTTCTTTTAAGTACATCTCCCATATGATGTTGATATTTATTGAAATAGAGATAAACCTTTAAAAAAGTTTTAGGATTAGTTCTCATATCCGTAAAACCTTTGGCAAAAACCCATCCAGCGGATTCTGTGTCAACTTTGTCTATCTCGAGTGCCAAAAGAAATATTTTCTCTTTTTGAGGAACAATCTTCTCCCAAAATTCCTTTTCTTATTTCACTCATTTTCATTCCTTTTTTTAGTCACAACAAATACAATCAATCATTAAAAGGGTACTTCTGTTTATCTAATTGCCTCTATACCTAATATTTTTATATTTTTATTTCCTTTTTCTCCAATTAGTTGAAAACATACAAAAATTTTATTATTGTAATATCTAAAGATTAATTTATTCGGTAACAGTTTTTTTTCTACAATTTCTAAATAACCTTGCTGATTACCTCTCTCATCAAACTCATAGAAGACAATACTATCTATTTTGGTATATCCAGCTGCAATAAAATGATTATTATTTAAAGGTTGAATCATAAATGATATTGCAAAGCTATCTCTTGTGAGGAGATGCTTTTCCCATAGTTCGGTTAGGTTTTCTCCTAAAGATTTTAAAGATAAATTCTCGGTTATGAACTCATTGGTTCTATCATATAAAATAATGTATTGTTTAGAAGATAAACAACAAATTTTAGGGGCTCTACCTGGAAATATTTTCTCGCTGATAATATTGCCTTCAAAATCACAAAGTAAAAAATTCGATGTAATGATGATACCGGTAAATTGTATTGATGAACCAGCAAGAAAAATTTTTACAACTGCAAGAGATAATGGAATCGGAATTATTGCA